>Ga0209800_10000258_pt1 | contig 98690 bp, 82 predicted proteins | sample Higcelweek8metaG_FD_187174 | JGI IMG/M metagenome (GOLD analysis project Ga0209800, IMG submission 187174) | Freshwater pond sediment microbial communities from the University of Edinburgh, under environmental carbon perturbations - High... | ecosystem: Environmental > Aquatic > Freshwater >... | reverse complement strand
AGATCGGCAGTACGGATCAGGTTTTCTTAAATCCACTGCATCAGTTGACCGAAGATTATGTCACTGGCCGTTTTGGATGATAAGTACCGGAACAAAATTAATCCGGTAGTTTTCCTTAGACGATTTCCTATGATTATTTCTGCTCGGGTACGTATCACTTCTCCATAGAGTAGATCCGCTGTAGCCTTGCGTTTCAGAAGATGGTTCTTGATATCTATTGCCAAGTGCAAAAACTCTTCACTGAAAAGAGCCTCAGCACTTGGCAATAGAGAAACAGCAGGGGAGGGTACGGTCAGCAGAGAACTCTCTCTGTGATACCACTGACAGTGCTCTGACCTGTCATGAACATCGCCTTTTTAAATGTCTTGCCAATATGCTCCATATGGAGCTTCACCCCAAGGGAGCCTGCCCCAACAGAGGCTCTGATGATATCCCGTCCAAGCAGTACGGCATCAGCACCAAGAGCTATCATCTTGAGCACATCATAACCGGTTCGGATTCCGCCGTCAGCAGTGATCAGAACCTTGCCCTTAAGGGCTGATGCTATCTCCGGCACCACCTCTGCAACGCCAGGAGTGGCATCAAGCACCCTGCCACCGTGGTTGGAGATTGAGACCACCCTTACACCTGCCTCTGCACAGACTTCCGCATCTTCAAGGGCCATGATCCCCTTGGCAATAAAGGGAAGTGAGCTGAACTCAACCAGCTCCTTTATATCTTTCATGCTTTTACGAAATACTGGCTGGCCGTGTTTTGCCATGATTGTGGAGCCACATCCGTCGAGATCAACTCCAACAGCAGGACATCCGGCAGCTTCCGCCATGTTGATAAGCTGTTTGAGCACATCCTGTGATCTGGGTTTGAATATAGGGATGCCAGCCCCCTTCTCCTCTTTGAGAACCTCAAGTGCCGGGTTATTTTCAGGCGTATAAAACCAGGTGTCCCCCCGCCAGCCAACTGTTCCCGCCTCCTTGCAACCTCTTATGACTGCCCGGCAGAAATCCTTTTCAGGCATAGCATCATTATACTTTTCAATACCTGCTGTAGATGACCCCATCACCGGGAAAGCAAGTCTTATACCAAGAAACTCAGTTGAGGTATCAGGTTCAGTGTGCTCTCCCACCACTCTCATTTTCAGTCTGAGATTCATCAAAGATTGCACATTGTTTTTAAACGATGTGCCCTGACCTGCACCTCCAAATCCGATTGGCTTGCCATATGCCTCCTTCTGGCACACCTTGTCAAAGTTTCCGTCACAGAGCGGGTATGCTGCGCATAACCCTTTGAGCTTTTTTCTGGCACTCTCCCTGACATCTTCAGGTGTTTTCGGCAGACCGTCTGCCATGTTCAGCAGAAGTTTGCCATGGGCAAGACAGTTTGAACAGTTCTGTGGAGCTTCATGCTGCTCCACTTCAGAGTGACAGTTTGTGCAGTACCATACGGCCATATTTAATACTCCTTATCTTGTTGAGATTAATTGCCTTACTTCATCTCTCTTATTTTGTTGACATTATCCAGACGCCATCCCACTCCTGACCTGCCGCAACAGGCGGGTTTTTCTTGAACATCTCACATCTTTTAATAAATAGCTCTGAGGGGCCGTCACCATCTCTGTATTTTAATGCTTTTCTGAAAAGCTCTATGGCATCATCCCATCTCTTCTCTCTGTACACCTGAAGAGCCTGAGAAAAAATATTGACACAAGCTATATCTGACTCTGATGCTGGAGATGTTGAGATCAGCTCATATATCTTGATTGCTCTATACTTGCCTTTAACTTTGATCAGATCAAGCTCTCTGTATAAAAATTTTTCTCTATCCAGATCATTTTTCGTCTCTTCGCTTATGATGATCTGGACATTATATATTTTTGTGACCCCCTCCAGCCTTGATGCCAGGTTAACTTCATCACCCATTACAGTATAGTCAAATCTGCGAAGAGATCCCATATTACCGACAATCATATCACCTGTATTTATTCCGATACCAATGGCAATGGGGTGAAATATTGGTGCAGCTGAGGTTGAATTAGCTGTCACTATACCTGAACCTTGAACTTTGCTGTTAGGCACCTTGGAATTTTCAAGGTTCATCTCTTCAAGACGGGCTCTCATCTCAAGGGCTGTGTAGCAACAGCTCTGTGCATGGTCATCACTCCATACAGGAGCTCCAAATATCACCATGATCGCATCTCCGATATACTTATCAAGCGTGCCGTTGTGGCTGAAGATGATATCTGTCATCTGTGTGAAATAGTTGTTTAAAAGGCTGACCAGCTCTTCAGGTGCGAGCTTTTCCGACAGGGTTGTAAATCCTCTGATATCAGAGAATAGGACAGAGAGTCGTCTTCTCTCCCCTCCAAGTTTGAGATTCTCATGATTTGCAATAACACTTGCCACAACATCAGGAGAGACGTAGCTGTCAAACGCCTTTCTAAGCATTGACTTCTCCTTGTAGTTCTCAGAGAACTCTTTAATCCCAAGATAGATCCCATTTAGAGCAACACCTGCAATGGCAGCCATAACATCAAGTACAGTATCCTGATATCTGAACATAATAATAGATGTGGATGCCTCCAGAAGAGGTATTGTTACTGCCAGTAGAGTCAGATAGAGAGGGTGCTTTCTGACCGTGATGAGAATTGAGGCAAGAAGATAGAAACAGAGCCACTTCACCGCTTGCATGTTGAACTCATCTATGGGAAAGCCTCTTAAAATGGTTCTGGCCACATTGGATTGAATCTCCACACCAGATATCATCTTTTTTGTAAAACGCATGAATGGGTAGGGGTATGAGTCTGCACCACCCTCCACCTCAACAGCGGAATCTGTCAGGAATCCGACAAATACGATCTTATCTTTGAAAAGAGCCGGGTTAACCATATTATTTATAACCTGATAATATGAGACTGCCGGAACTGTCCCTGCCTTTCCTGCATAATCTATAAAAAATATCTCTTGCTGATCTGCCCCTTTTTGCTCTATCTCTCTTAAAGATATCAGTAACTCTCTTTGATGCTCTTTCTCAGGATGATTTTTTTCAAAGGGGAGAACCTTGCCAACTTTATCTCTATTGAAAGCTGTGGTAACTGCTGCAAAGGCAATTGATGGAAGAATATCAACATAATTTGATGCCATACGGATAGTGCCATCTCCATCAGGGTATAGATTGACCATCCCTACAGCTGAGGCGGCTTCTGCCAGATGCGGAATCGGCTCCTCTACAAAATAGGTTTCATATCCATGACGTCCGGTAATGGTGAGATTTGATGCAAGTACCACATTGCCAGCCTTTCTGATCGCTTCTGCAAAGGTGATATCTTCCGACGTATCATAGGATTTTTCAGGAAAAAGAACATCAAAGGCAATTGCAGCGGCACCTGCACTGCTTAACTGCTCCACAATTTTTGCGTGCAGGCTTCTTGGCCACGGCCACCTCAGTTTGATCTGCTGGAAAGAGGGCTCGTCAATGGCCACAATGATCACGTCATCAACCCTGGTCTGTGGTGGCCTCAATGTATAGAGCAGATCCCTCCATGCAAAATCAGCCAGCTCCAGAAAAGATGAGTTGCTCCAGCAGATAAAAATAAGAGCCGGAAGAGCCAGGGGGATAATTATCTGTTTTAACCTTTTCATGCTATGGCTTTCCACCTTAGAGGGAGTTGTTTGATAAGAGTGGGGTTTTTATATGAAAGTCTAGGGATACAAACTGGTTGGTACCCCGTAGAGACGCAAGATCTTGCGTCTCTACAACTTTCATGCTTCGTTGTGCTCAGTCAGAGCATGGCTGTTATATGAAACTGTAGGGGCGGGCCTCGTGCCTGCCCTTTGTGAGGGCACCCAAAAGGGGTGCCCCTAAAGTTTCACTCTTCGTTGTGGCAGGAGAATCTGCCATGGACGTTATATATTAGATTTTACAACATTGTATCTCAAAAAGATGGAGTTGTTGTCAAGTTTATCAACTTCAAGCAGCTCAAGATTCATATCAAGGTGACCGGACAGGAGTGGAACTCCCTGACCAAAGAGTTTTGGAACAAGAGTCAGATGAATTTCATCAATGAGATTTTCATCTGCAAAGAGGCTGTTTATTATGGAGCCACCTATCAATGCTACAGAGTCAAACCCCTCATCTTCAAGTGATTTGACTATCTCAATCGGACTTTTATCTGTGATCTCAAGGTTTCCATTGTCAGCCATGTGATCTGTCAGACGTGAAGGCTCTCTTGTCATCACAATATTTTTTCTCCCCGGAAGTATCTTGCCAATAGTCCTGAATGTGGTTGACCCCATAATAACAGCTCCGGCTTTTTTTGTGATCTCAACAAATTTTTTCTTGTCCGCCTTACCTGTCCAGTCAACAGGCTCCCTCGGCTCTCTTGCAATTTTGCCATCAAGGGTCATTGCCATTACTAAAATTACTTTCATATTGCCCCGTCTTCCTGTTTCACAGATTGAGTGTCTCTTTTAAGAGATTGATGTGCATTAACTATCTGCTTCAGTTCAAATTTTCGGCCACTCTTCATTGACTCTCTCTTCAACAAAAGCGCAGAATTTATCGCATTTAAGCTCTTTATGAGATATCGGGCACTTTATAGTGATTTTGTTTTCACCAATATCAATGACCTCCCAATCTCCGCCCCTTCCAGATCCATCTATTCTGATTTTCTGACCCAACCTGAATGGGTATGGTTTGAAAATTGTGACATTATGTTTCATGGCACTACTCTCCTCTAATTTTAATTCTGGTGCTGTTTTTGTAAGAGATATTCCTTAAGCTTTGAGATATGCCTCTGATAAGATATGCTGCATACACTCTTTCACACTCTTTCCAGTATCAACCCTTATATGCACCATCTCATCAATTTCATCAAGAGGCTCAAGCTGACTGATGAACTGTTCAAAATGGGTAATTCTGGCATCTGAAACAGATGGAGTGCTCTCTCTCAGAATGAGCCTCTTCTTCAGAAGCCTCTTATCTGCATGGCACTCTATAAACAGAATTGTTGCATCCATATCCCCTGCAAGGAGAACTGCCTGATCCCGTAAATGTTTTTTTGTGAATGTTGCATCAAGGATAACAGAGCTTCCAGCTTCAAGAGTCTCCTGCGCCTTCAAAAGCATCCTGCCGTATGTAAGATTGGTAATACTCTTTGAATAGATTCCCTCTTCAAACTGGTTTACCAAAGAGTCATGGGTATTTATTTTACAGAGCGCTTTACGGATCAGATCGGAACTCAATAGCTCTATCCCCATAAGTTTACCGAGTTCTCTTGCAATTGTGCTCTTTCCTGAAGCCTGCATGCCACAGACTACAAATAGTTTAGGGCGTGCGAACTTCAATGCATAACCATATGCAAGGTCAAGGTAGCTTTTTGCCGCACTCATGATCACTTCCCGTTCTAGTCTATCAATATCATTCCCATTTAGACGGAAGCAGTTCACCTTACATCTGACCATTGCCCGGTAGCACTTGTAAAAGTCAAGAAGAATGAAAATTCCAGGATCATCTGCATGTTGAACATAATAACTTAAAAGTATTGATGCAAGGTCATGGCAACCTTCAAAATCCATATCCATGGCAAGAAATGCCAGATCAGAGGCAATATCTTGAAATCTGAACCGTTCATTGAACTCTATGCAGTCTATTATCTGGATCCCATTATTTTCTGTAAAATAGATATGCTCGGTTTTCAGATCTCCGTGGCAATCTTTTATCTTCCCCCCCTTTGCCCTGTTATCAAAAAGGATCTGTTTTCTGAAGAGAAATCCAGCCATGGTACACCTTACGATCTTAAGCAGCCGACCATCAACTATTTTACCTGTAACAGGTTCTGTCTGGCTTATATGGCTTTCAAGCGGTTCATATGTAAACTGCTCGGTCTGGATGAAGTTTTCATCGCAATTTTTCCTGACATTCTCCCACACCTCGGTGGAGTCAATCTCTTCGCATTCTGAAGCTCTGTTGTAAAAATCGGCAAGCAGGAGGGCAAGACTCTTCAGATGGCTGTTTCTGATCCTCCTTTTTCGCAACAGGCTCTTCATTGAATCTTCATCAGAGAGCCTTCTCATCTTGAGAGCATACTCAACTGGAGTGCCCCTGCCGTTAAGGTGGTATCTGCCCTCTTCAAAGGTGATAGGCACAACATCCATATAGATGTCATGGGCAAGCCTGCGGTTAAGAATGATCTCCTGCTGGCAGAAATGCCTCCTCTTTTCAAGTGTGGTGAAATCAAGAAACCCAAGGTCAAACGGCTTTTTTACCTTATAAGCATACTCTCCAACTAGAAAGACCTTTGAAATGTGAGTCTCCCTCTGTTCTATCAGTTCTGCCGCATGAGGATAAAAAACAGGATCAGCCATTGCTTCAAACAGCTCTCTATGGTGGTTGGTCTCCATAACTCTAACTTCTCCCATCGCTATAATTTCATTTTGATCATGGCCTCCAGATCATTGAAATCCATCTCAGGCCGGATTCCAAATCGTGTCAGGCAGAAATCATACTTTGCAGGGTCATCAGGGCAGAGTTGTCTGAAACCTGCTGTAACCTCAAGCGCTGTTTTCATGTCTGCCTGTTTCCGTTTTGTGAATCCAAGCATTGTCCCTGCATGGTGCATGTGTGTATCTAAAGGGATAATTAGCATGGATGATGGTATCTCATCCCAACCCCCTGGATCTACATCATCTTTTCTTATCAGCCATCTTAAAAAAAGATTATTCCGTTTACAGGCACTCCCCTTTGCAGGGTCTGCAACAAGGTTGCCAGTATCTTTTCCTGCCCTGATTTTTTTTACCAACCTTGCCATGGCCGGAATGACCGTCTCATCTTCAGGTGATATTGCATTTAAAAAAAAGTTCTTTAATGAACCTGATTGAGCAACTATATCTTTAATGCCAACAAGAAGAGAGCAGATGTGCTCACCCCTTGTAAAACGGTATTTGAACTCTTTGAAATCCTTAAGAATATCCTCTTCACTTCTCTTTATCAGATAGCCATTAATAGAGTAGGAGGCAGTATCAGATATATTGTCACAGTTATGTATGATTTTCAATACAACCCCAACTGATTTCAGAATCTGGTCAACTCTGCCATAGGCCAGTGATGCGGCAATCAGAGCTGCAATTTCCCTCTCTCTCGGGTCATGGTAGGTATCGAGGAACTCAAGAGGGTCAGGGGAGATATACTCTTTTTTGTTATAAGCAGCATAGATCATATCCAACTGCCTCTTGAGCTGGCCTTTATCATAATTCATAAAATTTATATTCTCCTCTTATTGTACGCTGTTATGTCAAGTTGACAATTTATCTTGACTTAAAAGAGTTTCAATATTTAATATGCCTTGAGTTTATGTGAAACTGTTGCGTCTCTAATTTGATTTAAGACAATGATTTCAATTTTACTATGGTTTAAGGAGTTCATTAATCATGCTGCAAGAGAAAAAAATCGGTTTTATTGGAAGTGGAAACATGGGAGAAGCTCTCATAAGCGGCCTTGTGATGTCAAAGGCTACCAGACCTGAAAATATCATCTGTTCAGATGTTCGTAAAGAGCCTTTGGATGAGATACATGAAAAATATGGGGTTCTGACCACAACCAGTAACATCGAGGTGGTTGAACAGTCTGAGATAATTATATATGCAACAAAGCCGCAGATTCTTGGTAAGGTGCTCAAGCAGACAGCAGCTTCTCTGGATCGGTCAAAGCTGATCATCTCCATTGCCGCAGGAGTGCCTCTGGCTGCAATAGCATCAGGTCTTCATAAGGAGTTGAGGCTTATTCGGGTGATGCCCAATATCTGCGCGTTTGTCAAGGCAAGTGCCACTGCCATTGCAGCTGGTCAGTATGTGCAGAAGGGCGATATTGAGATTGCAAAGGCAATTTTTGATTCTGTAGGTATAAGTGTATTCATAGAGGAGAATATTCTGATGGATGCCTTTACTGGACTTAGTGGCAGTGGTCCAGCTTATATCTTTATGATTGTAGATGCAATGGCAGATGCTGGGGTCAAGATGGGGCTTTCAAGAAAAGATTCACTTCTGCTCTCAAGCCAGACAGTTCTTGGGGCTGCTAAAATGCTTCTGGAGTCCAAAGAGCATCCGGGTCAGCTTAAAGATAGAGTGACCTCACCTGGAGGTACCGCAATTGCAGGTATCCATACTTTAGAGGCAGGAGGTCTTAGGACAACCATTATCAATGCAATTGAATCTGCCACAAACCGTTCCATGGAGCTTGGGAAAATTATGATGCAGAATTTTGAAAACAATAATGGGAAACCTGATTGATTCTTTTACATGAAAGTCTTGGTAAAATATTTTTTTGAGAGAGTTTCATCTCTTAGATTGTGGCGCTGCGCCGCTATATCGGTTATGGTAAAAAAGAGTCTGCAAAGCCATTAGAGCCAGTTTAAACATATATTCCGGCTCTAATGCTTTTAACCATTCAACTCAGAATCAGAAAAATACTATCTTATCAAGCAGACTCAAGCTGACTTTTCTCACGGAATCTGCCCCAACTGCATGAATAGACTTCATCCTGAATATGCTGGGAAAAAATTATAGGAAAGAACAGAAGATGACAGAGAAAAAAACAGTGCTCATTGTTGACGACCAGGAATCAATTATAACTGCCCTAAAGAGGGCGTTGGAGTCAGAACAGTATAATATTCTCTCTGCACTGAGTGGTAGTGAGGCTCTTGAGATTATCGCCAGCAGAAGAGATGAGGATGATATTTTTTTAATCATCTCTGATCAGAGGATGCCCAAAATGACGGGTCTGCAGATGCTTGAGGAGACAATGGATCTTCTTCCTGATGCCATAAGAATTATCATGTCAGGTTATCCAGACAGAGAAACCGTTACATCAGCACTGAGTCAGGGTATTGCCCATCGGTTTCTTGCCAAACCATGGAGTGTGGATGAGCTGGATATTATTGTAAATTATGCGTCTAAGTTCCCTGAAAGGTTGAGAAAGACTCAATGTTCTGCCGAAATGTCAGAGTGTGGGATGTCAGAGTGGTCAGAGCCGAACATCATGCATAAAGAGATAATAAAATTTAATGAATATCGTAATGATATGTATCTTGGAAGAATAGCATTGCATCACGGATTCATCACCCATAAGCAGCTTGATGCATCAATGACTGCAATGCAGAGCGCACGCCAGGTTGGCAGAAACGTATCCCTTGAGAATATTCTGTTTGAAAAAGGGCTTATATCCTCAGAAGATATGGGAAAACTTATTGCAGCCACTCGCCGGAGAATGGGTAGGAGTTTTGCAAATTTTATAATCAGAGACTTTGGCGTCTCTAATAAAACTGTTGATAGATGTCTTGCAATTCAAGCCAAGGAGTTCAGCTATACGACGACCTGCCGTCCTCTTGGAGAGATAATGGTTGAGAAAAATATCATTACAGAGGAGCAGAGAGATTCTGCTATCATTAATCTCATATACGAGGAAAAAGAGGAGATATTAAAAACAGATAGTGACCACCCCATACATCTTGAGCCAGACAGCAATCAAAATGGTGCAGTCAATAATAAAATTGTCTTGAATAAAAAGAAAAATTTTTTTTTCAGACAGCGTTCTCTTGACAAGTTATTCTGTAAGATCGCAATTGATAAGAATTTCGCAACAGAGTCAGAAGTTTTACAGGCTTTAGAAGAACAGCTTATCCATTTTGGAAAAAATTTTGAAACTGATAAGATCAGGAATATTATGGTCGGGCACTCCATGATTTCATCAACCCAGGCTGACTTGATTGACTCTCTAATTGCCTCTAAACCTGATTTGAGTGAAAAAAAGAGACAAGGTGGCAAAGAGAGAGTCACCACCATCGGAGAAAACAGCGCCTTTGAATTAACCGTAAGTGCCGACGAGATGGAGGCAAAGATAGAACTTATAGGACCAATAGATGAAGGTATGAGCGCAGACGATTTGAAATATCTGCTTAAAACTCACAATATCATCTATGGTCTGGCAGATGATATTGACATTGAGCTCTTTCTCAGGAGGGGATCAGCAGACGGTAAAGGCACATTTACTGTTGCAAAGGGCAGGCCTGTAAAGCCAGGACGCAATGCCTCAATAAAATATTTTTTTGAAGATGAAAACGCACGTGTTGGCAGAGAGCTTGCTTCCGGGCAATTTGATTACAGGGCACGTGATGAGATAGTCAGTGTTACTCCAGGCACTCTTCTGGCTGAAAAAAAAACTTTTATACCAGCAGTCAACGGCAGTACCGTCACTGGCATGGAGATTCCGGCTACGGTTCCGGTTGACCTGCCACTTAGTTGCGGAAAAGGTGCTGTACTTTCAAAAGATGGATTGACTGTAACAGCATCACTCAACGGGCGACCTGATTTAACCCTTGGAGGCAGGATCAGTGTCATGCATGCAAAAACAGTTGAAGGTAATGTGGATTTCAGAACTGGCAACATAACATTTGGCGGAGATGTCAATGTAAGCGGAACACTGCTTCCAGGATTCTGTGTAACTGCTGACAATCTGACTGTCAATGATATTGAGGCAGGTCAAGTCAATGTTGAGAATAATATAATTGTTAAAAACAACATTACCAATGCACAGATCAACTCAGGAGGTAACCTTCTTGTTGCACAATCTATGAGGAATAGCACTGTTTTTGCCCGTGGAGACGTGGTTATACAAAATGAGATTATTGATTGTAAAATTACTACAAGCGGCAAGGTAATAGTTGTAAAGGGTAGGATTTTGGCAAGTACAATTCGTGCTGCAAGGGGGATTGAGGCAAGGGAGATAGGTAGCCAGACATCCTTACCATGTAATCTTTTTCCAGGTGCTGATGATCATGCAAATGATGTTATCAATAAATTCAAAGAACAGATTGATTATGAAAAAAAGAGACTTGAAGAGCTTGATGAAGTTCAAAAGGAGTGTGAAAAAAAGATCTTTGAACAACTCAATACTCTGACTGAGATATCAAAAATTGAAGAGAATCTGTTAGCAGAAAAAGAGAGTGCATTAGCAGGATTAGATAGTGCTGTTAGTGATATTGTAAGAGATCATATAAATAAGCGGATAGCAGATATTGACAAAAGCATATCTAAAGCAGACGAAACACTAAACAGACTCTTTTATGAGCATGAAAACAGTCAGAGCAGAGCAAAGTCAATTCAGATAAAGATAACGGCAGCGACCACGCAGATGCATGCAATAATAAAAGAGAGAAATGAGTTTCAGAAATGGTATGAGAGTCAGAAAGATGGGCTCTTGCAAAGAGAGACTCCAGGCGTGGTGGTACAGGGTATTATGTTTGCCGGAACCCAGATTAAAGCTACCCATTGTGCCATGAAAGTTAAAGATGATATCAGAAACTCAAAAATATATCAGGCTATGGGTAGTGATAGTACCAGTAAGCCATTCAGTGAAATGAGGATAGATCCTCTGAGTTCTAAAAGAAGATAGTCAAGAATATTCTCCTGCATGTCAAAAACAGATCTTAACGTCTGAAAGTGTCAGAATGACAATGGAGGATGCCCTGAATTTGCTGATAAATCCTGATGATAAGGGACATAAGATGACAGCTAAAAAAACAATACTTATTGTTGACGATCAAGAATCAATTGTCACTGCATTGAAGAGGATGCTGGAGTCAGAGCATTATAGTATTATCTCTGCACTGAGCGGTAGTGCGGCTCTTGAGCTTATCGCCAACAGAAGAGATGAGGATGATATTTTTTTAATCATCTCTGATCAGAGGATGCCACAGATGACCGGGATCCAGATGCTGGAAGAGACAATGGTTCTTCTTCCTGATGCCATAAGAGTTCTTATGTCAGGTTATGCAGACAGAGAAACAGTTACAGTAGCACTCAATCAGGGTATTGCCCACCGGTTTATCACCAAACCGTGGAGTATGGATGAGCTTCAGATAATTGTTCATCAGGCATCTGAGTTCCCTGAAAAATTCAGAGATGTTGATTTGTTTACCGGTATGTCAGAAAATTTTGATCCTAACATCATGCAGAAGGATATAAAAAAGTTTAATGATTACCGTAATGATATGATTCTTGGGAAAATAGCACTGCATCACGGCTTTATTACTAGAAGGCAACTTGATGCTTCAATGACCGCACTGCAGAGCGCACGGCAAGCAGGAAGAAGTGTATCTCTTGAAAATATTCTGTTTGAAAAAGAGCTTATATCATCAGAGGATATGGGTAAACTTATTGCAGCCTCACGTAGAGCAACAGGCAAATCTTTTGGAGCGATTGCTATAAAAGATTATGGGGCAAAGCCAGCTGATGTTAAAAGATCTCTTCTCATCCAGGCAGAAGAGTTCCGTAACACATCCATCTGCCGTCTTATTGGTGATATCCTTGTGGCGGAAAAGATCCTTACAGAAGATCAGAAGGACTCCATTATAATTGATATGACCTATGCAGAGAGAGAAGAGATACTAAGAACAGATGGAGATCCCCCTTCAGGGCAGACCGAGAACAGAAAAGATGCTATAGAGAATAAGATTATATTTAATATAAAGAAGAAAAATTTCTTTCGGCAGCGTGCTTTTGATAAGTTATTCTGTAAAATTGCCATTAATAAAAATTTTGTCACAGAATCAGAGGTTTTACAAATTTTAGAAGAGCAGCTTGCGGACTTTGGCAAAAACGTTAAACTTAAGAAGATCAGGGAGATTATGATCAGCCATGGCATAATTTCAGTGGCTCAGGCTGACTTGATTGATAATTTAGTTGCCTCTAAACCTGGTTTCAGTGAAAAGCAGAGCAGAGAAGGTAAGAAAACAGTCACTAACATAGGAGGTGGCTTTGAGTTAACCGTAAGTACTGACGAGATGGAGGCAAAGATAAAGCTTATAGCTCCAATGGCTGAGGATATGACAGCAGACTATTTAAAATATCTACTTAAAACCCGGCAGGTCATTTATGGCCTGGCAGACCATATTGACATTGAGGTATTTCTTAGAAGGGCAGCCACAAACAAGACAAAGATATTTACCATTGCAAAGGGCAGACCTGTAAAAGAGGGGCGCAATGCCTCAATAAAATATTTTTTTGAAGATGAGAACGCACGTGTTGGTAGAGAGCTTGCTTCTGGTCAATTTGATTACAGGGCACGTGGTGAGATAGTCAGTGTTACTCCTGGCACCATTCTGGCTCAGAAGATCCCTCTTATACCAGCGGTCAAGGGCAGTACAGTTACTGGTGTGGAAATTCCAGCTCCGGTTCCTGTTGATCTGAAGCTTAGCTGCGGAAAAGGGGCTGCACTTTCCAAAGATGGATTGACAGTAACAGCAGAGATTCACGGGAGACCAGATCTTGACCTTGGAGGTAAAGTCAGTGTCATGCACGAAAAGACAGTTGAAGGTAATGTGGATTTCAGAACAGGTAACATAGTATTCAACGGAGATATTACTGTACATGGGGCAATATTAGTAGGCTTCAATGTCACTGGAGATAACCTTACTGCCAATGATATTGAGGAGGCTGAAGTCAATATTGCCAATAATATAATTGTTAAAAATAATATTACCAATGGAAACATCAAAACAGGGGGGAACCTGCTCGTTGCGCAGATAATGACACACAGCACTGTTTTTGCCCGCGGTGATGTGATTATACAAAAAGAGATTGTTGATTGCACCATTACTACAAGCGGTAAGGTCATGGTTACAAAGGGCAGGATTGTGGCAAGTACAATTCATGCTGCAAGGGGGATTGAGGCAAGGGAGATCGGCGGTGAAAAATCCTCTCCATGTAATCTTTTTCCAGGTTCTGATGACCATGCAAATACTGTTATCAATAGGTTCAATGAACAGATTGATTCTGAGAAAAAGAGACTTGAAGAGCTTGAGGTAGTTCACAAGGAGTGTGAAAAAAAAATTTTTGAACAACTCAATGACCTTACTGATATGTCGAAAATTCAGGAGAGTCTGTTAGCAGAAAAAGAGAGTGCATTAGCAGAGAGGAAGATCTCTGCAAGCGATATTGTCAGAGATCACATAAGTGATCGGATAGGTGATATTGACAAAAACATATCTAAAACAGATGAGATAGTAAATAGACTTTTTCACGAGCATGAAAACAGCCGTAGCAGAGAAAAGTCGATCCAGATGAAAATAAAGGCTCTCTCAAACCAGATACATGAAATAATAAAAGAGAGAGATGAATTTCAAAAATGGTATGAGGATCAGAAAAAAGGGGGGGGGAAACAAGGGCCTCCGGGGGTTGTGGTACATGGTCTCCTGTTTGCAGGAACGCAGATTAAAGCTACCAATTGTGCCATGAAAGTTAAAGAGGACATAAGAAATGTTAAAATCTGTCAGAGTCTGAATAATGAGAATAGTAATAATCCATTCTATGAAATGAAGATAGACCCTCTGAGTTCAAGAAGACGATAAAAATATGGTTAAAATGGTTAAAGAGGCTGATTCGATATCTGGAATCGAATCAGGGATCATCTCTGGTCTGATTATTTTTATTGGATATAAGTTGCATTAGATATGCGTTCTATTGCCCAGATTGCCCCTTTTCTGAGCGGTTCATGCTCAAGATAGTTCCCCTCTTTCTCCACATAGGAGAAGAGAATTTTTTTGTATTCACCTGCAAGCCTCTCATCTTGAGCCATTATTTCTCCCATGGCTTCAGGCGCCCCCCATCCAATACCTCCAGATTCATCATTAAGACTCCACATCAGCCGTCTCATTACAACACGGGCAGATTCCAGGTTCTCAGATGCCATTTTTGCCACAACTTTACCCATTGCTCTGATAGCTCGCCATTTCAGGGCTTCGTCGGTACTCTGTATGAATGAGAAAAGAGGATTTACTGATTTAGAAGGTGGAATTTGAAGAAGTTCCGTGATCGCTTTTGCCTCGTCATTTATCGTAATCAGGTCATAGACTTGCTGTTTAATTTTCCTCACCCCATGATATACACTCTCCTCTGCAATTTTTTATAACATCATTGATATCGTCCTCAAGATCATGATCAATCGTCTCTGGAACATTTTCTGTAATCTCAATGTACCCAGCCTGATTTTTTATAAAAATACCAGGACACATCTCAATGCAGATATCACACAAGACACACTCACTTATATCAATTATCGGTCTCTTCATCTTTCCACCACCCTTTGTTGATGTGAGCCTGTTTCTCTTTTGATGCCAGTTGTTTTAACTTGAATCCAGCGTCAAGCAGAGTTCCATAGAGGACACCACAACTGGAATCCTCTCTTGCCTCATCGCCTTGCCTTGCAAGAAGTATCATGGCTTCGGCAAGTTCAATTGTCTTCTGGATATTTATATCACATTCTTTTTTAAGCATGGCAAAGAGAGTCTCCGTAAGATACAATCTGTTTTACAATACAAGTTCATGAACCATCTTTTTTTTATTTAATGCACCATCCATACCATTTTAATTTTTTCACACATAACCATATTAAAATCTCTATATTGCCATTATCAGATTCAATTTACTGCTGAGAGTGAAACTTAAGTGTCACACCTGTTTGTGGGACAACTATGCTTCGATGAGACAACATGATGTTAAGAATTGATGATATCTGGGTACACTCTTTTTTTTATATGAAGGCCTGGGGATACAAACTGGTTGGTACCCCGTAGAGACGCAAGATCTTGCGTCTCTACATGCGTCTCTACAACTTTCATGCTTCGTTGTGCCTGTCAGGGCATGGCTGTTATATGAAACTGTAGGGGCAAGCCTCCTTGCCTGCCCTTGAGAGGGCACCCACATGGGTACCTACGTTTGAATCTTTGCGGTGTCCGTCGCCATAGCCGTCCTAATTATGTGAAGAAATGGCATAACTATTGCTTTATTCAATAAAATATTTTTTGATCTCAGATCTGCTAAAAAATGCTATAGAGATTTATTTTGGAACTGTTATAGTAACCCTTCAGAGCTTTTATGGTAATTATGCCGATTACAGGCGTCCATATCTTTAATGGCTGGAGGTAAAACATTTTATAGTAATCGTGCTGCCTATAAGAGCTGGTATTTGGGCTCCTTGAATAACTGTCTATTAAATATGTCGTCAAAACTTTAATGATTTTAGGAGGATATCATGGATCCTGTTTTTCTCTCCCGGATGCAATTTGCCGTTGCAACCATGTTCCATTTTCTTTTTGTACCCTTAACTCTGGGACTTTCCATAATCATTGCCTGGATGGAGACTCAGTACGTTAGAACCGGAGATAAGGTTTATCTTCAGATGACAAAGTTCTGGGGAAAGCTTTTCCTCATAAACTTTGCAGTAGGTGTGGTTACAGGGATCACCCTTGAGTTCCAGTTTGGAACCAACTGGTCACGCTACTCTGAGTACGTTGGAGATGTATTTGGGTCTCTTCTTGCAATTGAGGCATCAGTTGCCTTTTTTCTGGAATCGACCTTTATCGGGATCTGGATATTTGGATGGAACAAGTTATCTGCCAGGGCACACGCAGCAGTTATGTGGCTTGTAGCCATTGCAGGAAACCTCTCTGCTGTCTGGATTCTGACTGCCAACGGCTTCATGCAGCAGCCTGTAGGTTACACTATCAGGAATGGAAGAGCAGAGATGACCGATTTTTTTGAAGTTCTCTTCAACACATTCAGCCTTATTGAGATTGTCCATGTTCTTCCATCAGCAGCCCTTTTGAGTGCTTTTTTTGTGATGGGCATCAGCGCCTGGCATCTTCTGAAGAGACAGCAGATAAATTTTTTTCACAGATCTTTTAAAATCGCATTGATCTTTGGACTTGTAGCCTCTCTGGTCACAGCATTTACCGGTGATCTTCATGGAACACATGTGGCAGAAGTTCAGCCTGCAAAGCTTGCGGCAATGGAAGCCCACTGGGAGACACAGAACAGTGCTCCTATTGTGATGTTTGCCATTCCTGATGAAAAAGCTGGAAAAAATCTTATTGAGATAGGTTCAATCCCTGGACTGTTGAGTTTCCTTGGATACCACGACTTTAATGCAACAGTCAGGGGGGTAAATGATTTTCCGGCAGATGAGAGACCTCCTGTCCTTATAACCTTTGCCTCCTTCAGGATCATGGTTGGGCTTGGAACCCTCTTTATAGTACTGATGGTTTATGGGTGGTTCAGAAGAGAAAAACTGATGGAATCGCCTCTTTTTCTGAAGATCATGTTTTTCTCAATTCCTCTTCCCTATCTGGCGATTGAGATGGGGTGGGTACTTGCAGAGGTGGGTCGCCAGCCCTGGATCGTCTATGGATTGATGAGAACATCAGATGCTGCATCACCTGTTGCAGGGTATCAGGTTATGGTCTCTCTGATTGCATTCATTGTAATTTATGGACTTCTTGGTGGTGTCGGCTTCTATCTTATGGCAAAAAATGCTGCAAAGGGGCCTGCTCCATTACAGCTCAATGTAAAATCGTGACCGTTTTATGCCAGAAACTTGTTGATCAATATCCATTGACGTTGCTGATTAATGTAGATATAAAAAATAATCACTGCTTTTAAATAAGGAGTTCAAGAAAGATGATTCTACAGACAATATGGTTTTTTCTCTGGGGCCTCTTGTGGGCTGTATTCTTCATGACCGATGGTTTTGATTTCGGTGTGGGCACTCTTTACCCGGTTCTTGGCAAATCAGAGGAGGATAAACGGGCAATGATCAACTCCATCGGACCTTTCTGGGATGGGAATGAGGTCTGGCTTATTACCGCAGGTGGAGTCACCTTTGCGGCATTTCCAAAGGTATATGCTGTGATGTTCTCCTCACTTTATACTCCTCTTCTGCTCATTCTGTTTGCCTTGATTTTACGAGGTGTTGCCTTTGAATTCAGAGGAGAGATTCAAAGCCCTGGCTGGAAACGAATATGGGATCTTTGTATTTTTATTGGCAGCTTTGTTCCAGCGCTACTTTTTGGTGTGGCATTTGCCAATATTTTCAGAGGAATTCCATTTGATGGCCAGGGAATTTACCACGGAAATATTCTGATGCTTTTAAATCCCTATGGGGTTCTTGGAGGAGTTCTCTTTCTTCTGCTCTTCATGCTGCATGGTGCCAACTGGCTTGCCATGAAAACTGAAGGAGATCTCCATTCACGAGTAACGTCACTTGCGGGAAAAATATGGCTGGCTCTGGTACCTGTAGCTGTTATTTTTCTGATCGCCTCTGCCTTTGCGACCCGCCTCTATGACAATTATCTGGCAAATCCCGCATTTGTTCTGGTGATTGTAATCTCTGTGCTCTCTCTTCTCATGGTTAAATTCTATCTTTTAAAGAGGGACTATTTTAAATCATGGTGTGCCTCTGCCCTCACTATTGTCAGCTGTACCTTCTTTGGTGTTATAGGACTCTTTCCTGTTCTTTTTCCGTCTCTTCTGGACTCCAAGTACCATCTTACTGCATTCAATGACTCATCAAGCCCTCTGACCCTTAAAATAATGCTGGGTGTGGTTATTGTATTTATTCCAGTTGTCATTGGCTACCAGATGTGGACATACAAGCTGTTTCAGGGTAGATTGTCAAATGAAGAGATGAAGTATTGATCTATAGGAAACAGCTCTTCTGCAAACATTGACCAGATAGATGGCTGATGCTCCAGTAAGATCAGGATAACTTGTTTGTTTAATAAGATAAAGGAGTCTTAAAGAAACATGAATATTGACAGAATAGTTTTTGCAGTTGCTGGCAGTTTAATCCTTTTGAGTGTCATTTTTGCAGTCTCCCATAGCATTCACTGGCTCTGGCTGACAGGTTTTATAGGTGTGAATATGGCCCAGGCCGCCTTTACAGGCTTTTGTCCTATGGCTTATGTGTTGAAATCTATCGGGATTGAATCTGGTAAGGCATTCTGAAAGCACTATCTGGAAGAAAACGTTATTGTATTGTCTGTTTAATGTTGTGTCTCTAACCTGACCTGTTACTCGTCAGGTGTGCCGGAAGGCATCTATTTAATTTTAAAATCTAAGGAGAAAGCTAATTATGGATAAGTATGTATGTGATCTTTGTGGTTATGTTTATGACCCTGCAGTAGGTGACCCTGACAGTGGAGTTGCTGCTGGTACATCTTTTAACGACCTTCCAGAAGATTGGAAATGTCCTGTATGTGGCGCTTCCAAAGAGGATTTCTCCAAAGAGTAGTGATCAGGAGAGAATCTGTATTCAATATAGAAGTCAAAATATAACAGGGGTTCACCATGTTGATGAACCCCTGTTATTAATATTGAAAGTTTAGTTTTACTGCGTTGAAGATCAGCAATCCAGCTCTTTTCTAAGCCAGCTTCTTATCTCTCCCTCCACAGCGAAAACCCCTTTATGCCTTCCATTTGCCTCCATGAATTTTTTTTCAAGCCTTTCCGGAAGCCTGAAATTGGCAAGCTCTTCAGAATCAAATCCTTTGCGTCTCACCAGTGAGACAATGGGTGGATTTTTCCATGTGCTTATTGAGAAATAGACAGTTTCGCTATTGTGGTCTCTGTAATAGGTCTGCCCTCTTAGCTGTCCCCACTCTAGATGAAGGGCAATCGCCTCTTCAGGGGTCATCTCCCAGTCAACGGAATTTACAATATTAAGATCTTTCCTTATATCTTTGAGTCTCATAGTATCTACCCCCATTAATCAATTAAATTATAACCAGTAAATATCACATGGCGAGTTCAATCTCTTTATCAGTTTCACTTTCACCCGGTTTGCAAAAAATAAATGCAAATTAGATGCCATGCTCTGAATGGCATAACGAAAAATGAAACTGTAGAGACGCACGGCGTGAGGTTCTACTTTTATTATAAAATATTTGATAAGGTAAATTAAGACGGTTTCAACTATGAGGTTTTAGTACCAGCGTACATCTCTATTCTATCAATAATCCACTCTTGAACCAGAGATTCAAAGGCTTCTCTATCCGAAATAGTCTTTTTTTCAGGGGTGGTTGTTGTCTCTTTATCTTTTCCAGTTGCTTTATTGTTTGCTGTTTTCGTTACCTTTACTGTCTCAAACTCTCTTGTAAGATCTTCAAGTTTTATCTCCACTCTTGCCATAGTACGGTGACCTCCAGCAGAGCCAATGAAGTCAAATGCCTCTTTTACAGTATTACCAGCACTTTTACGCAGGCCGTCATTTCTTACTATAATAATGAGTTTTTCACCATAGATACCAGAGACAATACTCCAGTTTGCAGTATCAACCGTCATGAAAAAATCGGCTGTGATTACGCACTGATCAGGGTTTTCAATTTTACCTGTGTATGAATAGACCCTGTGGTTGATTATTTTTTTCCTTCTGATCGCTTTTGCAATGAAATCAAGATCTTTTTCTCTTAATTCAGCATTTTCAATCCTTGCTATCAAAGATGGACTTGCATACCTGTAGAGGAACTGAAAGGCCCGCACATCTTCCATTGCCGTGTGACGCAGAAAGCCTTTTGTATCTGTCTTGATTCCCATTATCAGGGCAGTAGCAAGATTCTCTGATGGTTTGATTTCAGCAGCCTTTATGTATTCGGTCATCATGGTGGAACATGCCCCGTATTCAGAACGGATATCATTGAAAGCAGCAGAGTCACAGGAGAGAGGATGGTGATCAATAATTGCATCGTACCGGAACATGGCAAAACACTCATGATGGTCAGGTTGAGAATCAACTACCACAAATTTATCAAAGTTTTTTTCATCAATCTCTTTGATAGGGATTATATCTATATCCAGAATCCTCAGCATGGTGAGGTTATCTGGCCGCCGTATCTCATTGAAATAGGTGATTTTGACTTCACTTACCTTTCTCCACAAAAGGCGCTTTACTGCCATTGCACTTGCAATGGCATCAGGATCAGCATTGATCACCACAAGCACCCGGTTATTTGATGAGAATAGAGATAAAAACTTTTCCAGTCTCTGAATCTGGCTCATATTGTACCTTTTTGTCTGTCTTGTTATAAAAAAATCAGAAGGTCTGTTTCTGTGTATTAATGTCACTGAAAAAGAGGGTTACAACAATAAAAATATACCCTGCCACTGCCATTGGTGCAAATAGGGCAAAATTTGTACCTAAAGGGGCAAGCAGAAGGGCAGTGAGCCAGTGGAGAGCTATCACAACTCCAGAATGGAGCCTGATTGGAAAGTCTCTGAATCGGCATATAACAGCAAGGCCGCACAGGTTCCAGCCATATAGGGATACAAATGTGTGAATTCTAAGCAGCCATTTGGTATTTTCAGGATTGTAATCAGAAGAGATCTGATAAAATATATAGATGATCCCTGATATTGCTGTTGCAATCAGAAAACCGATCCCAGAGGAGAGGAACTGCTTCTGCTGCATCTTCTGACCAAATTTTCTATAAAGGAGAAATACTGTAATTACGGCAATGAACAGAATCAGAGTGACGATGAGCTGAGGATAGAATTTTTCAAACAGAATAAAGATAAAAAATATGATAACACCCAGGTTAATAGCCCAGAAACAGATGACAGAGAGAAGGGTGTTGATGTTTATGTGAGGTTCGCTGCTATGGGTGCTATCTGTTCTATCAGTACCACTCCATGTGTTGATATTATTGACTCTTCTGATGTGGTTCTTCTCTTTCATGGTCTCTTTGTACCAGATAGAGTCACCATTGGTTCTGACCATGGAAAAGATCACAGAGAGGGTAATCAGGGAGAGGGGAAAAGAGAAGCCAAGAAAAAATGTGTTAAGCACAAGTTTTTCCATGGTTAAAATATGGATGTACTCGTTATTTATGATAACTGCTGTTGACATGAGAAGCCCGATAGAGAGACAGAGTAGCGCTGCCTGATGGAATTTTGCGGAGACTGTCTCTTTCATGGAGAAGAAGTTCCATGGAAAGATGGAAAATCTCTCAATTCTCAAGCTCTCTACAATGGAGGCAAGCCCCAGGGAGATGAAGATGGTCATGGGATAGAGATTGAAAAAGGCAAACAGGGCATAAAACAGAGATAGCACAAGAAATGCGCCTGTACGTGCTGAAAGGCGATCTTTACCCTCTGTAAAGCAGAGAAGAATGGTACCGCCTGTACACAGATTGAAAAGAAAAATGTGAAGTCGCTCAAAATCATAGTTCTCAAGGGGGAAATATATGGCTGCATACCCGAAACAGAGGGCAATAATCATCATAGTGCTGAAAAAAAATTTTAACCTTTTGTCCATTAAATAGCTCCTTAAATCTATCTGTCAGGTCAGATTCTTTTGTTTTTATGGTTGTTTATCAAACTCTCCTGATTCCTATCAATTTTTAATTGAGTCTGCATCTTCTCTGATAAAATTTTCAGCGCATAATCTGTCTCATCTGCACTGTTAAATCCACCTTTTCGAATCTGAAGAGAGAAAAGCTTCAAATTGATCAGCAGGCAGAGGTTTGGAAATAAGATACCCCTGAGCCTGATCACATCCCAGAGCGCGAAGCCGCTCAAGCTGCTCTTCTCTTTCTACACCCTCTGCTACAACCTTCATATTCATATTACCTGCAAGTGATATGATTATCTTGGCAAGTTCTGATGCGCTATGCTCTTGATCGCATATATGGTCAATAAAACTCTTATCAATTTTTAATGTCTGAAAGGGCAGATGGCTCAGATAGTAGATAGATGAGTAGCCTGTGCCAAAATCATCCAGAGAAAATGAGACACCAAGGCGGTTTAACTCTTTTATGGAGGCCATTGCCTGAGTGATATCTTTCATCAGAGCGGTTTCAGTCACCTCCAGTTCAAGGCAGGTTGGTGGAAGGGCTGTCTGTCTGAGTATCTCTTCAACAGACTCAACAAAATCTTTTATGTGAAAATGTCTTGTTGAGATATTTACAGAGACCACAAGATCTCTTTTGCCAGCTTTGACCCACCGTGCAGTATCAATACACGCCTTTCTCATAACAATAAGATCAATGGGAACCACAAGTCCACTCTCCTCTGCAAACGGAATGAACTCACCGGGTGAAAGCATGCCCCCATCTGCTCTTTTTCCCCTGACAAGAGCCTCCATACCATAAACTGCACCGCTTTTAATAACTATTTTGGGTTGGTAGTACACCTCGAAATTCTCTGTTGCAATTGCATTGCGCAGATCCCTCTCAATAGCTACACGGCGCTGTGCCTGATTATTTAACTCCTCTGTAAAAATTTTGTATCTGTTTTTTCCCTGCTGTTTTGACTGATACATTGCCAGATCGGCATTTTTAGTAAGCATTTCAGAGTCTGTTCCATCATTGGGGAAGAGGGAGATACCGATGCTGACACCCAGATAAAACTCCACGCTGTTTATGAGAAACGGTATTTTAAAGTCATCAATAATATTATCTGCGATTTTGCACAGATCTCCAACCTCATTAAGATCCTGAACGATCAGGGTGAACTCATCACCACCCAGCCTGGCAAGTGTGTCTCTTTTGCGGATACGGTTGGATAGCCTGATGGCTATATGCTGTAAAATCTTGTCACCAGCTTGGTGTCCCATGCTGTCGTTGACATTTTTGAAATCATCAATATCCAGCAGAAAAACACCAACCATGGTCTGATTGCGGCGGGCAACCTCAAGAGCATGTTCAAGACGGTTATGAAAGAGCTGTCGATTCGGAAGGTTGGTAAGCTGGTCAAAAAAGGCTTTTTTTGCAAGATCCTGCTCAGCTTTTTTCCACTCTGTGATGTCCAGGATTGAGCAGACACTCATACTGGTTCCAGGAAGCATTGCCACGGTCATATTAACGGAACGGATCTTACCATGGTAATCTTTGAACCTGGTTTCGTATTGTCTGGGTGCAGCATGGCTTCTCTCACTTCTTCGTAACCTGTGAAATTCCATCATCCGATCCACCTCTTCAGGGTGAAAGAACTCAATCGATGGTCTCCCCTCAACCCACTCAGCTCCTGGAACTCTGGCAAGTTTCATGAACTCCTGATTGGCAAGCTGGATAGTGGTATCCTCTTTCACAAGAATGGTGGCGTTACCTGTATTCATAAAGAGTGTTTTATATTTCTCTTCAGAGTCACTCAATGCTTTTTGTGTCTCGTGGAGTTCTGTAAAGTCCAGAAACATCTCAAGCAGCATGGGTCTGCCTTCCCACTTTATCCTTACAACAGATTTTATGACAGGAATCTCACGGCCATTTGCACTCATAAGTGTTGTCTGAACTGATTTGACAACTATCTCATGGTTATGGTCGTCTATTTTTGTTGATTTTACAACTACCTCATGCGGGTCAGGAAATAGAAACTGGCTGCTGATGGTTCCAACTACCTCTTCACGCCTTTTACCAACCATACGTAAAGCAGAGAGGCTGATCTCTTTTACAATACCGGACGCTTCGTCAGTAAGAACCACACCTGCTGGAATTGATCTGAAAATCTGAGTAAGAAATGACTCATTCTCCTCTATCTTGAGCAGCATCTCATGGATACTTCTGGAAAGGGAGGCAATCTCATCGTTTCCATCTATTCCCACACTGTGGACATGGCTTAAGTCTGTAATTGATTTTACCTGATCATTTAAGGTAACTATCCTTTTAATGACTCGTTTCTCAAGAAAAAAGAGAGCTGTACCGCCAATGGATAGACCTGTAATGGTGATCAAGATAAGCATCATGCGTGAGGCAGATACCCCTGACTCAAAAATCTCTCTGGATGTTCTGACACTTATCACTGCCACAGCCCTCCCCTTGAGATCTCTTATCAAACCAGAACAGATCAGTTCACTCCTGTTCTTTTCTATCATGGGAGAGGGTTTCAGATAGTTCAGATTACCTGGGAGACAATCAGTGTCTTTTGAAGCTGCATTAACATCTGGCTGAGTTGACTCAATATCAGGTTGAGTTGACTCTCTCATCATCGTGGAGATTGATTCTGGTATGCTCTTATCACCAGCCATGAAAAGATTCAGATTAAGTTCAGTACGTTTTTCCAGACTCCTGAGAGTGTTAAGTTCAAGTTCTCGTGCCATTATGACCCATCCTGCATAGGGCCCTTGCTGGCTGCTGGTGAGTACTGGCTGGCATGCGCTCATGTAAAGCCTGTTCTCAAGCAGAATTACCCCTTTGAATGCTTTTCTGTTCTCACCTCCTGGGTTATCAATCAGTGAGATAATCTCCTTAAGCGCTTCAGGAGGCAGCGGCAGCAACTTCTCTCCTGAAACAGGAAGATACTGTCCCCATACCAGCTCCTTTTTTGTGTTAAGCAGCATGATGATGTTGTTATGTTGATTTATAAAGGTCTCAATCGGAAGATTGGAGTCTATATAATCATCTTTCTTCCCCTGTAAAAAAAGATAGGTGTCGTCCCAGAATGCCCAGTCAGAAACCATAATATCAAGGTCTGAGATGATTGCAGAGATAGCATTAATAGCTCGATTCAGGTTAGATACAATTAACTTATCCTCAATAGCCTCAACTTTACTGTAAGTGATATTTCTGGTGGTTACAAACAAAACCATTACAAGTATGGTAAAACAGAATCCAATTATGAACAGTGTTGTTTTTCTAAGGTTCATTTTCAGGCGTCCTTTCACTTACAGCCATAGCTTTTTCTTATTTGTATCTTTCTAATCATCATCTTCATTTCTGTTTGTACTTCTGTTTTTTTCCAAGTAGATGGCACAGCGCCTGTTCAAGGTCTGGATGAGAAAATGTGAAACCTGAATTTATAAGTTTATCCGGCGTAACTCTTGCACTTGACAGCAGCACCTCCTGCCCCATCTCGCCCCAGATCATCCTGATCATGGAGGCAGGAAGGGTAAATCTGGCTGGTCTGGAGATAACTCTGGCAAGTGTCTGTGTGAACTGTGAATTGGTTACAGGCTCAGGCGAGATCACGTTGACAGCGCCATTAAGTGATTGGTCGGTCATGATATGGTGCAAGGCATAAATAAGATCATCCATGCTGATCCAGCTCATATACTGTTTACCGGTTCCGATTTTTGTCCCAAGTCCCGCCATGAAGCCTGGCAGAAGCCTCTTGAGCGCTCCACCAGCTGGTGTAAGCACAACCCCCATGCGTGCAAATACAGTTCTGATACCAGCATCTTCAACTTTGCCAGCACACGTTTCCCACTCCTGGCACACCCTGGAGATAAAGAGATCTCCACTGAAGCTGTTTTCGTTTAGAGATGAATCGCCACAATCCCCGTAAAAGCCTGTGGCAGATGCTGAAATAAACAGTTCTGGCCTGAGATCTTGTGGAAGGTTGCTTACTCTGTCTGAAAGCAGGGTAGTGGAGAGGTTGCGGCTCTTGATGATTATCTCTTTTCTCTGATCTGTCCACCTGCCTGAACCTATGTGGTAGCCATTGAGGTTTATCACCACATCAATTTTACCTGCTGGTTCAAGGTCAAGCTCTCCAGCATACGGGTTCCACTGAATCTCATTAATCTGCTTTGCAGCTGAGTGGCTCTGGCATTTGAAGCTACTTTTATAAGTAGCTTCTGTTGTGGTTGCTCTTCTTACAAGCTTAATGACCCTGTGGCCGCCAGTGGTGAGAAATGGAACCAGCGAGTTTCCTACAGGCCCGCTTGCACCTGATATGAGAATGGTCAGTGGTTTAGGGTTGCCTCTGTGGAGTTGATGCATTCTGTGGCGTTCAAGATCGTTTAGCATCACTGTGTGGCGGTAGTTGAAGAGGCGGTAAAGCTCTGATTTGATGAAACTGTGCCACTTATCAGGTATATGAAATGGCAGGGTGTAATCGATTCTCTCCTCAAGCCTTGAAAACTCGCCTGACCCTGAACCAGTGGCGTGAGTGGAAGCGTTGATAAGAGCAGTGGAGGTGGGTAGGGCAGGGTGACCAATAGGCGTTCTGTTGTTCATAATAGAATAAAAAGTGTGAGTATGTTCCCAACTTGAAAAAATTCCACCATAAAGCTGGTCTTTAAAAAACTGGTTCTTTGCATACCCGACATGTTCAGCCCTCATTGGAACCGGAATACCTCCAACACAGATATCCATACTGACTTTGGCTCCAGCTTTAATTCCATCCCCGGTTCTATATATATTTTTCAGGTGCATCCATGGAGGGGTCAGCCGTTCAAAGGCACCGGGCTTTTCATGCCAGCCAAAAACCCTCTCAACCGGTTCATCAACATCAATCTGCTTTATAAAAGATGCATCTCTCATCTGTTCTCTTTGATAGCTCCTTAAACATTGCCATGGATCATAATTTATGATTATGTGGGGAAAACTTCTCTGTTTACCCTGACTCTTGCTGTAGAAGTATTATGTTCCTGTTGATTTTTCAAGGATGAATTCCTGTTGAGAATAAAAATTGGCAACTTCCAGGATTTTAAGGCGTTAAATGATGCTCAGAAATCTTGAACTGAAATGAAAGCCAAAGTGCTTTTGATAACAGCTACCGATTGGCGGTAGCTAAATAATAGAACACGATTTTAAAAGATTGCATGGAGGATTATAATGTCAAGAAAAACAGTTAAGACAGACAAAGCACCAGCAGCCATTGGGCCATATTCGCAGGGAGTTGCCATTGGTAATCTTCTTTTTACATCAGGCCAGCTGCCTATTGATCCTGCCACTGGTAAGCTTGTTGAGGGAACCATTGAAGATAAGGCGCACATGGTTTTTAAAAATCTGGCTGCAATTGCAGATGAGGCAGGAACAACCCTTGATAATGCCGTTAAAGTGACACTGTTTCTTGCAGATATAAACAGTTTCAAAGCTGTTAACGTGGTCTATGCTCAATACTTTAAAGAGCCTTTTCCTGCACGCAGCGCCTTTCAGGTGGGGGCGCTTCCTCTTGGTGCAGATATTGAAGTTGAAGCAATTTTTGAACTTTAATAATGAACTATCCCCCTATATTCTTGCCTCTGCTTTTAGTATTTTATGGCAAAAAAGATCAGACAAACCTCTTTGATTCAGGTTTGTCCAGATTTAGGGGGTAGGGGGAGGTTCATCTACTCTTTTAAACTTTTTTCCATACTGCTGAAATCCCCTTCCTGCTTATCTTTAACTGCCTGAGCCTTTTCAATAGGGGCCTTGATTCTGCCTACAGCCTCTTTTGCAACTTCATCTGTAAATGTTTTAACTGCCCCTTTTTCTGAATCTGACGATTTATCATTGGAACACCCTGTAAATAAAACAGATGTCAGCAGTAGAGCTGTGATAACATATAGAACAATCTTCCTCATGAGTCAATTCCCTCCTTGCAGCTATATTTTAAATTTTCTTACAAGTTCATCGAGTTTTTCTGAAAGGTTGAAAAGGGATTTGGCACCCTTGGCAACGTCAGCACTCCGGTTGGCTATGTTGTGGGCAAGTGTATCAATATCTGATATGTTTTTGTTGATCCTGCTCACCATTGATGAGTTATGGGCAATATTTTGATTAACTTCGGAGATTCCTAGGGATGCATGAGCCACATTTTCATTGATACCCTGTGTTGCAGAGGATTGCTCTGTAATATCAGAGACAATAGAGCCTACAGTATCATTAACACTGTTGATAACAGAGAGAATATCTTCAACATCCTGAGCAGTCCTCTCTGTTGAGTTCTGGATTCCATCAATCTGCTCCTTGATATCCTTTGTGGCCATAGCGGTCTGTCTGGCAAGCTCCTTAATCTCTCCTGCCACTACGGTAAAACCTTTACCTGCTTCACCTGCTCTTGCAGCTTCAATAGTGGCATTCAGGGCCAGAAGATTGGTCTGCTCAGAGATTTCATTAATCATATCAGTCACCTTACCGATCTTCTGGGCTGCATTACCAAGCTCTTTGATCCGGTCAGATATACCGCCTGCCTTTGTTACAGCGTCATTGGAGACTCTGCTTGCATTCTGTGTCTTACGTGACACTTCGTTTATGGTTACCGCCATCTCTTCAGAGGCAGCCACAATCATGCTCAGATTGGTGCTGGACTCCTCCATGGCAGCCGCTACAGAGATGAAGCTCTCATTCACCCCCTCAACTGAAGCCGTAGTCTCATTAAGATGGCCAACCATATCACAGGAGTTCTCAGACATCTGCCCTGACAGTTTTGCCATATCCTGAGAGGAGAGGTTGAGATTGTTTGAATTTACTGCGATCTGACCGATAATTTTCTGGAGTTTTTCAATAAAAACATTGAACCAGTGAGCAAGCTCTCCGATCTCATCACTGCTCTTTTTTTCCAGACGCATGGTGAGATCTCCCTCTCCCTCTGCAATGTCTCTGAGGCGCTTCACCACCTCATTCAATGGTCTGGAAATTCGCAGTGAGAATAAATAGACCACAGGAATTACTAAGAGTATGCATAATATATTCACAACACCTAATTGAATAAGCATATTTTTAATATTGAGAGATATGAGCTTGCCCGACTGGATGGCTGCAATGGTTCCAATAAGAGCCTCTCCGTTAAACAGCGGCAGCAGCGCATGAAAATAGTGCTCATTATCAAGTTTGAATCCGTCAATATAACTTTTCTGAGTTAAGAGCCCCCCGCTGCTCTTAAGAGATTCTTTGGTCTCATAACTCTGATATTTTTTCAATGTTCCAGCAACATACTCTCCATTCAGATAGATATTGATCTCAAGGTCTGTCATTTTTTTAATTTTTGCACTGAAATCATCAGCAATATCATAGCAGGTAACCAGAATACCCATTGGAGTAAGCTCCATCTTTTCTGTAGCAGGATTGTACCCATTGCCAAGAAGTGGGATTACCACCTTAAGTGAGAGGGTATTGTTATTCTTTATGAATATTGCAGTTTCCGATGAAATATCAGTGGCTGAAAAGTCAGATTTAAGAGGGATATCAGGTTGAGGAGCATTTTCAAGAAACTTCTCATCACTGAGTTTCTCATTGCCTGCAAGCTCACCTCCAATGAATGTTGAGACACTCTTCTCTATGAGATGGAACCCTGCAAGGTAGTTGTTGTTTTTCCGCTCTATTACAAAGGTTGTCAAGTTACCATCAATGTCATATGTGGACATACTGCTGAATTTATTGGCAGATATCGACTGAAAAAGGGTACCCGTATTGCTGACAAATGTGCTTCTGGTCGTGCTCATGCCATCTTTTCCAGGGTAATCATGGAGAAATTTCACCTCGCTTGCCATATCACTGCTTGATGCTAGGCGTTTACACTGATCGATAATGGAACTCTGCTTTGTGATCAGTTCATCTTTTATAATGTTGGCTGTTCTGGTCAGGTTAAGATCAATTGCGGAGCGGGTCTGTTTGCCAACAATAACAGCCACAATTGCGGCAGATGAGGACATCAGGATAATGGCCGTAGCCAGAGCGCTAGCAACCAGTTTAGACTTGATTTTAAATTTCATCTCCAGCATCTCCACTTATGGAAAAATAGTTATTTAAGTTCCTAGAAACACTATGGCTTTACGTTTGAGAACTTTAATTTATTCCTTTTTTGAAGTTTTTATCTGTACCTCTTTCAAAAAAGTTTCTCTTGAAAAAAGCGAATATCTTATTGGCATTCTTTTGACAAGTTATTTTTCTGTTAAGTCGCGGCATCCTTCATCTGACAGTTTGCATTTTCTGGAGAGGTATCCCCATTTTTCAGGAGTTTTATGCAAAAAAGGGTCAACTACCTCTGTGTTTGTATGAAGGATGCCTAAACAGCTCTTTGAAAAGTTAGAACTGGTCATGCTCCCGACGCTGGATAATCTCCTGCTGATGGTCAATATCCAGATCCACAAAATAGTCGCTGTAACCTGCAACTCTCACCAGAAGGTTGCGGTATTCATCTGGAAACTGCTGTGCCTTCTTAAGAGTCTGACTATCTACTACATTGAACTGTATGTGGTGGCCGTTCAGCTTGAAGTAGGTTCGGATTAGAGCTGCCAGTTTATCCAGATCCTCCTCGTTTTTCAGGATATCAGGCAGAAACCGCTGATTGAGCAGAGTTCCACCAGATTTGAACTGATCCATCTTGCTCAACGATTTGATAACAGCAGTGGGGCCATGTCGGTCAGCTCCGTGTGATGGAGAGGTTCCGTCAGACTCGGGAAGCCCTGCAAAACGTCCGTTTGCAGAGGCTTCGAGCATCTTTCCAAAATAGACATGGCAGGTGGTTGAGAGCATGTTAAGGTGATAGCGTGTACCCTTGGTGTTTGCCCTGCCGTCAATGGCATCAAACAGAGATGCATAGACCTGCTTCATGATATTGTCAGCATAGTCGTCGTCATTGCCAAAAAAGGGGGTCATGTTCCATAGCCGCATACGGAGTGGCTCATCCCCTGCAAAATTATTGCCAAGTGCACAGAGCAGCCTCTCCATTGTTACCGTTTTTTCTTCAAAAACATGCTTTTTAATGGCAGAGAGGCTATCTGTAATGGTTCCGATTCCGCAGCATTGAATATAGTTGGTATTGTAACGTGGGCCACAGTTGTAATAGTCCCGGCCATTTTTAATGCAGTCCCTTATCACAACAGAGAGAAAGGGTGCAGGTGAATAGAGTGCAAACATCCGTTCAATGTAGTTGTTTACCCTTATCTTAAGATCCACAATGTAGTGGAGCTGCTTTAAAAAGGCATCGTAGAGCTGATCATAGTTTTGAAATGAGCAGGGATCTGCTGTCTCTGGGCCGACCTGCCGTTTTCCTACAGGATCAAACCCTCTGTTAAGGGCAAGTTCAAGCAGCTTTGGAACATTGAGGTATCCTGTCAGAATGTAGGCCTCTTTCCCAAATGCACCTGTCTCAATGCAGCCGGAACAGCCCCCCTCTCTTGCATCTTCAATGCTCTTTCCAGCCCTTACCTGCTCCATGACAACAGTATCTGCATTGAACACAGATGGGTAGCCGTAACCTTTGCGGATAACACGGCAGGCAGCCTTCAGGAAACGGTTTGGAGTTCTCTCACTTATCTGTACATTGCTCTGAGGCTGAAGAAGTTTGAGTTCATCAATCACCTCAAGAATCAGGTAGGAGAGTTCATTTGTCCCATCAGAACCATCTCTTTTAAGGCCACCAAGGTTAATGTTGGTAAAATCGTTGTATGTGCCGCTCTCCTTGGCAGTCACTCCGACCTTTGATGGGGCAGGGTGGTTGTTCACCTTTATCCAGAGGCAGCTGATCAGCTCCTTTGCACCTTCACGCTCTATTGTCCCATCTTTGAGTTCTTTTTCATAAAATGGCCATAAATGCTGATCCAGATGGCCAGGGCTCATGGCATCCCACCCATTGAGTTCTGTAATGGTTCCAAGGTGGACAAACCAGTACATCTGGATAGCCTCCCACAGGCTCTCCGGTTTATGGGCAGGAACTTTACGGCACACCTCTGATATTTTAAGCAGCTCCTCAACTCTTCTGCTGTCGCTCTTACCTTCACCCTTCTGTAATTCTGACTCTGCAAGTTTTTCTGCAAGTTCGGCATGTCTCTTTGCAAAGAGGATGACAGCATCACAGGAGATATCCATGGCCTTGAGTTCTTCCGCCTTATCAAGAGCTTCAGGGTCATTCAGATAGTCCAGAGAGTCAAGGTGGCCTGCAATCTGCTGTTTGAAATCAACCATCCCATTTTCATAAATTATCCCGTCAAGGGTGGTATGGCCAGGAGCACGCTGCTCCATGAATTCAGTGAAGAGTCCTGACTGGTATGCATCTTTCCACTCTTGCGGAACATGGTTAAATATTCTGTCCCTCATGGTACGCCCCTGCCAGTAGGGTATCACCTCTTTGCCATATTTTACGATATCCTCTGCTGCAACCTTGAATGGGGTCATTGGGCGACTGTTGAGGATCTCAAGATCTTCCACAGAGTGGCAGTTCAGCTCTGGAAATGTGGATGTGGCTTTTGGGAAAGGGCCTCTTTCACCCACAATCAGCTCATCTTCTCCAATGTAAATCTCTTTTTTTTCACAGAGATTCTTGAAATTGAGCGCCCTTAATACAGGGGTTGAATATTTGCCATAGTTCTCTTTATAGAACTGAGTCTCAATTAGCGCCCTCTCAATTGAGATGGAGGGCACTGCTTCAAAGCTCTCTTTTCTTAACCTTTCAATCCGTTGGTTCACTGTTTTTTCTCCTGTATAGATTGTAACAAGACAGAGGCCTGCCTTTTTTATCCAACAACAACTTTCACTCCAAATCCTTGCAATAGGTACTGAACCTCTTTAACCCGCTCTTCTGTTGGTGGTAATATGTTGTCTGCTCTGTAGTCAATGCCAAATTTAATATATTTGGATCTTTGAAAATCGTGATAAGGTAACAATGTTATCTCTTTTATGCCAGACACCCCTTTGCTCTCTCTGCCCAGATCTGCAAGAAAGTTGCCTGTTGCCTCAATATTTGCATCATCGTCATTCACACCCGGGATCATTGGAATACGGATGTTTATGGCAGAGCCTCTCATTGCAAGATTTCTGAGGTTTGAGAGAATCAGCGCATTGGAAACTCCAGTGTGCAGCTTATGCAGTGCCCCATCCATATGTTTGAGATCAAACAGGAAGAGATCTGTAACCTGTGCCACCTTCTCAAGAACAGGCCATGGTGCAAAACCTGTAGTGTCAACAGCTCTATGGATCTCAAGATCGCGGCAGCCTTTTAGCAGCTCAACAAGCGGTTCCCACTGCATCAGAGGTTCTCCTCCTGAAAAGGTCACCCCGCCGCCTGAATTTTCATAAAATGGGATATCTTTTTCAATCATCTCCATAATTTTATTCAAGCTGTAGCTTCTGCCTACCTCTTCTCTTGCCTTGGTCGGACAGATATCAGCACAGATTCCACACCGGGAGCAGAGAGTTCTGTCTGTATGGATAGCGGCAGATCCGGTTGAGTCACTTTTTTCCCTTACTGATATGGCCTCTTCTGGACAAGCCTCAACACATGCAAGGCATCCAATACATCTTTTCATGTCATGGATCATGCTGGAGGATAGAGCTATTCCCTCTGGATTATGACACCATGCACAAGACAGAGGACAGCCCTTGAAAAAAATGGTGGTGCGGATGCCAGGGCCGTCATGTATGGCGTACTTTTTAATATCAAAAACAACGCAATCTGTGGAGCCGGACATCTGTACCTCGTTTGATCCTCTATTTTTGTTTGACAATTCAATATAAATACGTACAATAAACTGTACAGGAGGGACACCAGAATGGAAGCTATAACCTATACAGCTGCAAGACAAAACCTTGCAAAAACAATGGACAAGGTCTGTGATGACCGCTCCCCAATTATAGTGACACGTAAATCATCAAATTCTGTTGTTATAATGTCACTTGAGGAGTATGAAGCGCTTGAAGAGACAGCATATCTTCTGCGATCACCTGAAAATGCAAAACGTCTATTAGAATCAATAGCCCAGCTTGAAAATGGAAAAGGCCATGAAAAGGAGCTTATCAATTGAAGCTCCTTTTTTCTGATCATGCATGGGAAGATTACCTTTTTTGGCAAAACAGAGATAAACAGATTTTACGCCGAATTAATACCCTGATCAAAGATACAATGCGTAACCCATTTGAGGGCATTGGCAAACCAGAACCATTAAAACATGCTCTCTCAGGGTATTGGTCACGACGAATCACTGATGAACATCGGTTTGTATACAAAGCTTCTGAAAATGCCATTGAAATAGCACAACTTCGATACCACTATTGACTCCTCACATTCAGCACCAACTAGAAAGTATTTTTTGCAGCTATTGCTGATGAAAAGGTATATTATCAGCACCAAGTAAAAAGAGAATGGCTAAATGCATGATGCCATCCATCTGAGCCACTATGACTCCGATGCTCTTTTGATTAGCTCTCCCGCAAGATAGGTACCAGTGATTGCAACACACTCCATATCAAGATAGGATGCTGTATTTTTCTGGTAAAGAATGGAGCATAGAGCAGGAAACTCGTCGTCTCTGTCATTGAAATTGAGAATTACCGGAAGTTTTGGCAGAGCATGAAACATCATTGAGAGGTTATAACTTGACTTAAACATTGGTGATGGGGTGGCTTTCATGGAGAGGCAGGCTGATTCAAGCAGTTTGAGTTGACCTGAGAATTTTGTCTCAACAGCTCCGGTCGCATTGCTCTTAAAATAGGTTAATAGTGGAGCTGCATCTCTGAAATCTTTGAAAGTGAGCCACTCACTTGAAGGAAGCGGCTCAGTTGTCGGACACATCAGAATATATTTAAGAAGTACGACACTCACTCCAAACGGCGCCCTTTTTTCTGAATTTTCAGATATGGCCGGACTTTTACATATACCGGAGTGGGAAACTGTAAAGTTTGTACTGAAAAAGGGGATTATGAGATTATCCCCCTCTGTTTCAGCGCCAAGAGTTGGGGCAAGGGATGGCAGATCAAGATCTCTTATCTGAGAAAGATAGTGCTCATAAGTTCTGTTAAAGACAGTTGTCGTCATAAAATCATCTCTCTTGTAACCATCAGTATGGATAGAATCCATTTGGATTGATTTGTGCCCCTGTTCATGGGCTCTATGTTCTCATCACCTCTAACTCTTCAAGAGTTCTAAGCCTTCAATAGCTCTAACTCTTCAATAATATATCACTTTTTCCAAAAAGGTGAGATAGCTCTCAATTTCTCTATGATTGGTGGCATCGCCTCAATGATATGATCCATCTCCTCTTTTGTGTTGTATAAGGAGAGTGAAAAACGGATAGTACCGTGGGCAGATTCAAACGGAACCTTCATTGCCATCAGAACATGGGACGGATCAAGCGAGCCAGATGTACAGGCAGAACCTGATGAGGCACAGATACCGACCTGATCCATGAGAAGCAGTATCGATTCACCTTCAACCGCATCAAATCCAATACTCAAGGTATTTGGCAGACGGTCTCTTCTCTCTCCGTTGACTGAAGAGGAGGGTATCCTTGCAAGGAGTTCTGACTCAAGATAGTCTCTGAGTCCGCGTATTCTTGTGTCCATCTCACCTAAATGGCCCTTTGCAAGCTCACTTGCCTTGCCAAGCCCTATAATGGATGCCGTATTCTCAGTACCGCCTCTGCGCCCCCTCTCCTGATGCCCGCCTTTAAGAAACGGGGGGAACTTTATCCCATTTTTCACATATAAAACACCAATCCCCTTTGGGGCATGGATCTTGTGACCAGAGAGGGATAGCATGTCAACTCCAGATGCTTTTACATCAATGGGTATCTTCCCAGCTGCCTGAACAGCATCTGTGTGAAAGAGAATCCCCTTGTCAGAAGCCCTTCTGGCCACCTCCTCCACAGGGAAGATAACTCCGGTCTCGTTGTTGGCCCACATCAGGGAGATGATGGCAATATCATCAGCTTTACTCTCCATTGTGCTGTAAAGAAGTTCACTCTCCAGGCGCCCCTCTCTGTCCACAGGCAGATAGGTGACTGTGTAGCCCTTTGTCTCAAGATGGGCGCACAGATTTTTAACTGCTGGATGCTCAACAGCAGAGGTGATTATATGCTTTTTTTCTGGATTGAGTTCAATTGCTGCCATAATTGCTGCATTGTCACTCTCAGTTCCGCAGCTTGTAAAGACAATCTCCAGAGGGGTGGCATTTATGAGATCTGCCACACGCTCCCGAGCCTCCTGAAGTTTTCTGCCGACATTTCCCCCAAAAGAGTGCATACTGGAGGGGTTGCCGTAGAGATCAGAAAAATAGGGCATCATCTCTTCAAGAACTTCAGGAGCGACTCTTGTTGTGGCGTTGTTATCAGTATATACAATATTCATCTTCTCTTTTTCTCCTTTTGCATGGTGTGACTGCCCAATCTCTGGGTGGCTGACCTACTTCAATATGATCTCTTCTTTTTTGTTTTCAGGCCTCTGTTGTCTCTTTTTCCGTTCTTGCCTCTGCAAGGATTGATTCAACTATCTCCTCTATCTTTTCAACACATTTTCCACAACCACCACCAGCCTTGACATAGAAGGTTACATCTTCTGCTGATTTAAGGTTGTTCTGCTTCACAGTCTCAATTATTTCAAGATCTGTCACACCAAAACATTCACACACTGTATTACCTGGTTTGGATAGTATTTCAATACCTTTATAAGCTCTGATCGCTTTTCGTAATGCATCCTGACCCATGACAGAGCAGTGCATCTTCTCCTTTGGCAGCCCTCCAAGGTAGTCTGCAATATCATCATTGGTAAGTTTTTCAGCATCCTCAAGAGTCATCCCTTTAACTATCTCTGTCAGGGCAGATGACGATGCAACTGCGCTGGCACAGCCAAAGGTCATGAAACTTGCATCAACAATTCTTCCGCTGCTGTTGATTTTCAAGAAGAGCTTTAATGCATCACCACATGAAAGAGACCCTGTCTCTCCAACTGCGCTTGGATCTTTCATTTCGCCTGCATTTCTTGGATTGAGGAAATGATCCTTGACTTTATCATTATATTCCCACATATTTTTTCTCCTTAAATCATATATTCCTATTTCAGCTGTGGTTCTAAGTTTTTTTCACGGTAAAGTTCAGTTACGGCAATAAAAATACTACAGTGTGGCAGGTTGTCAACAGTAAAAGCAGGCCATTATGACAATCAACAAAGAGAGGGAACTCAATTTTAGAATAGAGCTTCAATATAGGTATTTCAAACTCATAAGAGGCTGAAACTCAAAGGAGATCAAACATGGAGATATCACCACAGCATACAGTTGTAGGGTTTATTGGTACCGGAGTGATGGGTAACAGCATGGCTGGCCATATTCTTAACGCAGGATATGAGCTGCATGTCTATACACGCACCAGATCAAAGGCAGATGAGATCTGCAAAAAAGGTGCAATATGGGAAGAGACAATAGCTTCTCTTGCCGGAAAATGCCATGTTCTTATTACAATGGTGGGTCTTCCGACAGATGTTGAGTCAATCTACCTTGGAAAAGAGGGGATCATTGAGACTGCCTCCCCTGGAACCATTGCTGTTGACATGACCACCTCAAGCCCTGCACTTGCAGTTAAAATATATGAGGCTGCTGCAATACGTTCCATCCCTGCGCTTGATGCCCCTGTCTCAGGTGGAGATATCGGTGCAAGAAATGGCACCCTCTCCATCATGGTCGGGGGAGATGAGAGGATCTTTGAGATGGTTATGCCGCTTTTTGACCTGATGGGTAAGAATATATTGCTTCAAGGTGGAGCAGGCAGCGGCCAGCACACCAAGATGGCTAACCAGATAGTCATTGCAGCAGGTATGGTGGGTGTCTGCGAATCCCTTGCATATGCTCAAAAGTCAGGGCTTGATCCAGAGCTTGTGTTAAAGAGCATTGGCAGTGGTGCCGCTGGCAGCTGGACATTGAACAACCTTGGCCCAAGAATCATAAAGGGAGATTTCGCGCCTGGATTCTATGTCAGACACTTTATCAAGGATATGGCCATTGCCATTGAGTCTGCCCAGGAGATGGGACTTGATACCCCCGGGCTTGCACTTGCAAAATCTCTTTACGAGACACTTGCGCAGCAGGGCTATGAAAATGATGGAACTCAGGCTCTATACAGGCTTCTGATCTAAGGTGAGGAGGGGGCAAACTGCTTCAGAAGAGGTTCTGAACTCACGATATAGTAAATCCTCCCTGATGCTCTATCCTGACCTCTCTCCATGATTGGAACCTCACTCTGGAGCTTGATCGTGGCAATAACTGGCAAAGGGTTCTGTTGCTCCTTTGCAGCTTCAAACTTAGCAGCGCTGTACTTACCCTCTTTACCATAAGCCCAATATACAATCTTATCATGTGCAGATAGAGTGGGATCTTTAAAGGCAATGGTCAGAGAGCCGACCATATCGCGAATCTGCTGCTGAGAGGCGTTTTCCAAAGTTTCAAAAATAATAACCACCCTGTCTGTTTTGCTATCTGCAACAATATTGACTCTTTTGTCCTTGAATTTATAGGTTCCTGGAGTTGAGGTGTCAACTCTGTTCCTTTGTGCCATCTCCTTCTGGGAACCATTTAATCTGGCACCAAGAGTGTATCCACTCAATCCGATCTTAAGAGCTTCAACATCTCTGTAGATATCTGAAACTGTGCCAGCAGAGTGAGCTGCACCTGTCAGACAGATGGCAACCAGAGAGATAACAATAGTAATAGTGCATAAATACCTGATCAAAATAGATCTCCTTGAATATAACAGCCATGCTCTGGCAGGCACAACGAAGCATGAAAGCTGTAGAGACGCAAGATCTTGCGTCTCTACGGGGTACCAATCAGTTTGTATCCCTAGACTTTCATATAAACAGCCATTCTATGACAGAGCACAACGAAAAATGAAACCGTAGGGCCCCCTGTGGGTGACCCCGGAAATGGGAGGCAAAGTTGGACTCCTGCATATCTTCTTATTCTGATAAAGGCTACTGATTATACCTGAGTTTGCGTTCCTCCTGAATAAGCTTCATGGTCTCAGCACTTCCACCTGTTTTTATCCAGAGATGTTCAGGTCTTGCAAGCAGCTCCTCTATATATTTCTTGTACTTCTCACCCTTACCTGCATGGTCAGCAATCTCTTGAACTTCAGGCAGGAACTCGTGGTAGAAGTTGCGGGAGACCTCATACATGCCATGCCAGTGGGTGTAGTCAGGGGCGTGCATGGCAGCTGCCATTCTTGCCCTTCTTCCCTCATGGTGCCACACCTCAAACCATGTGTAGCCAAGCTTATGCTGAAATCCGCTGTTCTGAAGGATGCCGTCTTTAGTGAGCATATCTATCAGCTCAGTGCCTGGTTTTGCAAACTTCTCATTATAAAGGGTTACAAGCTCATCAAACTGGCTGTAGAAATCCTTTACATGGTTGATGCCATGACACGATTTACACACCTCCTGCATCTTCTCCCGTCTCTCCTGCCATGAGACCACACTCTCAATTGTCTTCTCTCCCATGATCTTGTTGAGGCTGTCCCCCTCCCTTACATAGGATTTTGCAGTGATCTTCTGCCCTGCTCTTGGCGGAATATCTCCAGATACATCTGTCACTGTGCCATCAGTAAAGGTGATCCTGTTGAGCTTTGAAGAGATTGGGGCTCTGAGGTTCCATGAGAGCCTGTCTCCAACATTGTGGCTGTTCTTTGCAACAGCACCGTTAAGTTTTACATATGAACCCATGTGGCATGTTGAGCAGGTTGGGGCACCATTGTAATCATCACCAAGAACCCATGAACCATCCTTCATGATGTTCATCCCTTCAGGGCCACTGTCTCTGTCTGCCGTAAAATAGGCGATCCCATGTTTTGACTCCTCATAGATCTCCTTCTGTGGATGGTCTGGCCCAAGATGGCACTTTCCACAGTTTTCAGGCTGTCTTCCTGCACTTGCTCTGAAGGAGTGTTTTGGATGGCAGGCATTACATGCACCTCTGGAGCCGTCTGGATTGATGCGCCCGATTCCTGAGTTGGGAAATGTGTTGTAGTCCATCTGGGGAGCATCTGTTTTTGACCTTAAGGGCTTTCCATCTTTATCTCGTTTAAGGGTGACAATGGAACCATGACACTGCCAGCATCCACTGTGCATGTTCCCCTTATTGTCCGGCATACCACCGATCACCTCTGCAAGCATATTGTCAAGGGATGCCATGATCTCTCCTGCTGTGGCGTGGTGGGAGATCCCCATCTCTCTTGCTTCCGGTTCATGACATTTTGAGCAGTCATTTGGTGAGAGTATCGCCTTGATAAATGCCCCCTCATGCTGGTAGCCTGTCTCATCACCTGGCTCTGCTGCATGGCAGTTATAACATCCTACCTGTCCATCTTTAGCAGCAGCATGGGCAGATGCCTCCCACTGTTTGACCAGAGATCTGTTCTCCTTCAGATGGCAGGTTATACATTTCTTATTCATCTCCTGCACCTTGAGGCTCTTTACATCAAAGGAGTCCTGAGTGAGGCTAAACGCGCTTCCTGCTGCTAAAAGAGAGATTAATGAAAAGATTGTGAGTGGCAGGATGGATCTGATTGGCCACATTGATGTGAATGGACGCACAGATACTCCTGGTGGTGAAGTCAACGAGTTGATACAGGTCATAGTTTAAATTTCCTCCATGTTGCTTTTGTTTGGATGGGGCAGCTACTGATTTTGGTTGTATCAGTTATTTTTCTGCCCAGAACGGAAAGATCTTTCCAAGCACAAAAAGTATTATAAATGGAATAACCATTATCAGAACCACAGAGAGTATCCCCTCGCGGCCAAGCCATTCAGGGTGAAACTCAGTATAGCCTCTTGCACTTTTGGACATGAGCTGGCCGCCTATAACCACATTCCATCTCATGATAAAGACCTGAAGCAGCAGAATTGAGGAGACTGTACCTGCAATGGCAGTGTAGAGTGAATCTTTGAAGGTTATAAAAGCCATGCACCCTAAGAGTATCAGAGGCGTTACTGAACAGATCTTGACCTGCCAGAGCCAGAATGAGCTTGCCAATGGTCCGTTTAGAAGCCCCTCCACCATGTGGTGGTATCCGCTCTTCAGATAGGAGTGGGAGAAGACCTCCAGCATCTCAAATGAAAATGCAAGGATAAAAAAGCCGGTCAGAGTTTTGATGCAGGTTGTGATACACGCTGTGTCAACCGGCAATCTTCCGATTTTCTGTATGACAATATATGCAAGAACAATAGCTGATATGCCAGATACACATGCAGAGAAGAGAAAGATGACAGGCATCAGCGGAGTTGACCATGTGGGGTTTGCCTTTACCCCCCCAAAGATGAATCCCACATAACCATGAAGTACCGCTGCCACAGGTATCCCAAGCCCCACCAGAAAGCGGATTATCTTTCTGTCAATTGCCAGAGCTTTTTCAGAGAGATCATCACTGTCAAAGGTGAGAGCCCGGTAGAGCATTCGCATCAAGCCGCTCGAACGCTTTCCAGATTTAACCAGATCAGGTCGATAGACAAAGAGCACAATAGAGATAAGAACGCCCATTGAGACTGCATAAATATAGCCAAACCCTGCCATTGCAGATGCAGGATTGGGCGTTATCAGCATGTTCAGATTTCTCTCAGCTCTTCCCAGATGGAGAAGCAGAGGCAAGGTTGCACAGCAGAGAAAAGCCAGGGCAAAGAGAAGAGAGAATCTTGCCACAGGCTTCAGGCTTTTTATATCAAAAAGATAGTAGAGAGCAGCAATTATAAAAGCCCCATCCACAAGCCCTGTGATATATGGATAGAGTACAATCATCATGCTCCAGTGGACATGGATGTCATTTGGCAGTACATAGTTGGAGATGAGCATGGATGCTCCGTAGTCAACCTGATTCATCAGACCACCTCCAGCCGTTGGCCCATATAGTAGAGAGCTGGCAATGTTCCCATGGACTGTTTCAGCACTGTCAACACTCCTGGCCCTTTGAGGATTTTATAGACCTCACAATTTTCATCGTTGAGGCTGCCAAATTTTCTGGCGCCAGTTGGGCACACCTCAACACAGGCTGGCAGAAGCCCTCTTCTGATGCGGTGGTAGCACCATGTGCACTTCTCCACAGTTCTTGTTACCGGATTCAGGAATCTTACAGAGTATGGACACGCCTGAATGCAGTAGGCACAACCTACACACCGCTCACTGTCAACAAGTACAAAACCATCTGGAGTTATAAAAGTTGCACCAACAGGGCAGACCTGAGTACAGGGTGGCTCTTTGCACATGTTGCAAAGTTTTGGGACAAAAAATGTGTCTCTTGCCTCAACAGAGATATCATCACGCGGCTTCTGATAACCGTCAAGTCCCCCATTAGGGGAATCCACATAGATCTGATCATCAAAATCCTTTATATATCGCTCAACCCAGGTGCGGTAAAAGCCATCTGGAACCTGATATTCTCTCTTGTCTGCAACGCAGCATGCTCCGCACCCTATGCAACGTGTTATATCCACAATAAACGCAAATTGCTGGTTATGGATATCATATTTCCGGCCCCTTATTCCCGGGATCTCTTCAGTTAACTCCCCTGGCCAGAGTCCCTCCTGTAAGTTGATCCCCTCACTGCCCATTGGAAAGAGAAGAAAAAGTGACCCTGTAATTACCCCATTCAACACCTTTTTGACAAATTCTCGTCTATCCATATCTGGTGGAAAATCTACTATTTTCATGATTTTTCCTCCATCCATCCTGTTATTTTTTTTGCCTCGTTGATGTATTTAAGAGGTGCATGAACGTGGTGGCACTGATTGCAGGTGTGGGTAATCTTGACATTCTGTTTTGCAAGATGGTCGGGCATTCCCACTGTCTTTATCACTACCGTTGATCTGGCTTTTATTTCTCTGTTATGACATCTCAGACAGAGGGTTGTGATCTCCGTACCCTTTTTTACAGGAAGGGTTCTGATCTTCTTTCCATTGGCGATATGATCTGCATAGGTGCTGTGGCAGAATTCGCAGGAGATTGTCTGGTGATCCCCTTCAAGATGGATTGTTGCCTCATATGGGTGGCATCCAAAACATGAGGCGCTTGTACCGTGTCTGAGGTCTCTTTGCGCCTCCTCATCAATGGCATCGCCTCTGTACGGCCCGTAAAGGCCGAACGAGTCTGGTATCAACTGGGCTTTGAGAAGCAGTCCAGCCCCTGCCATTACCAGAATGGTTACCGTTATCAAGATGATGTGTAACGCATGTTTTGATATCACAAATCAACCTCCTGAAATATGGGAATCCTCAGATTTTGTGGTTTGATTCATATTTTGTATTTGCATTTATATTTTATAGGCAGATAAGAGAAATTTAATCAAGGAGAATTTAGGATTGCTTTTTTAGCCATTATACAATATTCGGGAATTCCGATATTGAAAATTGGCCATCCTTCACCGAAGGTATCCAACTATCGGAAATGATTCATCTCAATACCCTTGAAATGAAGGATGCCGAAAATTGCTGTTAAGTGAACTACCACTACCCTAAAGGGATAGGGGTTTTACGCCATTTTTATAAATTGATAGATTGGGAGATCAGATCATGCTGAGCAGATTGAAATTTAGTACAAAGATCATGACACTGACTATTGTGAGTGTTGTGGCGCCAGTTCTGGTTATTATGGGGATCCTTCAGTTTAAAACCACTGAAGTGAGACAGCTTGTCTACTCCGAGCTTCATCACCTGGGAGATGCTGACCTTACCCATATTGTTGAGGGGCTTTATGAGAATATAGATGCTGCCAATGATGCTGGAATCAGATCTTCCTGTATGGGTACGGCAGGTAATGCATTAAAGATAGTGACATTCTATTATGAGAAGTTCAGATCAGGTGAGATGACAGAGGAGGAGGCAAAAAAGAGCGCTGCAGATCTTATGCTCTCCCAGAGGGTTGGAAAGACAGGTTATATCTATGTTATTTCAAACGATGGATTCACCATTATCCATCCGGTTGATAAGTATATAGGCCTGGATATGAAAAAATTTGATTTTATCAGGCATCAGCTTGCTGCTGGTAAATCCACCTATTTTGAATACAGATGGAAAGGGCCTGCTGATAAGAGTGAACGTTCAAAATCTCTTGCTCATGAGAGATTTGAACCATGGGGGTGGATTGTTTCAGCATCTGCCTATAAAGATGAGTTCCATGATCTGATCAAGCAGAGCATGGGGGAGCAGATGCGACAGATGGTGATGTCCAAAAAAATAGGCAACACCGGGTATGTTGCAGTTATCGGATGTAAGGGTGAAGATAAGGGCAGATATGTTGTTTCATATCAGGGAAAGAGAGATGGAGATCTGATTCTGGACGCTAAGGACAGCAGTGGGTCATATTTTGTTCAGACCATGGTAAATATGGCTCTTGCTCTTAAGCCGGGTGAGACTGCACAGCTGCGCTATCCATGGAAAAACAGCCAGACCGAACCATCAAGGATGAAGTTGGCAAAATTTGTCTACTATGAACCATGGGATTGGCTGATAAATGCCGGTGCCTACGAGGATGAGCTGAATGCAGGAGCCATTAAGGCTGAGAACAGCTTTGGCCATATGAATCAGATGATCTATATATCATGCGCTCTGCTTCTTGTTGCCTGCTGTACTATCTCATTCTTTTTGATCAGAACCATTATCAGGCCAGTCACCTCCACCATAGATGGAATGAATGAGAGTGCAGAGCAGGTGGCATCTGCATCAGAACAGGTGATGTCAGCAAGTGTTGCCCTTGCTGAAGGTGCTTCTGAACAGGCATCTTCACTTGAGGCGAGTGCGGCCTCACTGGAAGAGGTCTCCTCCATGGTACGCACCACAGCAGAGAACTCAGGCAGAGTTAGACGATATATGGAGGAGTTGACTGAGGAGATGAAATTCTCTGCCAATTCCATGGTGAATTTGACAGGCCTGATGGCTGAGATGATCAGAGCAAGTGAAAAAACTTCAGAGATTATTAAAACAATTGATGGCATTGCTTTTCAGACCAATCTTCTGGCACTCAATGCCGCAGTGGAGGCGGCCAGAGCAGGAACAGCAGGTGCCGGATTTGCAGTTGTGGCTGATGAGGTGAGAAATCTTGCCATGAGGGCGGCCAGTGCTGCATCCAGCACATCAACCCTTATTGAGGATGTAATTCGCAGAATAAAGGCTGCTGATGAGCTGATTGGCATCAACAGCAGCAATTTCGAAAAGGTGAACGGAAAGTCTGTCGCAACCCTTGAGCTTATCAACAATATCACATCCGCTTTCAATGAGCAGGCACATGTTATTGAGCAGCTGACTGGAACTGTCTCAGAGATGGATAAAGTTGTCCAGAGCACTGCTGCAAGTTCTGAGGAGTCAGCCAGCGCCTCTGAGGAGCTTAACTCACAGGCTGAAAAGATGAAGGAGATGGTGATGGATCTTTCGTTGCTGGTTCATGGAGACAAAAGTGCTTGAATCTGCCCTGGATCGGCGGTTTAAAAAAAGGTAAAATTATCAGCTCGACAGGGCTTAAAAATATCTGTCAGGTAGCCACAACGCCAGTTGTGGGAAAACCATAACTGCAATTAGTACCAATAGTTGCATAATGATAAACGGTGGCACAGATTTCCACAGATCAAGAGTTGACACACTTGGCGGTGCAACGCTTTTCATCATGATAAGTCCGTAGCCAAATGGTGGTGAAAGAAAAGCCATCTGTAAATTGAGTACAAAGGTTATGGCAAACCAATAGAGATCAAAATTTAACAGCTTAACAATCGGCAGAAATATCGGAGCACACAGAATGATTATAGCAGCATCGTCCATAAACATACCGAATACCATCAGGATCATCTGCATGGCAATCAGTATGACCCAGCGGTTGACCTGGAGTTCACCAACAAACCCCTGAATCATCGCACCTGCACCGATACTTGTATAAACTACATTAAACAGAGCAGCAGTTCCAATAATCCACATCACCATGCCTATGATAGATAGGGTTGACTGGCAGGCATCCTTGATAACCTGATGCGTCAACCTCTTGTAGAGGGCACAGATCAGCACAGAACCTGCCGCCCCTACACAGGCTGCCTCAGTAGGTGTTGCAACTCCTGTGATTATGGAACCGAGCACTAAACCGACAAATCCGAAGATTACAAGAACATCACGAAGCGCATAGAGCCTTTCAGTCCAAGTGATTTTAACCTCTCGTGAAAGAGTTGGAACCTGATCCGGGCGCACAATTCCATAAACAATAATGTAAATCAGAAAAGCTGTAGCAAGAATAAATCCAGGCACCACACCGGCAGCAAAAATTTTTCCGATTGACATTCTGCCAACATCAGCAAAAATGATCATGGCTATTGAAGGTGGAATGATCTCACCCAGAGTACCGCCAGCCATAACCGACCCTACTGTGAGCCGCTTGTTATAATTATTTTTGAGCATTGCCGGTACGGCAATCAGACCCATGGTGAGAATGCCAGGCCCGAACCCACCGCACATTGCTAAAGCCACACATATGATAAGCGATACAATGGCAAGACCGCCACGGATACCGCTTACCCAGAGAGTCATACCATTAAACATTTTTTCCGAAACACCGGAATGAACAAGAAAATTGCCCATAAGTGTAAACATTGGAATGGTAAGCAGCGTCATGCTTGTCCCTTGGGCAAAAAATGATGTGGGCAGGGTATAGAGCATGGCAGGGCCTTTAAAAATCAAGGCGAATATGGCAGCACTCCCCCCTATGGCAATGAAAATCGGTACTCCGATAAACAGAGCCAGTGCCATACTGCCAAAGAAAAACAGTGTGATCAATTCGGTACTCATTTCAGCTCCTAAGTTCTTGTTCAGGAATTTCAATACAACAATAATTGCAGCAGAGCTGCTTATGTTCTTGAAATTGCCTTGAAAACGAACTGGTCAATATTAGTTATTTATCCCTTGAAATGGAGATAATGCCCTGTATGAGAAATAGAAACCCTACCACTGGCATTAATGCTTTAAACGGATACAGGGGCAGTGGAAACGCACCCCTGGCAATTTCCCTGCCAGCAATGGATGCCTGAGCCATGTGTGAGCTTTTCCAGAGAAATGCACCAGCAAAAATGATGAACATCACAAGTGAACAGAAACGGCTGACCATCTTCAAGGAAGCAGGAAACCTATCGTACAGCATTTCGATACGAATATGACTTTGTTTGATAAACGCATAAACTCCACCGAACAGAGATATAACCAGAAATAGCTGTTGAGTGATTACCCATGCCCAGGATGTTGGACTGTTAAAACAATATCGGGCAATAACCTCATAGGTAATGAGACTGAAAATTATAATCAGAAGGTAGGCAACTCCTTCACACATTTTATTTAAAACAGTTTGAATAAAATTTAATATTGTTTTCATTTTTGTTTGTTCCTATTCTACCCGAATCATGATCTCGCAATATGGCTAAATGATATGTTAACCATACCACGAGAGATTAAGGTTTTTCCTGTTTGAGTCCATGCAGATCGCTGATTTCAAGAGTGAGTAACCGGAATTACTTACTGTGTTTGTCGTGCCATTTCTTTATAATTTCTATGGCCTTTGCACTATCTGGATCTTTTTTTGCCTGGGCATCCCATATCACTCTTGCCTGTTTCTCAAAAAACTCTTTTGAAGGCTGGTCAATTTCAGACATGATAACCTTTTTTTGCTTTATCAGCTCATCAACAGTCTCGAACTCTTTTTTGTACAGTTTTAGCGAGGCAGCATAATAATCTTCATAAGCCCCCTCTAACGCCTTTTTGAGGTTGTCAGGCAGTTTGTCCCAGACACTCTTGCCTATCGTGAACTCCATAATAAAGTAACTCTCCATGCCAACAACCCAGTAAGGGGCAACCTCATACCAGTTCATTCCGGTAATGGCTGAAATATCCCATTCAGCCATATCCACAGCTCCCAGTTTAAGGGCTAAATACGCCTCAGTTCCGGGAATTGAGGTGGCTTTGGCACCCGCAGTTTCATAATAGGCCATATTCTGGCCATCTGTTCTGACTTTCTTTCCTTTCCAGTCATCAAGCGTTTTAATGGGCTTGGGAGAAAGAACAACAACCGGGCCGGCAGTGAAAACACCTAAATAGTAATGGCCCTGTTTTGCATATGCTTCCCGCATCACTTCAATCAGCCCTTCCTTGAAGAAGAGATCTTTTAGTGCGTTGGCTTTGGCCTCAAACCCCTCTACCCAGGGCATATTGTATGACATGGGCAGACCGAAAGCCACATCACCGATCGGCATGGTTCCTGCCCAGTATGCACCAATGGACATCTGCATGTCCAGCACGCCCATGTTAACAGCTTCAAGCAACTGTTCCTGTGGCACAATTTCCGGTGCCGCATACCACTTGATTTGCAACTGACCATTACTGCGTCTCTCAGCCGATTTGGCAAAGAGATCCAGCAGCGGGACTGAAGTATCACCATTGGGGAAGCCTGCCTGGATCGTGAGCTTATAGACTTTCTCCTCTGCCAAAGCAGAGTTGATTGAAAAGAGAGAGAGAGCCGACATAATAAGAACAGATAACCAAAGTATCCTTGGGCGCAACGCAGTGTTTTGAAAAAAATTCATGGAGCCTCCTTGTTTTAAGACTATTGATTATTTGGTGAATTGAATAGTATAGGAATTTCCATTTTATTGATTGTTAAATCAAAATGTTATGGAAAAGTCCGCCCAAAGGGCACTAATTAAACATTTTTGATATTTAAGCATTTTTTGCCATTATCTTTCGGTGGATTTGGCAAAACAGCCATCAGCTCAGAATTTATACATGAACCAGGCCTGTCCAAACGCAGCTCTCTCGTCGCTTCCGTAAAATTCTTCAGCAGCTTCATCAGGCATCGCAACGCCGGCTAACAGAAAAATCATCAGATTGTCAGAGACCGGCCATGTGAACATGAGATCAACTTCATCTGCCCAGTTTCTGGAAGAGAGTTCAACAGGATTAAGAGAACCCATTGCCGCATAGGGCTCATCAAGCCTGTGGACAATATACATGGCCTGAAGCAGGGTAGCTTCTGTGGGTGAACAACCGACTTCAAAAATATAGTTCTGTCTGTTTATGGCAGGCAACTGGGATTCACCGACAATTTCTCCGATAACTGTGTAGTTCCAGTCTGCAAATCCTCCGAACATTGGATCAAATTCCTGAATATCATCATCATTAGAATCGTCGCCTCCATAAGAGACATAATGAAGTCTCAGATAAGGTGAGTATGCTATTGGCGCTGTATATTTTGCCCTCATGTTCCAGGCCAGAGCGTCTCTATCTTTTTCTTCACCTGTCATTAGCTTTACATCTCCGGATTGAACAACAGCCTCTCCCTCAATCTGGAATTCCTCCATTGCCATATCGAATCCAGCATATAAAGAGGTTGTATCCTGCTCATTGAACCCTTTATCATAACTGTTGTCTATCTTCTGGGTAAAACCGCCGTAAACATACATTTTTTCTTTAATATCATAATGAAGGTTGAGCCCAAGGAGATCGACATCATCCTTTCCCTCCCAGGTCTGTGTATATTTTTCTGACTGTGCATAGAACAGTTTGGGTTTAAACGCACCTAAATCTCCATCAGCAACTACAGCAAAGGGAAACGAGTTAATACCCTGGAGCCAGATAGCTGCATCCTGTCCTCGACCATCCCCCACAAGGAACTGTTTTTCGATTTTAATATCCTGAGTTCCGACTGTTAGATTAAAAGGGCTGTTACTGATCTGCTCGAATTTCAGCCAGGCCTGATCAATTTTGACATCATCTGTATTGTCAGCTGCACCGTAAAAATCCTGGCCCACAGTCTTTGCAAATGCTGCTGCAAATTGAGCCTCCAGCTTACTCCACCCTATATCTTTTTTTGAGGTGAGTCGGAGTTTTCCCATCAACTCACTGTAGCTGCTGTCTGTGTCATCTGTAGAGCCTATCTGTGCGCCGAAGTAGGGGTTGCTGTCAGCTCTATAAAGAATCTGTGCGTCACCACCTATGAGGAATTCATCAAATACTTTTTCAAGCTGATTAATCTTTACATCTGCAAAACAATCCATAATAGCTGTTTGAATAAGCATAAAAAGAATTAAAGTGCTGATTTTTACCGTTTTTTTCATCATCATGTTTCTCCCTTATAACCGCCATGCCTTGACAGGCACAACGAAGAATGAAAGTTGTAGAGACGCATGTAGAGACGCAAGATCTTGCGTCTCTACGGGGTACCAACCAGTTTGTATCCCGATACTTTCATATAAATATCTTGAATTCCGGCTGGTAGGGTTGATTTCTTGCTATAATAGTTTTCATGGTTCGTCTGAAACATAACGTGTGAGATGAAAGATGCTTTTTATTCCCTGTTAATTTTTAAGAATCCCATACCAGGGCTTATCCGGCTCTCCGATCAAGTCCAGGTAGATATGTTTGGTCATGGTGTACTCCTCAAGTACCATTTTAGAGAGATCTTTTCCCCAGCCAGACTGTTTGCATCCTCCCCAAGGGGTATTGCAAAAGAGGATTAGATGCTCGTTAATCCATACTGTGCCTGTCTTTATCTGCCTGGCAAGGGCAAGCCCCTTTCTTGCATCTTTTGTCCATAAAGATGCAGATAATCCAAACAGCGTGTCATTTGCCATTTGGATTGCCTCATCTGTGAATTTGAACCTGCATAGCCCCACGACCGGCCCGAATATCTCCTCTCTCATGAATTTTGAATTGTGATCGCACTCACCAAAAATGGTTGGAGCAACAAAGAAACCACTTCTGGTTTCTGGAGTATCTGGTCTCTTGCCACCTAACAGAAGCTTTGCCCCACTTTTTTTTGCATCCTGGATATATGATTCTATTCTGTCACGATGACCGGCATAAGCAACTGGCCCCATCACAGTCTCCATCTCTGTCGGATCTCCATATCTCAGCGTCTTTGAGGCTGTAATAAATTTTTCTGCAAACTCATCATAAATTGAGTCATGGATATAAAAACGGCTTGCAGCTGCACATACTTGCCCTGAATTAAAAAATGCACCGAAAATTGCCCCCTGAACCGCTGCATCCACATCTGCATCCTCAAGCACAACAAACGCATTTTTACCTCCCAGTTCAAGACCCACCTGCTTTACTGTTGTGCTTGCCAGATTCATGATTCTTTTGCCAGTCGCAGTGTCACCTGTAAAACCTATTTTATCCACTTTGGGGTGCAAAACCAGCGCTTCTCCTATGATTGAGCCAGGTCCGGTAATGACATTGATAACTCCCGGAGGGGTACCTGCTTCGGAAAAGATTTCGGCAAGCTTCAAAGCTGTCAGGGGTGCAATAGATGGTGGCTTGACGACACAGGTATTTCCAGTGACAAGTGCTGCTCCAAGTTTCCATACAACCATCAGCGCCGGAAAATTCCATGGAGTTATCAGCCCGATAACTCCAAGAGGTTCATGGTGCGTTGAAGAGAGACACCAGGGGCCTACAGGCAAGGTTTCGCCAGTCATGCCTCTTGCGACACCGGCAAAATATTCAAGCTGTTCTGCACATTGAGGAATGTCAAAATTCATTGTTTTTCTGATGGGAGAGCCGTGTTCTGCTGTCTCCAGTGCTGCAAGTTCCTCACACCTTTCCATTATAAGTCTGGAGGCTTTTAACAGTATTTTTGATCTTTCAGATACTGGTGTAGCTGCCCATCCTTCCCCTGCGTCTGATGCAGCCTGTACTGCCTGATTCACCTCTTTGATTCCACACTTTGCAACTGTGGCTATTTTTTCGCCATTTGCAGGGTTGATGATATCCATTGTCTCTCCATCAGATGCATCAATCCATTCCCCTTTTATAAATGCCTTGTAATTTTTATTCATTATAACCCCATCCTGAAATTAAGCTGTTTTTTCTATTTTTTTGACTGATAAACACCGGAAAATGATGTTGCAGGAGTGTCCTCAAGTTTCCATCAAATTTGTTGAAAGTGTAATTTACCGGATTACTGTTTTTTTTCAGAGCTATGTTCGAACTTACTCTTTCCCTTCTGGATACGAATCAGTGACTGCAATGGCAACCAGAAGAAACGGTCGGTCAACCCGTTTGTGCATAAATGGACAGTGCTCCAGCCCTTTTGGTATGAAAATGGCTGTTGTTGTGTCAAAAGTATATTTTTCGCCTTCAATCTTAAATTCAATTTCACCGCCAAGATCCCGTGGATTATTGGGATCAGTGCCGATAAAACAGAGTACCTCATCAAAATCGTGTCTGTGTGCCCACTCAATCGGATCAGGATCAGGAATTTCAAATCGCCAGCCTATATCCACAAACATCGGGCACCCCTTGACTAGATCGCCATCCATGAAAATTTCATCAGGAAAAGTGACTCCTTTGACATTTTGCATGGGATGGTAATCCAGATTTACAACTTTGGGTTTTCTGACTATATATTTCTCATATTGACCGGACATATCATGCTTTTCAGACATATTAATGTCTCCTTGCCCACCATCTTTATTTTTTTTGTCTGCCTTGGTCATCGTTTAAGCAATTTTCTGAACTATTATTAAACTGATTAAAGGATTATGATGGTTCAGGCATATATGCCTGAACCATCATAAAGCTCTTTTTGATTTTTATCGCTATCCAATACTTTTTGCTACTTCCAGAAGGATATCAGTTGCTTTTTTTGCATAGTCACGGGTGATAATCAGAGGCGGCATAAAGCGAAATACGTTTCCGTACCTGCCGCACGGTACCATCACAAGGCCTCTGTCAAGCATACCCATGATGATTTTACCGATATCATCCCGATTCAGAGGAATACGGGAGTTCTTGTCTTCAACCATCTCTATACCGATCATCAGTCCTCTGCCTCTGATGTCACCTATTACACGACTGCCAATTGCCCCTTCACGAATCCACCCCTTGATCTCTTTACCAAGAGCTGCGGCTCTGTTAATAAGGGCATTATCATTTTCTGTAAGAATATTGATGTTCGTTATACAGGCTGCACTGGCTACCGCATTTCCTGCAAAGGTATTTGGCTGAGAATGGTCATCAATGCTTGCTGCCAACTCTTTACGAATCGTAAGACCTGCCATTGGCACATCTCCACCCATCCCCTTGCCCCATGTGATCATATCCGGTACCACTTCATTATGTTCGGTACACCACATTTTACCTGTCCGTCCTGCTCCTGACTGGACTTCATCTGAGATATAGAGAACTCCATTCTTTTCGCACGCTTTCTTGACTATCTGGAAATATTCAGGAGGAGGAGAGACGTATCCACCTTCACCCTGCTGAGACTCAATAATCAAAGCTCCCACATCATCTGCACCTGTGTAAGGAGTATTCAGAACATAATCGACATACTTGGCACACTGCAGCCCGCATTTGGGATATTCGAGTCCAAAGCAGCAGCGATAACAATAGGGATAGGGCAGATGAATTACACCAGGCATGAATGGACCATAACCTTTCCGGTATTGATTGCCTGTAGTCAGCGAGTTGCTGCCGCACCAGACACCATGATAGGCCCCGTGAAAAGCTACAATCTGTGCTCTGCCTGTAATTTTACGGGCAAACTTGATAGCAGTTTCAACCGCACCGCTTCCATCCTGAGTAAAATAGGTGATGCAGTTATTTTTCAGCCCCTCAGGCATTATTTCAGCCACTTTTTTAGCAAGCTCTGTGCGTCGTATATTTGAGATGTCGCTTGCATGCATGAGCCTATCCATCTGCGATTTCATCGCTTCAATAACGCGCGGGTTACATCTTCCTACAGCATTTACAGCTACACCAGCTGTAATGTCTATGTATAGATTTCCATCAGGATCCTTGATGGTTGCACCTTTTCCTTCTGCAAAAACAAGCGGGAACTTTCCTCCGCCCCGTGCCATGGATTCAAAGTTTAAAGAGTCTTCAAGATATGCCTGAGACTTTGGGCCAGGGAGGTTCTTTGTGATCATGTTCGGTGCACCTTCATAAGACAATTTTGCCAACTCTTTTTCGTCTATCATGATTTTCTCCAATACAGTTGATTTTGTTATCTGTTTTTTTATTGCTTATGTTAAATTGTGTAACGCTGTTTATTTGTCTTCAGATAGGCATTTAATCTTCAGTTGAGCAAATTGAGTGCCACTATATGAATATGAATTATTTTCTGTAAGCTGACTCAGTTGCAAAACCAGTCTCCAATTAGAGAAAAAAACAGCATATGCCATTGATGGGGGAATAAATATCAATATCTGGTATGTCACTCTTATTAAAGAAAATGTTGGAATAGATAAGATTTAAATATTATGAGGGGATGAAAGGTGTTGAGAGCAAAAAAAACAGAGACGAGATATTTTGAGGGAAATTTTGAAAATAGGGGCAGTATTGACCCGATTTTTCAGGAGTCTTTGGGATAATTATCTTAATTTACAGACTAATCCTATTATGGGTCAGTCATGACTCAATGCGGGTATCTAGTAACCCGTAAGCCTGTAGTTTCCTGAAAAGAGTTTTTCTTGACACTCCAAGCAGCTTTGCGGTTCTGGATTTATGCCATCTGTTCTGGTGCAACAGTTCTGTTATATAGCTTTTTTCAAATGATTCTATTGCTTTTTTCAAAGATTGCTCATTTGATAGCTCTTTAATCTGGTAGTTTTTAATCTGACTGTCTGAACCAGTGCTCTTCTCATCACCGGAGGCGGGCATGAGGATCAGTTTTTTGAATGTTACATATCTGCGAAGGACATTCTGAAGTTCACGCACATTGCCAGGCCAGCCATAACTGCGCAGCATCTCTATCTCTGCACGGCTTAATGTCTGAAGTCTGTCACTCTTGCTGTACAGTTTCAAGAAATGGTCAATAAGAAAGAAGAGATCTTCTCCTCTTTCTCTGAGGGGGGGCAGATTGATTGGAATAACATGGATTCTGAAAAAAAAGTCATTTCGCATAGCACCATTTCTTACAAGTTCGAATAGGTTTTTATTGGATGCAGCTATTATTCTGATATCCGGTTTAATCAACTGACGCCCGCCAATCGGTGTAAATCCTCCATCGTCAATTGCCCTGAGCAGTTTGACCTGAAAATTGAGGCTGATCTCTCCAATTTCGTCTAAAAAGAGGGTACCTCTGTCAGCTATCTCAAGAAGCCCCTTTTTATCTCTATTGGCCCCTGTAAATGCCCCTTTCATTGTACCGAAAAATTCACTCTCAATGAGATTTTCAGGTATTGCACCACAGTTTACAACGATAAAATTGTGATCCTTTCGTTCGCTTGCATTATGAATGGCTTTGGCGATCAGCTCTTTACCGGTTCCTGACTCTCCGTAAATGGAGACAGCATCATCGGTCGTTGCTGCCTTCATTATCAGATCATAAACTTTCTGCATAGGTTCACTGTTGCCAATAATATTGTCAAACTTGAACCTGTCTTTTATTGAAGAGCGCAATAAAAGGTTCTCATTGCGAAGCCTCTTCTCCATCTCCTTATAAAAGGTAAAATCAGATATAAACCCCTCTACAGTGAAACTTTCCAGATCTTCTCCATAAAGGAACTCTCCTCTGTCAAATACCCATTTTATCTCTCCAGACTCAGATATGATTCTATATTCGTTATGAAAAGGCTTTTTTTTATTAAAAGCAGTCTCAAGCTGATCTTTAATTCTGGCTATATCTTCAGGATGAATCATCTCTATTATGACATCCAGCTCTTTTCCAACAAAAAAGGAGGCGTCATTTCCCAATATTGATTTTGCTCCGGAACTCACAAAATCAACCCTCCACGCACTGCGCTTGACAATACGGTATGCCATACCAGGTAAATTGCTCATAAGAGTAGAGAGTCTTAGCTCACTTTCCCTGATCTGCCGTTCAGCCTTCTTGATATGGGTGACATCTCTGTAGGTTGCAATTGCTCCTGTGATGTTGTTTTCACTGTCTAGCATAGGTGCTGCTGCAATCCATGCGTGCACCCCTTCTCCGTCTCTGAGTTTTTCAAGGTATCTCTCTATAAATTTGTCAGATTCAGATTTATGATTTTTCAAACTGGTTATAACATTATCGCACTCCAGTATCAGGTCAACAGGCAACACCTCGTTGTTGTCATGAAATGGTTTTATACACTCCCTGTAGCTATTGCCCATCACATCTTCTTTTTTCATACCAAAGAGCTCTTCAATTGCTCTGTTCCACGATATGATGACACCTGTTTTGTCAGTAACAAAAGTGGGGATGGGTAGAAAATCAATAATATCAAACAGCTGCTTTCGTGAATATTCAAGCTCCGCTGTTCTCTGCTGAACCAGCTCTTCTAGATGTTCACGATATTTACGGAGCTTCTCTTCCGTTTTTTTCTTTTCAGTTACATCACGAGCAGTACCCTCTACAGATATGACTTCTCCATATTCATTGAAAACAGGCGTTTCAATAGTGATGAAGCGACGGTAAGTCCCGTTTTTATGGTATATCTCCATCTCATATGGAGGCTGTTTTATCCCCTGAATACTTTTTCTGCTGTGCAGGTCAGCCGTTTTATTAATAGGATTGGGAGTCCAGTGGTTCTGAAAATTCATGCTGAAATACTCATCAACAGAATAACCCAGAATTCTGGTTAAGGAGGGGCTTGCATAGGTGAAATTACCCTCTACGTCATGGCTGAAAAAGAGAAACTCCTCTTGCAGGTTTTCAAGCATGCGGTCATATTTCTCTCTGCTTTTTTCAAGAGCAAGTTGAAGATTCTCTATTTTGAGCATCTCTTCAGAGAGATGGAGTTCACTCTTTTCAGACTCTGTTACCATGTTCTATATCACCGGAGTTCAGAACCTCTTGTGTTAAGAGTGTCATTTTGTTGGTTGTCAGTTTCAGACATCTTGCCCCAAGCCATTTTTTCTTGCGCGATTAAAGATATAGACGGCTGCCATGAGATCAAATACAGCCATTCCAACTGATTTGTAGATAACGGTCTTACCCCTCATCGATTCTGATTCTTTAAGAGATTCTGAAGTTTGCATTGACTCTTGAGTGTTAAAAGATTCTCTCCTCCTCTTCAGGAGAAATTGACCAAGGCTCTGCACCTTTTCGCTGGATATCCATCCATTTTTCAGAGGGTTGATCACATCTCCAGATTCGTGAGCAGCATGAGTTGTATCCAGAAACATGCGATCTGCCACCTCAAACGCTGACTTTGGAAACTCCTGCATACCTGGTGTGTAGGAGCCTATTCCCACAAGAGATTTACCTTCAAACAACCTTGGGTTATCAGGCAGTACCGGTATAGGAGATGCAGTAGCGGTAATAATCGTCTGTGAAGCTTCAAGAAGCTCTTCAACTGTTACTGCCTGCCTGAACTCTGTTGTCTGAAGTTCAGGTTTGAGCTTCTCAATCAGATCTGCTGATTTTTCAGCGTCTCTGTCATATATATAGGCTCTTTTCAGGGGCTCTCCGGTCAGTTCACTATGGGCAGCTGCTGCAAAGAGGATCTGATGGAAACCTTGCGCCCCGGCCCCGACAAGGCCTACCACACTGGCGTCAGAAGAGGAGAAGTGCCTCATGCCAAGGCCGCCTACAGCACCTGTCCTGATACCTGTCAATGTCTGTCCATCAAGAATGGCAACAGGTGCAGCTGTCTTAATATCATTGAGGATCACAATGCCGTTTACAACTGGATATTGTGTCCCCTGATTCCCTGGGAATACGCTGACAAGCTTTGTGCAGAAGTAGTCTGTTCCAAAGCAGGGCATAAACAGAAGTGCGTTTTCACCATGTGTCACATTGGTTCTGGGGGGCATATTTACCCTGTTTTCTTCAAACAGGCACATGGCTTCCTCCATCTGATCCATAAGTTCACTTCTGACCAGACAGGCTTTAATATCGTCTCCATTTAAAAAGAGCATCAATTGCCTCACTCAATATTAGGTTTGATTTCAAAAAAGACAAAAAAAAGACCTGCATAAAAAATCATATTTTATGCAGGCCTTATATTTGATCTACTCAACCATCTGATTGTATCTTTCACCATTTCTGATTGTCAGATGTTAATAAACAGAATTTTTTCAAGTGGTGCCGAAGGGGAGACTCGAACTCCCACAAACATGCGTTTACTAGTCCCTGAAACTAGCGCGTCTACCAATTCCGCCACTTCGGCTCTCTCTGATCCGCAATCCAGAAAAAGGATTGCTTTGAACTTTTAGGTGGTTTATATATATGCGTTTCCAGGCTTTGTCAAGCCTATTATTTTAAAAACACAAAGGGACTTATGGAACTGATAGAAGATCTTGAAAAAATAGAGAAACCTTTTAATAAGGCAGTGGTGACAATCGGCAATTTTGATGGGGTACACAGGGGCCACCAGGCTCTTTTTAAACGAGTGATGGAGGAGGCTGATGCAATATCAGGAACATCAATTGCCATAACCTTTGAACCCCATCCAATGAAGGCTCTTGGGAAAAAATCCCCCCCTCTGATTACAAGAAAGGATCAGAAGGTGGAACTCATCTCTGTATCAGGTCTTGATAAACTGATATGTATCCCTTTTACCAAAGAGTTTGCAGCCATCTCTGCTGACGACTTTATTGACCACCTGCTTATTGAAAAAATAGGGATGACCACCATTGTGGTTGGGCCTGACTACTCCTTTGGAAAGAACAGAGAGGGTAACATAGACTTTCTTGTCAGGGCAGGTGAAAAGAGAGGCTTTAAGGTGGTTATACCGGAGTGGGTCAACGATCCTGAAGTGCTCAATGGCTCTGAAAAGGACAGGATCAGCAGCACCATGATCCGTAACCTTGTCATGGATGGCAGGGTGGATGAGACTGAGAGATTCCTTGGCAGACATTATCAGATCAGGGGAAAAGTTGTTAAGGGCAGGGAGCGGGGTGGCAGTAAACTTGGGTTTCCAACTGCAAATATTAAGCTTCATGATGAGTTGTGCCCCAAAATGGGGGTCTATGCAGTTACTGTGGAGACAATAAAGGGGAATTACAGGGGGGTTGCCAATATTGGATACAGCCCGACCTTTGATGATCATCTGTTTACCATTGAAGTGCACATTCTTGATTTTTCAGCCGATATTTATGGTACAAGGATTCGTGTAAACATGATAAAGCGTCTAAGGGATGAGAAGAAATTCTCATCCCTTGAAGAGTTGTCAGCTCAGATCCGTTCGGATATTGAAACTGCAAGAAAATTATTACAATAGTGGTGAACAGACGATGGCAATATTGAAAATTCTGGAGTACCCTGATCCGTTTCTGCTTCTTAAGGCAAATCCAGTTGAACATATAGATGAAGAGACTTTGAAACTTATCCAGAACATGGCAGAGACCATGTTTGATGCACCTGGAGTTGGACTTGCTGCACCTCAGGTGGGAAGTGATAAGAGAATTATTGTTTACAATCCAGGAGCAAAGAGTGAAAGGGGCAGAGTCGGCGGACAAGGTGAGGATAAAGAGAGCTTCGTTGACACAGAAGAGACCCAGCAAGGTAAGGAGAACCTTGATGAAGAGTGTAATGATGTGAGCAGTGGTAACGAGGCTTATGCTTGCAGTGATAAGAGAAAAAAGAGTGCACAGCAGGAGTATCGTGCTATCATCAACCCTGAAATAGTTGCAGCCTCAGGTTCCCTGATATCTGAAAATGAAGCGTGCCTCAGTGTTCCTGATTTCTCTGCTGATGTAAGGCGTTTCAGTAAGGTGACAGTAAGAGGTCTGAACGTAGATGGAAAGAGGATTCAGTTTGATGCGGAAGATATACAGGCTGTCATTATGCAGCATGAGATTGACCATCTTGACGGTATCCTATACATTGAGAGAATAAGCATGCTCAAACGCAATATGTACAAGAAAAGAGTTAAAAAAAGGGCTAAGCAGGGTTGATATCAGATTGTTAACGCTGAATAACGTAAATGGCAGATTTGCCTGCCACAACAAAGAGTGAAAGTCACATAATCACAACTATTTGAGAAGACTTTCATATATAAAGTACATGGCAGATCTGCAAAAATCGAGAGCAGAAGATAGATATCTCAAAAGGTAGAAAAAGTGAAAAGATCATTTAACATAATCTTCATGGGAACACCTGATTTCTCAGTACCTGCCCTCAAGGCCCTGGCACACCATAATCTGCTGCGTCAGAACAATCCTCTGTCTCAGAACGAGTACAACATAAGCCTTGTAGTTACTCAGCCTGACAGGCCCAAAGGGAGGGGCAGAAAGATGATGCCACCTGCGGTAAAGCAGGCTGCGCTTGAACTTGGGCTTGCGCTCTTTCAGCCGGAAAGCATGAAGGGGGAGCTGATCCGTGATAAACTTGCAGCCCTTGAGCCTGATTTTTTTGTTGTGGTTGCATTTGGCCATAAACTCAGCAGGGAGCTTTTAGATATTCCTACCATCTATCCTGTAAATATTCACGCTTCACTTCTGCCAAACTACAGAGGTTCATCCCCGATCCAGTCAGCCATTATGAATATGGATAAAGTCTCCGGTGTCACTACCATGGTTATGGATACTGAACTTGATACAGGAGATATCCTTCTTAAGGCCACAACTCCTCTGACTGAAGATGATACCACTCAAACTCTTCATGACAGACTCGCACTGATGGGGGGGGATCTTATAGTTGAGACTCTTGATGCAGCTGTTGAAAAAAGAATAACACCGCAACCACAGGATCACTCAAAAGCGACCTATGCCCCGATGTTGAAAAAAGAGGATGGTAAGATAGACTGGTGTAAAGAGCCTGAAGAGATATCTGCTCAGGTTCGGGCCATGACCCCATGGCCAGGGGCATTTACTTTTCTTAATGACAAACGGATCAAGGTTATTGCTGTCAGGCCAGTGGATATCAAGGCAGACCAGCCTGCTGGTACGATCTTATCCTGTGACTGCAATGAGATAGTTGTGGCTGCCGGAAAGGGTGCTCTTGCCATTCTTGAGCTTCAGGGTGCATCTGGCAAGTGTCTCTGTTCTGAGGCTTTTCTTCGGGGCAACCGCCTTGATACTGGAGAGTGCTTTCTTTAAAATGTCATGCTCTGACAGAGACAACCAAAACTTAAATAGTGACGGAGGAACAGATCACAATTTGTTATTCCATCAAACACCGGAGGGGCAGATCATGATCTGCTGCTCCATGAAATCACGGAGATTAAATAATTTTGGAACACGACCCACGCTACATCTCTCTTTTAGTTCTGATGGAGAACAGCCGTACCAGACGACCTCTTGACACCATCCTTGATCAGTTTTCCCCACAGCTTGACACGCTATCAAAGTTAGACAGATCTCTTGCCAATGCAATCATTTATGGTACTTTGAGGTGGCAAGGATATCTTGACTGGGTGATTCAGCCCTTTTCAGACAGAAAGATAGAGAAGCTGAAAGCTGAAGTTATCTATATATTGCGAATTGCAATGTTTCAGATCCTCTTCATGGACAGGATCCCTGTATCAGCTGCGGTCAACACTGCTGTTAATGCAGTAAAAAAAATCTCTCACAAGGGGACTGCCGGGTTTGTCAACGCAGTTCTGAGAAAAGCCTCAGAAGGTTTTCAAGATATCTCCTTTCCTGATGCTGCTACAGATCCTGATATGAACATCTCTGTAACCAGATCAATGCCTCTGTGGGTTGTCAGAAGATGGATTGACCGCTTTGGATCTGATAAGACCTTAAAGTTGTGTGATACCATCAACAGTGTACCCCCCATAACCATACGTACAAATACCCTTAAAACTGACAGAGAGACCCTTATTGCAAGCTACTCCTCTGATGTTGAGCAGAAAGGAGATTCCACCCACTCTCCGGTTGGAATCTCCTTTACAAAACCCTCTGTGCCAATACATGAGAGCCAGCAGTTTAAAGAGGGTTATTTTCAGGTGCAGGATGAGGCAGCTCAGCTTGTAACCATGATGCTTAACCCTCTTCCTGGAGAGCTGATACTCGATGCTTGTGCAGGTCTTGGAGGAAAGACAGGCCATGCAGCGCAGCTTATGAATAATCAGGGGGTTATAATTGCCTGTGATACTGATCCCCAGAAGCTTGCAAGTCTTGAAAAAGAGATGAGTCGGCTTGGCATCAATATTGTCCAGACCGTATGCCATGATATATTAAAGGTAAAAACTGATGATAACTCTGGAGATGGGGATGACCTCTCTGATATGGTAATCTCTGACAATACCGTTCTCCCTCCTGATACTGAAAATTCTGCTCATCTGAGTAATTGTGGTAACTTGTCTCATTTTACTCAACTGTTTGACCGTGTTCTTGTGGATGCACCATGCTCAGGAATGGGTGTTCTAAGAAGAAACCCTGATGCCAAATGGAAACGGACAAAAAAAGATCTTGCCCGTCTTGCCATCAGACAGGAGAAGATGCTTTTAAGTGTGGCTGATCTTGTGAAACCGGGTGGCACCCTTCTCTATGCTGTCTGCTCCTGCGAGACAAGGGAGAACGAGGATGTGGTGGAGAATTTTCTTAAGCAGAGACCAGATTTTGTAATTCAGATAGCTTCTAAAAATATGGATAGAACCCTAAACCAGAGTGGAGAAGAGTCCTCTCATGCAGCATATATCATGGGAGAAAATCATCATAATAGCAAAGGGGCAGGGCTGCTCTTTCCTATAAATGCCACAGAGAGAGGATATTTCAGAACATACCCTGACCACATTGAAATGGATGGCTTTTTTGCCGCACTTATGGAACGGAAAATAGATAACTCAACAGGAGAAAAGAGATAAAATGCAAATGATTGCCCCATCAATACTCTCTGCCGATTTTACACGCCTTGGCCAGGAACTCAATAATGTGGAAAAAGCTGGTGCTGACTGGATACATATTGATGTAATGGATGGACACTTTGTCCCCAACATCACTTACGGCCCCATTATTGTTGAGGCTTGCAGAAAGGCAACAGATCTGACTCTGGATGTTCACCTGATGATTGAAAATCCAGATCTTATGATACCTGAGTTTGCAAAGGCTGGAGCAGACCTGATCTCTGTCCATGCAGAGGCCTGTACCCATCTTCACAGAACTGTCCAGCACATAAAATCATTAACAAATGAGAGAGGAGTCAATGTAAAGGCCGGAGTTGCCCTTAATCCAGCCACCCCCTTAAGTACCATTGAGTGGGTCATTGAAGAGGTCGATTTTGTTCTGATCATGAGTGTCAACCCGGGATTTGGAGGACAGAGGTTCATCCCCTCCAGCCTTGATAAGATAAGAGATCTCTCAGCAATGATAAAGGCAAGAGGGGCAAAGGCAATCATTCAGGTGGATGGGGGTGTGGGGCTCAAAACCATTGGGCCGGTTGCCAGCGCTGGCGCTACCTCATTTGTGGCTGGCTCTGCAATATTTAACACCACTGATTACAAAGAGACCATAAAGATGCTGAGAGAGCAGATAGAGCAAGGGGCACAGCACTCTGTACCCCCACACCCAACACTCAATTGATCTTACTGGCCACTGATGTTGACTTTGTCAACATATCTCGCTTCTGGCACTCTCTCTATTCTGCCCTGTTGTTCACTATAAATGGAAACAGGGCGGTTGATATAGGGTTTGTTGCGATCTATTCAAACATGTTACGGTACTCTCCATACCCCTCTTTCTCAAGATCCTTTGCAGCCACAAACCTTAAGGCGGCAGAGTTGATGCAGTAGCGAAGGCCGGTTGGCTTGGGGCCGTCATTGAAGAGATGGCCAAGGTGTGAATCTCCATATCTGCTTCTAACTTCTGTACGGGCCATGAAGAGGCTCTTATCCTTTTTTTCTATAACATGCTCTGACTCAAGAGGCCTTGTAAAACTTGGCCAGCCACTTCCAGAGTCAAATTTATCCTTTGAGCTGAAAAGAGGCTCTCCTGACACTATGTCCAGATAGATTCCTGGCTCGTGGTTATTCCAGTATCTGTTATCAAAAGCTGGCTCAGTGCCGTTCTCCCTGACCACTCTGTACTGGAGTTCTGTCAACTGCTTTTTGAGTCTCTCATCATCAGGCTTTGCATATCTCCCCCTCTCAGCCATGGTTTCTGTAGCCATATTACTTTTTCCCCCCATATCCATGGAAGAGGCCATTTTATCATTTTGTATGCCAGAGTTCTGGGCTCCATTTGTATCTTTAGTCGCTGGCTTGTTCTGCCAGGTTTTTCCAAGAAACTGATCTCTGCCTGATCTTGAGCGATAAAAATGGTACCGTATTGAGTTCTTCTTGTAATAGTCCTGATGGTACTCTTCAGCAGGATAAAACGGGCTTTCTGGTAGAACATCGGTGACAATGGGTTTTGTGAAACTGCCTGAATCCTCCAGTTTTTTTTTCGAGGTTTCTATCAGAGCCAGCTGCTCCTTACTGGAATAAAAGATGACGCTGCGGTATTGTGATCCTCTATCAACAAACTGACCTCCCCCATCTGTGGGATCTACATGGCGCCAGAAATGGTCAAGAAGCGTATCGTAATTCACTTTTGATGGGTCATAGATCACCTTGATTGCCTCCACATGGCCAGTAACGCCGGATGAAACCTGTTCGTATGTGGGGTTAACCGTATGGCCGCCTGTATAGCCGGATATAACAGCAAAAACTCCCGGTATCTTCTCGAAATCTGATTCCGTGCACCAGAAGCAGCCACCTGCAAATATTGCTGTTGCCATCTTTTCTACAGAGGAGCCTTTCAACTCCTGAGCCTCTGAAGTTGCATGGGGCAGAGAGTTAATCTGCCATACTCCGAAGAGTCCGATTGCCATAATTGATATGATAATGAAAATTTTTTCTACCATTTTACACCTCCAGATTGTTGCTACGAAAGTAGAATCTCGCTCTGTTGTGCCAGTTATAATATTATCTTATGCTTAAAAATTCATATTGAGTGGCAACTGAACATGAGCCAGTTCACTTACATTAAATATGGAACAGCCATAGCGCAAGGGCGTCACGAAAATATCACTTTTTGCATTACAAGCCATTGTATGGCTATTACACTCGCATGTTTTGACGTTTTAAAAATTACAAAAGAATCAATCTCTATATGGCTCTTTCTCTATCGAGAAAATAGATAAAGACATTTTTCAGGCAATGGGCTACAATTCTACTGTTTTATGAGAGTCTATACAGGAGGTTTTATGAAACCAGTAGAAACAAAAATAGAAAACGGTGACTGTTTAAGCGTTCTTAATCACTACCCTAATAACTTTTTTAACTTGATTGTTACATCCCCACCATATGCTGATAGCAGAAGTAAGACATACGGGGGGATAAAACCAGATGAATATGTTGAATGGTTCCTGCCCAGATCAAAAGAGTTTCTTCGTGTTCTTAGATCTGATGGTACGTTTATTCTTAATATAAAAGAGAAAGCTGTGAATGGTGAGCGCCATACATATGTGATGGAGCTGATTCTTGCCTTGCGTAAACAGGGGTGGTTCTGGACAGAAGAGTTTGTATGGCATAAAAAAAACTGTTTTCCTGGCAAGTGGCCAAATCGTTTCAGAGATGCATGGGAACGATGTCTGCAATTCAACAAATCAAAAAATTTTAATATGTACCAGGATGCAGTTATGGTTCCTATGGGTGACTGGGCTAAGAGCAGGTTGAAAAAATTAAGTAGTACTGACCTCAATCGTGATGAGTCCAGGGTAAAGAGTGGCTTTGGTAAAAATGTCTCAAACTGGTTGGGACGTGATATGGCTTATCCCACGAATGTGTTGCATTTTGCCACAGAATGTTACAATAAAAAGCACAGTGCAGTTTTCCCAAAAGCCCTGCCAGAGTGGTTTATTAAGCTGTTTACAAAAGAAGATGATTGGATACTTGATCCTTTTGTAGGTTCTGGTACAACATCAGAGGTTGCTCAGTCTTTAAATAGAAATTCTGTTGGTATTGAGATATTGCCTGAGTATTGTCAGTTGGTGGAAAAAAGAACAAAGCATTATCAATATCAAATATTCGAGGATGAAGCTGAATATGAGTCCAATAACCCAGGAAAAGATAATAGAATATGTAGAGCAGAATATACCGAAGTTCCACCACAACCGGATAGAAAGGTTGAAGAAACTCAAGTTGAAAGCGGTACTTAGACGTAAGAATCCCTATCTTTTCAAAGTCAAGCATATTATCACTGCTGGAGATTTTATTAAGACCATTCTTGAAGCTTATCTCTCTTCTCAAGAGGAGACTCTGTTTGGTGGTTTCCTTGAAGGATTGGCAATCTATATATGTAATCAAGTGTATCAAGGTAATAAATCCTCTGCTGAAGGGATTGACCTGGAATTTGAAAAAGATGGCGTCAAATATATTGTTTCAGTGAAATCTGGACCAAACTGGGGAAATTCCAGCCAGATTAAAAGGATGAAAGATAATTTCCGCAAAGCAAAGAAAATTCTTGGCACTAACAGTCCAGCCTCACCTAATGTTATTGCCGTAAACGGCTGCTGCTATGGCATGGACAGCAAACCAGATAAAGGCGAATATCTGAAATTATGTGGTCAACGCTTCTGGACGCTTATTTCAGACAATGAAAAGTTATATACGGAGATCATTGAACCTCTTGGGCATAAATCCAAAGAGACAAATGAACAATTTTTTGAGGAGTATGCCAAAGTGGTCAATAAATTTTCTCTTGAATTCATGGAAATGTTCTGTGATCCAACAGGTTTAATTAATTGGGAAAAGGTGATTTTGTTCAATTCCGGTAATGAATGAGTCGGTAGTTCTGGAATGGAATAATGTTCAGACTGTCTTAAAACATACTCTTTACATGTTTTCTTTTTACCCGGGTACTATTGATAGATCTATTTTACCCGGGTATATATTCTCAATTTACTATTTGAGTGGGGAGAAGGAGTATGGAGAGGGAGAAGATAGAGAGCTGCACTGCGTTTCAAGGCAGCAGTTGCATTGCTTCAGGAGCGCTTGCAGAGGTTGCAAAAAGGGTAAAAGAGAGTATTGACCGGGAAGATATGGAATCCACCCTTATTTTTGATGATTCCACAGGAGAGATTGTTGAGATAGATTTCCGTGGCACAGTTGAAGATGTAATGGATCGGTTGGAGAGCAAAACATTAAAAGACGATTCAGTTGTGGCTTTGATAGATAAAGAGAGAAGAAATCAACGCAAGCCAGGCAGACCAAAGCTTGGCGTTGTTTCAAGAGAGGTCACCCTGCTACCGCGCCATTGGGAGTGGCTCAACATGCAACCAGGGGGGGCATCGGTAGCTCTTCGCAAGCTTGTAGAAGATGCAAGGCATGTTAACATCAACAGGGATAAGGTTCGCCATTCACAAGAGGTGTCATTCAGATTCATCTCTGCCATGGCTGGCAATCTGCCAGGGTTTGAAGAGGCTATAAGGGCTCTTTTTGCAGGCGATTCTGACCGCTTCAATAGTATGATTGCAACATGGCCTGCTGATATCATTGAGCATGCTCGAAAGCTTTCACACAATGCACTCTGCAGTTGAGTTGGAGGGTAAGAGCATGGACAGATCTAAAGCAAAAAAAGATTACAAGCAGACCAAACGTCCGATGGGTGTCTATAGAATCTGCAATATACCAGATGGCAAATCCTACATCGGCTTTAGTCTTGACCTACAGGCCAGAATCAATAGACATAAAGCTGAATTGAAGCTTGGAAGTGATCGAAACAGAGAGCTGCTTGATGAGTGGAGATCTTTGGGAGAATCATCTTTTGAGTTTGAAATCCTTGATGAACTTGAGCATGACGAGAACTCTACGGCAGATCCTGTTGAAGAGTTGTATATTCTCAGAGATATGTGGATTGTCAAGCTTGAAAAAGAGGGCAATTTGGTAGTAACTCTATAACCAGCACGGCCGGAGCGAGGTAATGAGGCAATCTTTGCATTACTTGATACTTTCTGCAACGCGCATGGAGATAGCGCCTCTCCTTAGCAGCTCAACTTTATTGTCAGAGATAGTAACCCTTTCTGGGGTGAGAATCATCTTTGCAAGGGTTGACGAAACAGATTTTGAAGTTGTTGTGACAGGGCCTGGTGTTATCAATACAGCCCATGGAGTGACCGTATATCTGGATCGTTACATTGAAAGGCAAAAGGAAAATTGCAAACCTCTGCTAATCATCCAGACCGGTATTGCAGGTTTTTTCAAAGGGGCAGGGCTTACTATGGGTGACGTTGCAGTTGCAACCTCTGAAACCTATATCCACACTGGTGTGGATATAGGTACTCCATCTTATCTCAGTTACCCACATGCCCCCCTTCCATTTGATCTTGTACCTGACTCTCCTATGAGTCGGCAGGGACATTTTCAATTTGACACCATAATGGTCCGGAATGCATGCGCCATTATTCAAACTGCTCTGACAGAGAGAGGCTACAGACAAAGTCCCCTCTGTCATGTGACAGCTGGCAGTTTTATTACTGTTTCAACAATAACATCCACTCCTGAAAGTGCTGACACCCTTTTTCAAGCATTCAATAACCCTTGCATGGAGGCTATGGAGGGGGCTGCTGCTGCTCATATTGCTGCTCTTTACAATATTCCGTTCATTGAGGTGCGGGCAGGTTCAAACCCTGTAGGAGTCAGGGATAAAAAAGAGTGGGATATCCCGCTGGCCTGCCAGAGAGCCTCTTTTGCTGTAGAGGCTCTTCTTGAAAGAGGGGAAGAGCTGTTTGCAAAATGATAACTGTTCTTGACAAGGAGAGCAATCTTGGAAAATGAGCTGAAAACAGATATTCAGACAGATAGACCTGAAACAGGAGAAGATGAAAAACTCAACATCTCGCACTATTTTCTCTTTATACTGATAGCTGCATCACTTACGCTCTGCTGGAAAATGATGCAGGGGTATATGGATCCTCTGATCATTGCCATTATTCTCTCAGCTTTGACCCATCCTATCTACGAGTGGATCAGATTGAAGTGTAATGAGAGGAGAAACCTTGCTGCGCTGATCTCATCTCTTCTTCTTAACATGGTTATTATTATTCCTCTCTTCCTGGTCTTTTCATCAGTCATCAGACAGGGTCTTGTTTCAGTAAATGCCATCAATCGGTGGATTGCAGATGGCAATATTGAACGGGTTGCACAGACTCCTCTGATATCACATGCATTGGCTCTGTTCCACGAGCAGATGGAGGGCACTTTATTCAAGGGGATTGATTTTCAATCCCTTATGATAACTATCTCCTCTCATGCTGGAGAGCTTATGATGAACCAGAGTAAATATATCATCAGCAACATCTCCTCAGTGACTGCGAAGTTCTTTCTCATGACCTTTATCTTCTTTTTTGTGATTCAGGATCAGAAGAAGATATTTGACTACATCTTTCACCTAAGCCCTCTTTCCAATACACATGAGCAGATTCTGATTCAGAAGATCAAAGCTGTGGCAAAATCTGCCATACTTGGTACTCTTGTGACTGCACTCTCTCAGGGGACAGCCGGGGGTATCGCTTTTGCAATATGTGGTCTGCCAGGATTTTTCTGGGGAGCAGTCATGGCCTTTGCATCCTTGATCCCATTTGTGGGGACAGCTCTGATCTGGGTGCCTGCAGCTATATGGCTCTTTCTTTCAGGTTCATGGCCATTTGCACTTTTTCTTACTGTCTGGTCTGTGGTTGTGGTTGGTACAATAGACAATCTTGTCCGTCCTCTTTTTATGAGGGGGGCAGCTGGTATGGGAACCCTTATGATCTTTTTTTCCATTCTTGGAGGGCTGAACTTTTTTGGAATAACCGGACTTATCTATGGCCCCATAGTCTTTGGATTGACTATTGTGCTTCTTTATATCTATGAACTTGAGTTCCAGCCTTTTTTAAAGCATCAGGATAAAAATTGAAATTTCAGGAGACTGTATGACAGAAGAGCTGGAGACATTAAAAGAGGAGCTAGCAGAGCTTAAAGAGAGGTTCAGAGAACACTCTGTGCAGGCAGAGCGTGCTATTAAGAGCAAAAGTGAATTCTTAGCCAACATGAGCCATGAGATAAGAACTCCAATGAACGGTATTATAGGTATGATGCACATCCTTATGGATACCTCCTTGACAGATGAGCAGAAAAAGTATGCAGGCCTTGTCTTTTCAAGCGCCAATGCGCTCTTGTCCCTGATCAATGATATTCTTGACTTCTCAAAGATTGAAGCTGGAAAGCTTGAATTTGAAGAGAGAAATTTTGATCTTCAGATCACCATGGAGGATATAAATGCCATGCCCTCCATCCAGGCAAAGAACAAGGGGATTGATTTTGCATTCACAATGGCACCGGATGTGCCACGGCTGCTCAGAGGAGATCCGGGACGGCTCCGCCAGATCATGAACAACCTGACTGGCAATGCCATCAAGTTTACTGAGAGCGGCGGTGTCACCATCAAGATTTCCCTTGAAGAGGAGAGTGATACCCACGCAAGACTCAAGTTCTCAATTGATGATACCGGTATCGGGATTCCACCGGATAAAATCAATTCTCTTTTTGAAGCCTTCAGACAGGCTGATGCATCCACAACCAGACAGTTCGGAGGTACTGGCCTTGGACTATCCATATCCAAAATGCTGGTTGAGCTTATGAATGGACAGATAGGTGTTGAAAGTGATACGTTCATCGGCAGCACCTTCTGGTTCACCATTGAACTTGAGAAACAGCAGAATTCAGATATAACTAAGATGGACTTTGACATGGAGTCTGTCAACACTCTTATGAGTCAGCGTGTGCTGATTGTCGGGGATGACCTGACAGCGTGCCGCTCTTTGCAGGAGAAGCTTTTGAGGCTGCACCTTGAAACAGATGAAGCAGACAGCGTAGAGAGAGCGCTGGCAAAGCTTGTAGATGCTTCAGATCAGAACAACCCTTTTAAGGTGGCTATTGTGGATATCCAGAGCGGAAGTATCAATCCAGAAACATTTGGAAAGAGAGTTCTTGAGATGCAGTCTCTCCATGGTCTCAGGTTGGCTCTTATTACTGCAACCGGTAAGAAAGGCGATGCAAAAAAGTTTGAAGAGCTTGGTTTCTCAGCATATATAAGCAAACCTGTAGATCTGGAGCTTCTCAATGACTGCCTTAAAGCTATAATGTGTCAGAGTGAAAATATGGCCATTGACAAAGCCTCTGATTTAAGTTTAGATTCAGTTCAAGGTTCCTGCCACAGTGAGCAAAACAGCAGAAAGAGCATCTTTATCCGCCATTCCATTATCACAAGGCACTCCATTGCAGAAAATAAAAAGCATATAAAAAAAATTCTGGTGGTAGAAGACAATGAAACCAATATGATTGTGTCAAAAACCCTTTTGTCAAAACTTGGATATCATGCTGATGAGGCATTGAACGGTAAAGAAGGTGTGGACAAAGTCAGGTCAACCCATTATGATATTATTTTCATGGATTGCCAGATGCCTGTGATGGATGGATTCTGTGCAACCAGGCAGATACGGGAACTTGAGCGGCAAGGTGCTCTGAAGTGGAGCGATGTGGCTCAAAGCGTTGATCCATCTGAGAGGATCAGCATAGGTGAAGGGGCAGAAGCATTTAACCGTTCATGGTTGAATGAGGCAGGAGATCGGTCACATATCCCGATTGTGGCCATGACAGCCAATGCCATGAAGGGAGATAAAGAGAGATGCATTGAAGCTGGTATGGATGATTTCATCTCAAAACCTGTTGATCCTGAACAGCTTGCTAAGGTACTCAGTAGATATCTCTCTTTGAAAACATCTGCTGGCAGAACAGGTGAGAACGATCAACATTCAAAGTGTATTGATAACATTTCAGAGAGTTATAACTCGCATGAGTCTGTTGCAAACCCTTTTGACAGTTATGATCAGGAGGTGGAATCTGCTATTGATTGCACAGATGAAACAAGCAGGTCAGCAGGTTTGACCGTTGAGCCACAGCTATTGCAGGTACCATTGCCAGAGATGCAATTGATCTTTGACAGAGTGGCCATGCTAAAAAGATTTGGTGGTGATGAAGAGAGTGTCACGTTGATTCTTGAGGCATTTGTTGAAGAGGCGTCTGAGATCATAACTTCTATGGAACAGGCTATCCAGAGTAGAGATTCAGAAACTCTCAGATCCCTTAGTCATGCGTTAAAAGGATCTGCTGCAAATGTCCATGCAGCTCCTCTTAACAGGAGAGCTTTTGAGATGGAGATGGCAGCAAGACGGGATTCTGCTGGTTATCCTGCTAATCATAATGAGAGCCTGGTAACTTTGTTGTCCATATTGGAAGGGATAAAAAAAGAGTTTAAATTTTTTGCAAATTGTATAACTATTGACCATGTGTGATGAGGGTGCCAATGATTGATATAAACACCATGTCAGTTCTTATCGTTGATGATATGAAAAGTATGAGGCTTTCGATACGTAATATGTTTAAACAGCTGCAGCTCGGCAGTAATATACGTTATGCGGAAAATGGCCGTGAAGCTCTGAAGATACTGGAAGAGGTTCATATTGACATGGCTGTGATAGACTGGAATATGCCTGTCATGAACGGTATCACTCTTCTTAACAATATCAGAAACATTAAAGAGTTCCGAGATATGCCTGTGATTATGATTACTGCCGAGGCAGAGAGGGATATTGTAATTAATGTGGCAGAATCTGATATTGATGCATATCTTCTTAAGCCTCTTACCATGAAATCTCTGGAGGAGAAGGTTCGGTTGGTCATACATTCTGCCAATAATCCAGACAAAACCACCATGCATCTGCAAAATGCAAGAGCTTTTGAGGAGGCAGGAGATGTTAACCGCGCTATTGAAGAGACTCGTATTGCGCTACAGGAAAAACCAAAGGCATCCAGAATTCTAAGGAACCTTGGAATCCTATATAAAAAAGTCAACAATCATAAGATGACAGAAAAGTGTTTTCAGAAAGCTGTTGCAGTGAACAGAGAAGATGATGTCTCAAGATTTCTGCTGGTGGATTTTTACCTGAAAAAGGATGATCTGGTAAATGCACTTAGCTACTATGAAGATGCCAAAGTCATTGGTTCTCAGGTCATCACCAAGGGTATTGAGATTGGAGAGAGGCTTATTGAAAAGGGAATGGCATCTGAAGCTGTTAAAATATTCACCAGACTTATGAGAACAGCAAAAGATAGTCTATCTGTAAGAGAGAGTGTGATCAATATATGCTTTGAACATGGAGAGTATGGTTATGTCAAACAGCTGTTGACTAACATGATTGAAGAGCAGCCAGAACGGATTGATCTCAAACTTAAGGCAGCACGGCTCTACACAGAGATAAATGATCCTGATAAGGCTTTGGAATACTACGAAATTATCAATAGCACTGCAACTATTGACCGTGATCTGACATCTGAAGAGCTCATTGACGTAAAGCTTGTGCTTGCAAGGGCATATATGAAGAGAGACAAACCGTTTATTGTAGAGCAGTACCTTGATCAGATTTTTAAAATTGACCCGAACAATTCAGCCGCTTTGGAACTAAGGAAACAGAATTATTGAACTGTTATAATAAGCATGTGCGGAGCTTGCTTTAACAGATCAAGACACTTTGTGGCTCTGTTTATCCATAGTATTGTTTATACCATAGTGGCATAAAAATATTAGACCAATATGTTATGGGCAACCCAAACAATAGAAACAAGATAGCTTTTAAAATATATCCTCTGACTAAAACATTTTGAATACTTACCAGTAATTATTATAAAAGTAATAAGTTTATGACAAAAATAATAAGCATAGCAAATCAGAAAGGCGGAGTTGGTAAAACCACCACGGCTGTGAATCTCTCAGCTGCCCTTGCACAGAAAGGTAAAAAGACACTGCTTGTGGATTGTGACCCTCAGGCCAATGCTACAACCGCCATAAGAATCAACAAATCCTCCCTTGACTACTCTTTGTATCACGGCCTTATAGGAGCGGCAGAGGTCTCTGATATTATTCAGGCAACGGCCATGGACAATCTGATGATTATCCCATCCAATGTTGAACTTATCGGGTTTGAGGTTGAGATGATGGCAAGCAGAGGAAGAGAGGAGATCCTTAAAAAACTGCTGGCCACTGTAAAGGAAGATTTTGACTATTTTATTATTGACTGCCCACCCTCTCTAAGTCTGTTAACTCTCAACACACTTACAGCTTCAGATTCAGTTATTATACCTCTCCAGAGTGAATTCCTTGCTCTGGAGGGTGTTGGACAGCTGCTTAAAACTATCAAGCTTATCAAACACTCCTTTAACCCGGCGCTTAGAGTTGAAGGTATACTTATGACTATGTTTGATAAAAGGACAAACCTGTCAAGACAGGTGGCACAGGATGCTGAAGGATATTTTAAGGATATGCTCTTTAAAATCAGAATCCCAAGGAGCATTAAACTTGGAGAGGCCCCAAGCTATGGGATGCCAGTGATCACTTATGACCCATCCTCTGTTGCTTCCCAGAGCTATCTATCACTTGCAGAGGAGCTAATGACAAGATGACCATTAATAGAAGAACAGGTCTTGGAAGAGGAATATCTGCCCTGATTCCAGATTTTGATATAATGGAGGAGGATTCAGGCGGTTTTTTTATGTGCAAAATTGATGATATTGTGCCCAACCGCTTTCAACCAAGAACCTCATTTTCTGAAGAAGAGCTTGAGAAGCTTACAAACTCCATCATTGAGCAGGGCATTCTTCAGCCCCTTCTGGTAAGAAAGCAGAAGCAAGGAGGAGGGTATGAACTGATTGCCGGAGAGAGGCGCCTTCGTGCTGCAAAGCGTGCAAATCTTGAACATGTTCCTGCAATTGTACGTGATCTGACCGATGAGCAGATGCTTGAAGTCTCAATTATTGAGAATGTCCAGAGATCAAATCTCAACCCACTGGAAGAGGCAGATGCCTACCACAGGCTCATCAGCGAATTTCAATATACCCAGGAGATGGTCGCTCAGAAGATTGGAAAGAACCGATCAACCATTGCAAATTTCCTCAGACTCAGGGGATTGCCGACACCTGTGATGGAGAGCCTTGCCAAGGAGCAGATATCAATGGGACACGCAAGGGCTATTCTGGGTGCTGGCAATGAAGATCAGCAGATAAAAAGCTGGGAGATGGTGGTTGCCAGAAACCTCTCTGTCCGGGCAACTGAACAGCTTGTCAAAAAGATGAAATCCAGGGTTGAAGCAAAACGTAACCCTACCCATGCACATGATATGGCATACATAAAAACAGTCTGCTCTGATCTTACCAGAAAGATCACCTGCCCTGTCTCCATCAGGAAAACCGGAGATAAGGGCAAGATTGAGATCACCTTCAGGGACAGTAAAGAGTTTGAACAGATTATTGAACTTCTAAGCAAGGTGCCATGAAGAGCCCATGCAGAAGCTTGGAGAGGGTATTTAGAAACTATTTTGCCATGATTATTGATCTGCAAAGTGATGGCCATGCAAATGGCATCTGTAACTCCTATCTTATTTAATTTCCAGGTAAGAAATATCACCATGAAAATTACCATCGCAAAAACAGCCGGATTCTGTATGGGTGTGCGCCGAGCGGTGGATATGGTACTGGATGCGGCCAACAGGAGCTGTGGCCCCATCTGTACCTATGGCCCACTGATTCATAATCCACAGGTTCTGCAGATGCTTGAAGAGAAGGGCATTCCCACTATGAACCATATCCCTGAAAAAGGGGAGGGGATTGTCCTTATACGTGCCCACGGTGTCCCCCCCCATGAGCAGAAGGCTCTTGAGGATGCAGGGTTCAAGGTTATAAATGCCACATGCCCAAGAGTGATACGTGTTCAAACTATCATCAGAAAACATGCAGAAAAGGGGTTTGCCGCTGTTATAATAGGGGACAGAGACCATCCTGAAGTCAAGGGGTTGATGGGGTATGCCCAGGGCAGAGGATATACAGTATCGACAACTGAAGAGCTTGACGCTCTGCCCACATTTGACAATGCGATAGTGGTTGCCCAGACTACACAGGATACAGCCTTCTATCATGCTGTAAAACAGTTGATATCAGAACACCATCCACACTATAAAATCTTTGACACTATCTGCGATTCAACAGAAAAGAGGCAGGCAGAGACTCGCAGAATTGCCAGACAGAGTGATGTTGTGGTTGTGGTGGGTGGCAAGGAGAGCGGAAATACGAGGCGGCTTGCTCAAGTTGCTGCGGAAACTGTCAGAAAACGGCAGGATGGATCCAATTTTGCGATTCATATTGAAGATCTATCTGAGCTGGATATGTCTACCCTCACCTCAGCACGCTCTATTGCCATCACAGCAGGTGCCTCAACCCCCAACTGGACCATCATACAGACTTGCAGGGCCATTGAGAGTGCTCTGCAAAGTGGGCATAACTCCCCTGGGGCGTTAATGCTTAGGGTGAGAAATTTTTTGCTGAGGAGTAACTTTCTGCTCTCAGCAGGTGCAGGAAGTCTCACCTATGCCTGCTCCAAACTACAGGGGATTGACCAGAATCTGATTCATGCTTTTATCGCAATGCTCTACGTACTCTCAATGCAGATTCTCAACAATCTCTTTTCAATAAAATCTGATAGATATAACAATCCTGAAAGAGCAGAGTTTTACCACTCCAACAGAACTGCTCTTGCCGTTACTGCTATTGCCAGCGGCGCGGCAGGACTTTGCCTCTCATTCACAACCGGAATATTGCCATTTGTAATGCTCTGCTGTATGAGTCTGCTGGGACTTCTCTATAATCAGAAAATTTTTCCCGAATTTCTCCCCCCACTCTATCTTTCTGGTCGCCACATCACGCGAATAAAGGATCTCCCAGGATCAAAGACCATCCTCATTGCAGCAGCGTGGGGAACTGTCACCTCTCTGTTGCCAGCTCTTGCAGAACCCTGCAAAGATGCTGTATTAAAAGCAACCTACGCAGGTGGTGTGAGTTCCACAACCACCATGCTGCCTGCAGTGTGGGGTGAGAGATTTTCATCAGATGGCGCATTGTTTCAAGCATCAGGGTCTATCTCATTTGTTGCCCCATTTATTTTTGCCACAGCCATTCTCTTTTCCCGTACAGCTTTCTTTGCAATTCTGGAGATCCAGGGAGATCGCATAACCGGTAAGGAGACCATTCCTATTATTCTGGGAGAGAAAAAAAGCCTGAAATTGATTCGCAATATTCTTTTGATTGCCTCTGGAACTCTTTTTTTATCTACTCTGTCAGGTTTTATCTCAACATTTGGAGTACTCATTGCGATTATTCCACTGTTAATGCTTTTTACGATAAAATTGCATGAAAAAGGGGAGATCGATCCCGGGATGGGCCTTGAATTTATAATTGAATCACATTTTCTCCTTGCAGGAGTTGTGGCAGCCTTTTTCTAAGTGGAGCCCCGAGAGAGGTTGCAACCAGTAAGTACCGGAACAAAATTAATCCGGTAGTTTTCTTGAGACGATTTTTTATGGTTATTTCTGCTCGGGTACTTAGCAGAGCAAAAACAGTCAAAGAAAAAGTACAGGATTGCATCTGCTCATCTTACGTATTCAACAGCTAAGCTGAACGAAAAATCATCAGATATTAAAGCGAAGTAGGAAATATGCCAGATATCAATAGCGTAACAGGTCTTGGGCTCACCGTTGGAGAGCTTGCTGTAAAACAGGCACTAATCAGTTCAGCTGATCTGGAACGAGCGGTAAAAATGTGTGCTGATCTTGAGAACAGCCACGATGCGATCCCGGAATACCTGGTTGCCCAGAGCCTTATCTCACAAAGTGATTGTGAGAAACTGTTTGCCTTTGCAAGGGCTATGGCGACAAGAGTTCAGGATATCAAGTTTGGCAATCTTGCTATTAAAAAAAGGTTTATTACACACTCCATACTTGCACTTGCTCTGGACGAACAGAGAACGCTCTTTAAAAACAGGAAGAGATACACTCTGCTTGGAGATATACTTGTTGATGCTGGAATGATAACTCCACAGCAGCGGGACGAGATACTTCTTGAACAGAACCGTCATAGTGCTGACAGCGATGAACTCTCTGTTCAGGGCAGAATTGACAAAGCAGATTCCATCTATGCACCATCTGATGGTCAAAATATTCTTAAAAGCCCCTCCCAAAGCTCTGCTCAGGACTCTCTGCATAAAAATTTTGCACAATCTGAAGTGTTTCCATGCGGCATCCGGCTCATAATAAAGGGCGATGGAAATGCAGCATATCTGTTCAAAACTGAGGGGTTTGACAGGGAGATAAGCATAGGTCAGATAAAGGAACTTCTGGCATCCCGTGATATTATCCACGGAGTTGCTGAAAATAGTCTGATCCAGAAGTTTATTGATTCTGAGCTGTTTTTTACCAAAGCCTTTAAAATTGCTCAGGGCAATGCTCCGATAGAGGGGCAGAATGCCTCTGTCCAGTATTTTTTTACAAAAAATCGCTTAAAGGCTGGTACCATACGTGAGGATGGCACCATAGATTTCCGGGAGAGAGGAGATATCCCTCAGGTTGAAAAGGGGGCTGTACTGGCTGTCAAGAAAAATGCTGTTGAAGGAAAGGTTGGAAAGAACATATTTAACGATACCATCAGAGTGATGCCCACCCGTGACATCCGGCTCAAACCTGGCAAGGGAACCGTGCTCTCCCCGGACAGAGAGAAGGTGATTGCTGCGGTATCAGGTCACCCCAAGCTTGGTTCAGATGGGACTATCTACGTCTATGACACCTTTGTGGTTGAAAAGGATGTCGGTTTTGAGACCGGGAATATTGATTATCATGGTGACGTAACCATAAGGGGGTGTATACAGAATGGATTCAGAGTAAAAGGGAACAACATCCGTGCATCAGAGATTGATGGTGCAACAGTCATTGCACAGGGCAATCTGACAATTGAACAGGGGGTTAACGAGTCAAGAATCTCTGCCCAGGGCTCCATTTCAGCAAAATTTATACAGAACTCGACGATCTCATGTGTGGGCGATCTCACCACAGAAAAAGAGGTTGTTGAATCAAAGATAGATTGCAGTGGAGCCTGTTACATCAAGGGGGTTATCATATACTCTAGAATCGCTGCCAAAATGGGTCTTTATGCCAGACAGGTCGGGATGGAAAAATCTCCTGCAAGCACCATCTGGGTAGGGATAGATACTTTTGCAAATAGAACATTGGATAAGCTTGGAGAGTATATTGCAGAGAAAAAAGAGATTGAAAAGAGACTTCATGAAACCATCTTTGCACGGCAGCAGCAAATAGAGGATGTTGAGGCGAAAATCATGCGTCTTATTCCTATCAAGGAGCGCTATGAAGATGAGCGGATGGATCTTCTCTCCTCCATCACATCCATGGATAAGAGGCAAGATGAGGATAAATTAAAGCAGATGAAGTCTGAACTGAATCAGGTTGCCAGGAGCAGCAAAGAGAGCAGCCGTAAAATTGCCATGTGCCATGATACCATAAGGGCGATTAGAGAGATAATTGCAGATGCAGAGCACAGTATCAAAGATACTGAAGCAGAGATAGAGCGGGTTTTGAAGGAGCAGGCGTCTCTTATTGAGTGGCTTGAGAAAAATCCTGGTGTTCCAATGGTGAAGGTGGAAGGGATGATCATGGCAGGTACCCATATACTGGGCAGGTACTCGGAAGAGACTTTGAAGTCCAGCGTCAAAGCTGTAGTGATCAAGGAGGATCAGGTGATCCGGTTTGGTCGGGAGAGTATGGGCAGAGATAATGAAGCTAGTTTATGGAAAATGTATATTACAGATATGTGATACTGTAGTCTCAAAGGGTACAAACAGCCTTGCTGTTGCCAACAGGCAGCTCTTAATTTCTCTGGAAAGTCAGCTTTGGGGGGCATGGCAGAAGAGCACAGAGTTCCTGCTGCCAAGGTTGTTTGAGACATGGTTGTCAGCTGTGTCGTCGTTATGCCACTCGCAATCATTGACCAGATAGCGGAACTGGTACTCTCTACCGGTTGCAAGCTTCAAGGTTGTTCTCCAGACTCCTTTGCGCTTTTGTAACGGATTGGCAGCGGTGTCCCAGTTATTAAACTCTCCAGCTACTGCAGCTTTAGAAGCTCTGATGTTGCTTGGCAGTTGGAAAGTGACTTGCACTACAGCCTTTGACTTCAGGAACTTCTTAGTAACCATTTTGCCTCCTTTTTTTTATCTGACTCTGTCCTTGTCCCATACCCATGCTTTTTGTACAGAACTCTTTTTTTGTAAGAGTGCCATTTTTATCGGTATCTCTTGCTTTAAAATTGTCTGGAGCGTTGCCTGTCGGATGTTTGACAGCCATGAACTCTTTGAGAGTCACCTTTTTATCCTTATTGGTATCCATATCTGCAAAACGTTGCTCGCATTTCATTTCAAGCTTTGGGGGTTCCTGCGCAAGGAGATGTTGGCTGCCTGTATTCGCTATAAGTGCCAATGTAACTCCTAATGCAGCTTTCCACATTTTCATATCTCTCCTCCGTTATCTTTTTATTCCTGTATAGCAACAGTGTCATTCTCATATTGAGAAATGCACACGCTCCAACGCATTTGAATGACATATGATCACTACCACACTGATCAAAAATATGTCAATAACTAAAAAGCATAGATCCTCTGCCAGGTAAGTTTTATGTAAAAGTAGAGACGCGCGGCCGTGCATCTCTACAGTTTCATTAGTTTTATTCTTTGTTGTGCCTGTCAGGGCATGCTGGTTATTCAGCAAGCCTTTCTGGTCAGATTTTACGATTTACCTGAGAGCAGTTCTGACAGATGAATGACCCTGAAATTCCGTTTCTGGCTCAACGCTCCGCCCCTCAACTGCATGACGCATCCAGGACACTCTGTGACTAATATATCTGCACCCGTCTTTTCTGCATCATCTAATTTAGTGGCAAGAATCTCTTTTGAGATTGCCGGGAAATTAGCTGAAAAGCTGCCACCAAACCCGCAGCAGGTCTCCTCTTCTTTGGCCTGAACAAATATGTGGCCGGTTTTTTCAATCAGCTGTTTTGGATCATCTTTGATGCCAAGGCCCCGGCAGAGGTGGCAGGGCGAGTGCCATGTTACTCTCTTCTGTGTGATCACCCTGCTGTGCTGTGTTATATCTGTAATATTGTCGTTTTCCGATCTTACACTCTGTGGTTCAAGAGTCTGATTCATGAACTGACTAAATGGTATCACCTTATCAGCCAAATCTCTGGCTTGATTCCCTGCAAGCATAGGTAAAGCATGTTTCAGATGTGAGGCACATGATGCGCATAAAGTTACCACATAGTCAAGATCATACACTTTAAAAGCGTTGATATTCTGAATTGCCACATCTCTTGCAGCCTCTTTCTCTCCCATCATAAGAGCAGGAAGGCCGCAGCAAGATTGTCCCATTGGAAACTCAAGGGTGATATCAACTCCTGAATCTGCAATTACCTTGATGCCAGCTTCCAGCTGTTCAGGATAGACAAAATCCTGAACACATCCTGAAAAGATACCGACTCTAAGTGGTTTTTTCTCTGGGTTGACTACTATTTCTGAACCAGATCTGAGCGTTTTTTTTGTGATGGCTCTTTTCTGAGCACCAGATTTCACTCTGCTCCACCTCTGCCTGAAGGGAACTTTTACGATTGCTGGAAGTGTTCTGAAGTTGTGCTCTTTGAAAAAAATGAGAGGGAGATGCCGCAGATAGGGAGTTCCTCCTGTAACAGGTCTCTGCGCAATAGCTGCTGCCCTCAGAAGGGAGTGAAACAGCGCTCTGTCTCTTAGAACTCTGCCGAGCATGAGGCTTTTGAGCGGGTGTCCCTGCTCATCTTGTATCCTTGCATGAACCTCCTTGATAAGGCGGGGAAGATCTATGCCAGCAGCACAGACAGCTTTACATGCGCCGCAGTTGGTGCAGTTCTGAACCAGATTTCTGGCATGTTCCGCACCGTGAAAAAAATAGGTTGTGATAAGCCCAATTGCTCCGATGTAAATATAGCCCAATGTATGTCCACCAACCATCCTGTAAACAGGGCAGACATTGGCGCATGCTCCACACCTCACACACTGGAGAATCTGTGCAAAATCAGGGTCAGATGCAATTTTTTTCCGACCATTATCTAAGAAAACAATGTGCATCTCCCGTTTATTCAGAGCTGCTCTATCGTTATCTGATAAACAGCTGACCCCTGAACCTGAATATTCAGATGGGCCAGTGATCCAGGTAACGTAAGATGTAAGCCTCTGTCCTGTAGCATTACGAGGGAGCACCTTTAGAACAGTCAGAGCCTCTTTCATTGTTGGCAGCAGTTTATCAATACCGACCAGAGCTACATGCACCTTTGGCAGTGTGGTGACAAGACGCGCGTTTCCCTCATTGGTGACAATGCCGACTGTTCCTGTGTCAGCAACTGCAAAATTTGCTCCTGTGATTCCCATGTCAGCTTCAACAAATTTTTCTCTGAGTTCCGCTCTTGCAACTTTAACCAGGCGCTCAATTTCACCACTCTGTTCTCTGCCTGTCACGCCTGAAAAAAGCTCTGCCACCTGAAAGCGTGAAAGATGGATTGCAGGCATCACCATATGGGACGGCCCTTCATGGCGAAGCTGGACAATCCACTCTCCAAGATCTGTTTCAGTAACCTCAATCCCCTCATTCTCAAGCCATTTATTGAGGTGTATCTCCTCAGCAGTCATTGATTTGGATTTTATGATCTTTTGAGAACCTGTATCTCTGGCGATCTTTGCAATGATCTCATTAGCATCTTTGGCTGTAGCTGCCAGATGAACATGAACACCATTTTTTTCAGCAACTGATTTGAATTGCTCAAATAACTCGTCACCTTTTCTGATGGCATCTCTCTTAATCGCTGCTACCTCTGCAATAAGTATATCTATATCCATACCTTTAAATGCATTTTTTCTGCTCTCACGGTAGGCAATGGCAAATTTATCCATGGCAGAGCGCAGGAACTGGTTGTCAAGGGCATTGTCAACTCTGTCTCTATACTGTTTTAGTGTCTCGCTCTTCTCCATGGTTATGCTCCTTGCTCCACTATCTTGACGTTTTCAGCGATAGGATTTGAAGTTTCTGTAATAATTATGATGTGAAGCTCAAGGGGCCCATGAACACCTATGGCCAAGACCCGCTCAATATCTGCAGTTCTGCTGGCACCGGTTATAAAGGCTGTGTATGAGGATGCTCTGGCTGTCAGGGCAGAGAACTCATCTGCCATCTCCAGAGCTGTTGCTCTGATATCTGACCTGTAAAGCAGAGCTACGTGAATATCGCTGATCATGGTGGCTAACCGTTTATCCTCAGAATCTGAGCAGAGAACTATGGTGCCTGTCTCAGCAATTCCGAAATCAGCAAAGGTAATACCCATGTCAATGCCACTGGTATATTTACGAAGACCATCTTTCAGCAGGGTAATTCCGTTCTTCCTGCAAACTATCTCTATAAGTTCATATATTGAGGCTTCCATTTCAGGAGCAGCTATAGTACCGCCCTTTTTGCATAAAGATAGTGCCATGTTAAAAGCAGCACTAATGGAATCAGCCTCATGGATCAATGCTGACACAAGGGTTGCTTTTTCCTTGAACTCAGCTTCAATGTCTTGTCGTTCTGATGGTTGGGCTTCCAATGGTTGCTCCTTGTAGTGTTGTAATTATTCTATCTGGATTTGACAAATTCTGGAGAGGTTGTCAAATCTTTTTATTGTGCACCAAATTATTGTGCACCAAAGAAGAGAGCATAGTCATGGAGGTTGCTTTTTAAGTGTGTTATACATGTTAATATCCGGTTGACAATAGCAATCATAAGAGCAACATTTGCTCCAAGACCCGCAGCTTCAGTGGGGGGCAACACCTGCTAAGATGTTGCCCATTACGCTGTAATCTATTCAGCAATATTATCCTGAAACTTATTCCTCTGCCAAAGGCTCGGAAATCAATGGTTGCTGTTTATGAAACAATTGAAGAGGCTTCGGAAACCGTGGCTGCAATTATTGGCAACCGTATTGTACCTGCAACACTTGAACTGCTTGACAACTTTACCATAAGAGCTGTTGAGGCTTACAGCCATGCAGGATTGCCAGTCGATGCAAAAGCTTTACTCCTTATAGAGGTTGACGGACATCCAGGTGAGCATGGCACAGGGCTTGCTAAAGCTCCATTTCTGGCAAAAGAGACGGGGAGATCTTCAATTATTTTTTCGAGACGGCTTCGTAAGGCTTTTGACCCGAATGGTATTCTGAATCCTGGTAAAATCACAGGTTGATCTGATTTGTAATATGGGTATACAAAAAGGGGGCATGAGTATGATATTCAACAGAAATAAATTACAGGGGTGATATAAATATGGCTGGTATGAAAGAGCTTGCAAATCGCGTTAAAGAACTTGAAGATCAGTTGGTTGTCTGTATCCGATGTGGTATGTGCCAGTCGGTTTGCCCCCTTTTTGATCGAACCCATAAGGAGGCTGATGTGGCAAGAGGGAAACTTGCCCTGCTTGATGGCCTTGGAAAGAATCTCTTCAACAATCCTGATGGTGTAAGTGAAAGGTTGGACAGATGTCTGCTCTGTGGATCATGTGCTGCAAACTGCCCAAGCGGAGTTAATGTTGTGGAGATATTTATCAAAGCACGTGCTATTCTTGCAGAGTTCAAGGGTCTATCTTCCACCAAGAAGCTTATTTTCAGAAAGATGCTTGCCAATCCTGCAACATTTGATCAGTTGAGTGAGTGGGCAGGAAAATTTCAGGGTCTTTTTACAAAAAAGGAGAAGAACTCACAGGGCACCTCTTGCGCAAGGGTTGTTTCACCTCTTTTGAGTAATCGCCATTTTATGGCCATGTCAGACAACCCTTTTCGAAATACATCGCATGTTATCAACACTTCTGCCCGGAAATCAGGTTTAAAGGCTGCCTTTTTTACCGGTTGTCTAATTGATAAGATATTTCCACAGATTGGAAGAGATCTTATTGAGGTCTTTGAGCACCATGGGGTGGGAACATATATTCCTAAAGGTCAGGGTTGCTGTGGTATTCCAGCACTTGCTGCTGGTGATATGAAGAGTTTTGAAAAGCTGGTAGAGTACCATATTGAACTCTTCTATGCAGAAAAATTTGATTACCTTGTGACAGCCTGCGCCACCTGTACCTCCACCATAAAAAAGCTGTGGCCTTCAATTTATAAGGGGCGTGCAAGTAAAACAAGAGAGAAAATCAGGGAGCTGTCCAAGAAAACCCTTGATATAAACCAGTTTTTGGTGAATAAAGTCAGACTTTTAGGTAACTATGAGGGAGCTTGGCAGAGTGGGGAGTTAAGTGAAATTGTCACCTACCATGATCCATGTCATCTGAAAAAATCTCTTGGTGTATTCCGGGAACCAAGAACTCTTATCAGAGCCTCTGGCAACAGCCTGGTTGAGATGGATGGAGCAGACAGATGTTGCGGCATGGGAGGCAGTTTTAACATTTATCACTATGGTCTCTCCTCTGAAATCGGTCAGATCAAACGAGGCAATATTGCAGATACAAACTGCTCTACTGTGGCAACCGGATGCCCAGCCTGCATGTTACAAATCTCTGACATGCTTGCCAGAAGCGGTCTTGAGATAAAGGTGCGCCATCCTCTTGAGCTGTATGCTGAATCTTTACGGAGAACAGAGTACCTGAAGAGAGCATGAGGTGGCTTATAAGGCTTTTTTTTTATATGAAAGTCTCTTGACATAGCGGTAATTGTGGGACTTTCATTGCTCGTTGTGGCCGAGAGCCAATACCTCGCTCCGGCCGTGCCGGTTATATGAAAGTCTAGGGACACACAGAGGTGGGTGCCCCGTAGAGACGCAAGATTTTGCGTCTCTACAACTTTCATGCTTCGTTGTGGCAGACTGATCTGCCACGTATGTTATAAAAAATGATGGATCTGCTATTATGACAATACCTATAAAACCAATAAAACCCAAACGGATGTAAGTTCTCAATAAGTCAGGGTTAAGTTTTAAAAATTTTGGAAAAAGTTCTTTCGAAACAAGTTGAAACCCCTTGAAAAAAGAGCTTTGACAATTAATGTTTATAACATCTTTCAGTTGAATAGTTGAAGACCTTTATAAAAACTCTGGAGCGTTTTATGGTTGTGAAAATTCCCAAAATTGCTGATATCCCGGTTGAAGAGCAAACGCCATTGGTTTTAATGCTCCTGGAAATGTTGAATGCGCTGTATGAGGAGAATCAGCTTCTTCGTGATGAGATTGCCCGTCTTAAAGGTGAAAAACCAAAGCCTGACATAAAACCATCCGTACTTGAGCCACGCCGTAAGAATAAATTGCAATCGCAAACGAAACGTCCCGGTTCAGATAAACGAAAGAAAACCAGAGAGCTGGAAATACATGAAACGATCAAGGTCAAGCCTGAGAATCTTCCTTCAAGCAGTACCTTTAAAGGCTATAATGATTTTGTAGTTCAGGGTCTTCATATCAGACCATTCAATGTCCGTTACCGTCTGGAAAGATGGGAATCACCGGATGGCCAATCGTTCATCGGCAAACTTCCTGCAGAGTTGAACGGAAGGCACTTCAATCCGGAATTGATAAGGTTTATCCTTTATCAATATTATCATGCACATGTCACTGAGCCCATATTACTTGAGCAGTTGCATGATATAGGGATAGATATTTCCTCCGGGCAACTTAACAACATTATAATTGAAGGCCATGATTCCTTTCATTATGAGAAAGATGCTATTCTCAAAGCAGGACTCTCAGTTTCCCCATACATCAATGTAGATGATACTTCAGCCCGTCATGAAGGGAAAAATGGCTACTGTACCCATATAGGCAACGAACTTTTTGCTACCTTTCATAGTACTGACAGCAAGAACAGGATCAATTTTTTGAAAATCCTGAACGCTGGTCATACGGATTATGTGATCAACGCAAGCGCCTTGTCATATATGATATCTCAGGAATTGCCTCAAGATCCGCTTTCCCGTATAACCACTCAATTCCTTACGGTGTTCGGAAACGAAGAGTCATGGAATGAGTCCCTCAAATCACTTGGTATTGAAAAAGAACAGCACATCAGGATTATCACCGAAGGAGCGTTGATCGGAAGTATTATTGAAAACGGTTTCAACCCCGATATGGTCATTGTAAGTGATGATGCCGGTCAATTCAATGTTCTGATTCATGCTCTTTGCTGGGTTCACGCCGAACGTCTTATCAATAAGCTGATCGGCCTCACCGATGAACAAAAACAGGCCGTAGCCTCTGTCCGATCCGAAATTTGGGATTTATATGCTTCTCTCAAGGAGTTCAAAGAGAACCCGGATGAGCAAAAAAAAGCCGACATCAAAGCTCGATTCGATGAAATTTTCACGAAAGAGACATGTTTTGCATCCCTGAACAACGCATTGAAACGGATTTATAGAAACAAGCCTGAATTACTCAGAGTCCTGGATTTTCCTGACCTGCCTCTTCACAATAATCTCAGTGAAAATGACATTCGGGAATATGTCAAACGAAGAAAAATCAGCGGTTCAACCAGAAGCTCCCCGGGTCGACAATGCAGAGATACTTTCACGAGTTTGAAAAAAACTTGTCGTAAGCTCAATATCTCTTTTTGGGATTATCTCAAGGATCGATTATACGGTTTTAATGATATTCCATTTCTTCCCGATGCTATGACAATGAAAGCTCAGGAAATTTTTGGTTAACCGATTTAGCAGTTTTAATGCTTACCCTGACTTATTGAGAACTTACAAACGGATATCAGATCAGGTCTTTGACCAGATAAGAGAACTGATTTACAGAGGCAAGCTCAAGCCTGGAGAAAAGCTGATGCCTGAGCGTGAACTTGCAGAGGCAATGAAGGTGAGCAGAACCACAATTCGGGACGCTGTCCAGAGGCTTGTGGCAATGGGGTTAATTTCTCAGAAGCAGGGACAGGGGACATTTGTAAAACTTTATGATTCTGGCGAACAGAGCCCTTTGGCAAAAGCCATGCAGACTCAGGATGCTTCAATTGAAGATCTTCTGGAGGTTCGGATGGGGCTGGAGTGCAATGCCGCAGCCCTTGCAGCATTGCGTGCTGATGAAAAAGATATCAATTCCATGGAACTCAGCATTGAGGAGATGAAAAAGGAGATTGAGTCAGGTCGCTTAGGAACAGAGGCAGATACCTCATTAATATGGCTATTGCATATGCTACTAAAAATCCTCTCCATATTCTGATTATGCGTAATTTTTACGACTATCTTTTTTATGGTATCAGAGAGAATCTGGCAGGGCTCTATGAAAATATGGATAACATTGACATAATTATCAGCCAGCACCACAAGATTGTTGACAGTATTAAAAGTCGGGATTCATACCAAATCCTATACTGCCATGAAAAAACATATCAATTTTGTAATGGATTTTTTCAGGCAGAAAAAATATGAGAATTAGCTGATGTTTCGGGTAAGGTGTAGTCAGACCAGATTCTGATTTCTATGGTTCAGTGAGACCAGAATCTGGTCTTCTGACCGTTTAATCAAATAGATAGGTATCCGCCGATAGGCCGATATATAGCCTTCAGATTGGTATAGTAAGCACCAGTTAGCATACTTGCCAACATCAGGTTCAATAGTAGATTGTGGGATCTTTTATTCCAGCTTCTTTAAATCCTCTGATACGGTGAAGGCAACTGTCACACCGTCTGCAGGAGCGACCAGACTCATCAGGGTCATAGCAGCTAAGTGTCATGCTGTAATCCACCCCAAGTTGGACACCTCTAATGATAATTTCTGATTTAGAAAGGTGTATCAGCGGCGTTTGGATCTTCATACGTATCTGCTCTGTCACACCAGTTTTGGTTGCAAGATTTGCCATCTTCTCAAAAGCTGCAATATACTCAGGTCGGCAGTCTGGGTATCCGCTGTAGTCAACAGCAGTGACTCCAATGAAGATAGTTTCAGCCTTTAGCACCTCTGCCCAGGCAAGTGCATAAGAGAGAAAAATGGTATTTCTGGCAGGCACATATGTTATGGGGATCTCATCTGCGGAGAGTTCTTCCACGCTTTCGTGTTTTGGCACATCTATTGAATCGGTGAGGGCTGAACCTCCTATGGTTCCAAGATCAACGTTGATAATTAGATGTTTTCTGACATTAAAAAAGTCTGCTACCCGTCTTGCAGCCAGAAGTTCTGCATGGTGACGCTGACCATATCTGAAGCTTAAACTGTACAGTTCGTATCCTTCTGATTGTGCGATGGCCATAGCAGTTGTGGAGTCTATTCCTCCACTTGATAGAATCACGGCTCTTTTTACTCCTGTAAGTTTTATGGCTTCTCTATTTTCCATATTTTTCCCCAGTTCCTGTCCCATTTTTTGAAACTCCTCCTTCTCCTATACCCCTCTCTTTTCAGGGTGCCATATGATTTTATGCAGTTGCATGGAGAGTCTTGCACCAAGTCTGTCATTAAGAATCCATGACGCAAGTTCTTCAGGCTGGATCTCTCCATATACAGGTGAAAGATGGATCTGTTTGTGATCTATTTTCCGTAAATTGCTGTTCACAATGAGATCTTTTGCAAATTCATAATCGGTTCTGTCTGCAACCACAAATTTGATCTCATCATTCTTCTTAAGAAGATCTATGTTCTGTAGCAGATTCTTCTCTGATTCGCCGCTGGATGGGCATTTTATATCCACAATACGGACAGATCTGTCTGTAATGGTTTTTAGGTTTATAGTCCCATTTGTTTCAATAAGTACCTGGTACCCCTGGCTGAGAAGCAGCTCGATAAGAAGAGGGGTCTCTTCCTGTAGAAGAGGTTCCCCGCCAGTGATTTCAACAAGATTACACCCAAAACTCTGAACTCTTTTGAAAATCTCTTCGATTTTCATCAAAGAGCCTCCACTTTTTGCATAAAGAGTGTCACACCAGGCACAGTTGAGATTGCAGCCTGTCAACCTTACAAATACACACGGTAATCCTGAAAATGTGGATTCTCCCTGGAGGCTGTAGAAAATTTCACATATGTTGAGCAACAGTTTCTCCTCTTGATGAACTCTTTATATTACATATACTACTCTTCCCAGTAGCTTGAACCACAGCCAGGTGTCTCAGAGACTTTGATCTTAGAGACTTTGATGTATGGAGTGTTCAGATTGACTTCAAGTTGCTTATAGAGGAATCTTGCAATATTTTCCGATGTGGGGTTGGTCTCCTTGAATATATCAAGGTCATTAAGATGGGTATGGTCAACCTTTTTCAAAATTTCTTTCACACTATCTTTTACATCCCTGAAATCTATGCCAATGCCAATTGAATTAAGCTCTCTGCACTGTACAAAAATTTCTATGATCCAGTTGTGCCCATGTATTTTAGAGCAGTTTCCATTGTAGCCATTTAGTGAATGAGCTGCTGAGAAATGGTCTTTCACATAGATTTCATACACACCTGTTCTGTCTCTTTTTTCGCTTTCATATGAACTGGACATAAAAAATTCCTTTTAAAAAAACAAAAAAAACCGGTTTGCTTGAATATGATTCAAGTAAACCGGCATTGTATTATCTGGTAGCGATGCAGGGACTTGAACCCCGGACCCTGCGGATATGAGCCGCATGCTCTGACCAGCTGAGCTACATCGCCTAAAACTCGGCCTTTATACAGTTTAGTTTTTATGTTGTCAATACTTATTTCTAGCTCTATTATTTTTCGGTAACTCGTTTAAAATCTGTTACTGCTACAGTGAAGTTCTCAAGATTATCTGGAAAGTCTGAGAAAACAACCATAAATGGAATTGACTGTCCAGGCTCAAGAGTGAACTTTTTACTGTTATCTGAGCTGTAAAGAATAGAATTAATTGCGTTTGTATCTAAGGTTTTTAGATGGTCTTCAGATATAATATTTCCGCACAAAACAGTTTTATCCTTTACCTTTGACTTATCTGTTGCAAGCAGAGTTCCTTGCACTTTTATCTCTTTACACGGAACTTTTGAGTGGTTTGTCACCTCTCCTGTGATGACAAATAGTGTTCCAGATATCTTATTCGTGATAAATTTCCCACTTACTGTTTTCTGGTCTGGTGTCAATTTGACCGGTTCTTGTTTCGGAGAGAGGACTTTGTCTATATATGGTATCTTGATATCAGATATATAGGGGATTTTTGTACCCGTCATAATAATGGCTGCATATCCTGCAATTGCAAAAATGGCTAAGAAAACAGGTATCAGAATAAATTTCCCTAACCCTGATTTTTTCTTTGTCTCGTGAAATGAGTTCTGTTGAAAAAGATTAACCCTCTCTCCTGAAAGTGTAGATCCCTGAATGGAGCTTCTGATTGGATGACCTCCCAGGGTAGTATTCTGGATTTCAGACTTATTCAGAGAGGTTCTGTTTTTCGTTACTGACTCTCTCTCCTTTTGTTTATTGGCTGTTACATGTTCAGATATGTCAGCATAATCGTCATCAATCGAATCTTCATTGCCATCAATATCCTCGTCTGTGGAAAAGTCAAGATCCATTGGAGAGATGCTTTCAACATTTTGTTCTACTTCTACTTTTATTTTTTTTGTATCTGACCTGTTTTTTGTGGAAAAATCGAAATCTAATTCAGCGCCATCTTCAATCTCAACTGTCAGCTCCTGCCCTGAATTCTCCTTTTCATCCATAGTGAAATTTTCATCGGTGGAAAAATCCATATCCAGTTCAAGGCCGCTGTCCAGCTCCACAGGCTGAATAGCAGCTTTTGATAAGGGATTTGGAGAGGTCGGAAGTTCCAGCTCGTCCTCTAATGAGAAATCCATATCCAGTTCAAGACCATCTCCCATTTCAAGCGTGCTTAATGATGGAGTAGCATGCTTTGGAGATAGTTTTGGTGGAGATGCAGCAGTTTTAAGCTCATCCTCTAATGAGAAATCCATATCCAGTTCAAGACCACTCTCCATATCCACAGGCTGAATAGCAGCTTTTGATAAGGGATTTGGAGAGGTCGGAAGTTCCATCTCATCCTCTAATGAGAAATCCATATCCAGTTCAAGACCACTCTCCATATCCACAGGTTGAATAGCAGCTTTTGATAAGGGATTTGGAGAGGTCGGAAGTTCCAGCTCATCCTCTAATGAGAAATCCATATCCAGCTCAAGGCCACTCTCCATATCCACAGGTTGAATAGCAGCTTTTGATAAGGGATTTGGAGAGGTCGGAAGTTCCAGCTCATCCTCTAATGAGAAGTCCATATCCAGTTCAAGACCATCTCCCATTTCAAGTGTGCTTAATGGTGGTGATGGGTGCGCTGGTGATGGCTCTGATGGTGATGGATCAGTGTCCAGATCATCGTCCAGAGAGAAGTCAAGATCAAGTTCAAAGCTGCTATCAATTGCAGGTGGGATATTCTTTTTCAAGGATGTGGTGACAGGGTTTGGAGCTGGTTTTGATGGAGATGGAGCAGTTTCCAGATCATCATCCAAGGAGAAGTCAAGGTCAAGTTCCATACTGTTGTCAACTGCAACAGGTGCATCCTTTTCCAGGGATAGAGAAACAGGTTCTGGAGAGAGTTTTGATGGAGATGGAGCAGTTTCCAGATCATCATCCAAGGAGAAGTCAAGATCAAGTCCCATACTGTTGTCAACTGCAATGGGTGTATCCTTTTCCAGGGATAGAGAAACAGGTTCTGGAGATGGTTCTGATGGCGTGGCAATCTCCAGATTGTTGTCGTGGGAGAAGTCAAGATCAAGTTCAAAGCTGCTATCAATTGCAGGTGGGATATCCTTTTTCAAGGATGGGGTGAGCGTTTTTTTGGATGGTTCTGGTGCGGGGGGGGAGGTGAGAGCCATTGCATGATCAACGACAGGATCCTTGTCAATTGGTATGCCCTCATCTGTTTTTGTAGCATAATCTTTTGTTAGATCATCATCAATTTTTAGATCATCACCCTTATCATTGATTTTAGGAGTCGCTATTGAGATATTTGGGGGTTGCAGATTGTCACCATGACAAGGGTATGCTGTAAATATATGTTTGCACATGCTGCATCGGACTTTAGAACCCTCTTTTTTCAGAATTGATTCATCAAGGTTGAATTTTGTTGAGCATTTTTCACAGGTGATAATCATACACTTCCCCTTGTCATGTGATATTCAGCCAGAAACCAAGTTTCATAATTAAAAGCTTCATGCCAAATTTATTTAACACTTCAGGTCAAAAATTGCCGGAAGGTTTCTGTATTTTTCATTATAATCAAGACCATATCCTACAATAAATCCTTTTTCAATATTAAAGCAGGAGTAATTAACATCAATGGTCAATTCACGTCGTTCATTTTTATTAATTAATGTACATATTTTAACAGAGGAAGGATTTAATGTTTTGAAATAGTTGACCAGTGCTGACAGGGTTTTGCCAGTATCCACAATATCTTCAACAATAAGAATATCTTCACCTTCCAGTTGTAGATCTGGCATTTTGGTAAATTTAATAATGCCAGTAGTCTCTGTGTTGCTGTAACTTGATGTGCCCACAAAATCAATTTTATGTTCAATGGAGACCAACCTGGTTAGATCTGAAAGAAACATGAATGAGCCTTTCAAGATACCAACAAGGATAAGTTTTTTACCTTTATAATCATTTGAGATTAGAGCAGCAACCTTTTTGATCTGTTTTTGTATCTCTTCTTCAGAGATTCGAGGAATCAATTTTGTCATAATTTGTTTATAATCCTGTTTCTGCCAGTTTTTCAATAAGTTTTTTCTGTTTTTTATCAAGTTCTTTGGGAGAATTGACATGGATCACCACAAAGAGATCTCCGCACCCTTCTGCGTTCATGTGGGGGATACCCAGTTGAGGCAGACGGAGTTTTGCTTTATGTTTTGTTCCTGATGGAATATTGATTGTAATATCCTTACCAGAAGGGGTTGAGATGTCTACTTTAGTTCCAAGCAGTGCTTCTGTCAATTTGATCTCTCTGACAGTTGAAAGATCGTTGCCTTCTATTTCAAAATAGGGATGAGGTTTGGGTTTTGATTTAATGAAAAGATTACCCCTTGGTCCGCCGTATGGGCTTGGTTCTCCCTTGCCTGGAACTCTTATCTTCTTACCAGCACTCATACCTTTGGGAATTTTTACAGTAATGGTGTCACTGTTTCCAGCGTGGTTTATGGATACTGTCTTCTGACATCCGTTAATAATCTCATCAAGGGTCAACTGGATCTCATATTCAATGTCATTACCCTGAGTTTGACGGGATTGATGAGCTGAACCTCCACATCCTCCCTTTCCACATCCTCCGGTTGCTTGTTCAAATGGATTTCTTCCCATGTGGTTTGAAAAGCCTCCACCACTGGTAAAAGTGCGTCCAAAACCGCTTCCACCAAAATTTTGTCCAAAACCGAACTCCCGTAAAATATCACTCAGATCAAAATTTCTGAAAATATCCTCTTGAGAAAATCTTTGTTGAAAACCTGCTGAACCATAGGTATCATATTGGTGCCGCTTCTCTTTATCACTTAATACAGCATAGGCTTCACTGATCTGCTTGAATTTGGCCTCTGCATTTTTATCATCCTGGTTTTTGTCAGGATGGTATTTAAGGGCAAGCTTATGATAAGCTTTTTTGATCTCCTGGCTATTCGCTGTTTTTGCTACTCCCAGAATTTTATAATAATCTGTTTCAGCCATTTCTCATATACCTCTTTTTCGTACAAATATATTGCAATTATTTAACTTTAAACTAAATTGTCTCATTTATGGAACTAAGATAACCTGAATTTAATTTGTGTCAAGAGACAGTCATTTTTCTATGTTTATTTGTGTTACACGAGAGCATTTTTTCTCAGAGATGTAATACCAACCATTATAACGGATAAAGCGGCAGGGGTCATGCCATCAATTCTGGATGCCTGTCCAAGTGATTCGGGCATGATTTTAATGAGTTTTTCTCTGATTTCATTGGATAGGCCATGCATTGAGCTGTAATCAATATTTGCAGGGATTCTTATTCGCTCCATATCTTTGAACTTTGCAATCTCATTTTGCTGGCGGGATATATACCCTTCATATTTTATCTCAATTTCAACCTGAGTTTTGACTCTATCTGCTAGAGGTTTTGGTGATGGGTGAAAATGGTCAACGGTTGAGTAGTTAAGCTCTGCCCGTTTTAATAACTGATCTAATTTTATACCTGTTGTGATGGCTGGAGTTCCTGCTGATTCAAGCCATTTATTGATATCTGAAGAGGGTTTAACCACACAGCCTCTGATTCTGGTTATCTCATTGAGGGTTGATCTTGCAATATCTCTGGTTTTTTCAACCATACTTCCATCAATCAGACCCAGAGTATGCCCCTTTTCCACTAGCCTAAGATCAGCATTATCTTCTCGTAATATCAGTCTGTATTCTGCTCTGGATGTAAACATTCTGTAGGGTTCCAAAGTCCCCTTAGTCACCAGATCGTCCACCATAACCCCCATATATGCTTCAGATCTGTCTAAAATGAACGGCGGACGTTTCTGAATTGTACATGCTGCATTTATCCCAGCCCAGATCCCCTGGGCAGCAGCCTCTTCATATCCTGAAGTTCCATTTATCTGTCCGGCAAGGAAAAGCCCTTTAACAAGTTTTGTTTCAAGGGTTGGGTGAAGTTGCTGGGGGTTCAAGTAATCATATTCAATTGCATAGGCAGGGCGTATGATCTCAGCATCTTCAAGCCCTTTTACCATACGCACAAGTTCAACCTGAATCTCCCAAGGAAGGCTGTTGCCAAGGCCGCTTGCATATATCTCAAGTGTGGTAAGACCTTCATGCTCAAGTATGATCTGATGACTCTCTCTCTCTGGAAATTTTACAACTTTATCTTCAAATGATGGGCAGTATCTTGCAGAGCGTCCATGGATATAACCCCCATAGAGCGCTGAATATTGAAGATTGCTTCTGACAAATTGGTGGAGTTCCTGGTTAGTATGCCCGATGTAGCTTGGAACCATTCTATTTGAAATGGTACTGTTTGAAAAGGAGAAGGGGGTAGGGTAAGGATCTGACTCCTGGGCTGTAAAACAGGAGAAATCAATTGAGTCTCTATGTATCCTTGGCGGAGTGCCAGTCTTCATTCTTCCAATGGTAAATCCATAAGCCTCAAGTGATTCTGCCAGGGCAATGGATGAGAACTCACCAGCTCTGCCAGCGTCAAAAGATCTGTCACCAATATGAACAAGCCCTTTTAGAAATGTGCCTGTGGCAAGGATTACAGCCTCTGCCTCAAACCCCATACCAGTTCTTTCAACCATTCCCCGTACTCTGCCGCTTTCTATAACCAGATCTTCCACCATTGACTGCTTGATATCCAGATTCTTGCTATTTTCAAGAGCCGATTTCATAATCTGATGGTATCTAAGTTTGTCATTCTGGGTCCTTGTGGCTTGCACCGCAGCCCCTTTTCTGGTGTTCAGAGTGTGATACTGTATGGCAGATGCATCTGATGCTTTAGCCATCTGTCCACCAAGCGCATCAATCTCCTTTACAAGCTGTCCCTTTGCGGTTCCACCAATTGATGGACTGCACGGCATGGTTGCAATTTTGTCAAGGTCAATGGTCATAAGGAGAACAGAGCAGCCCATTCTGGCTGATGCAAGGGCAGCTTCACATCCTGCATGGCCCGCTCCAACAACAATGATATCATATTTTTTTTTATAGAATTTCATGGGGATTTAATATATATCTGCTTGAGATTCCGGTCAAGCAGAGGTTTTGTATAGTGTAATTATTCTTCTGCAAAATTGGTTTCTCAGTATTCTAAGAGAATTGTGTGATTTTAACATAGTGATAGTTTCTGCTTGGCAACTCTTTTCTATAGATAGAAAGTGTTATGAATAATCAAAGACGATATTTAGATTACAACTCCTATTTGAAAGCTCTTTATGGAGAGCGGGTACAGAAAATTGTTGTTGATTCTGGCCTTGACTGCCCCAACCGGGATGGCTCCATATCAAGAGGTGGTTGCATTTACTGTAATAGCAGAGGTTCTGGTTCTGGACTTTGGGATAAGGGGCTCTCTATAACTGAGCAGATCGAACTTGGCCGCAGAGCCATGACACGACGATACAAGGCAAAAAAGTTTCTGGTATATTTTCAGTCCTACACCAATACATATACCACCTGTAACCACATGAAGTCCATGTATGATGAGGCTCTTGGGGCAGAGGGTGTGGTCGGAATGGCAATTGGTACAAGGCCAGATTGTGTTGATCGTGATAAAATCAATCTTATTGCATCATATGCTAAAGATTATCTTGTCTGGCTGGAATATGGGCTTCAGTCCAGCCATGACAGAACCCTTGATCTGATCAATCGTGGTCATGATTTTGGATGTTTTGTGAATGCCGTTAACATGACACTCCATACCAATATCAATATCTGCACTCACATCATTCTGGGGCTTCCCGGAGAGAGTCGTGAGATGATGCTTGAAACTGGACGAAGAGTAGGAGAACTCGGTATTCATGGGGTAAAGATTCATCTTCTTTATGTTGTAAAGGGCACTTTGCTTGAAAAGATCTGGAACAGTGGCGGTTACACCTGCATGGAGAGAAGTGAGTATGTTGAGACGGTGTGCGATTTTATTGAACGTCTTCCTGATAATATCGTGATTCAGAGAATTACAGGAGACCCGCATCCTGATGAACTTGCAGCACCAGAGTGGGCGCTTGATAAGCACACCACCTTTAACATGATCCAGCAGACCCTCCAGAGAAGAGATTCATGGCAGGGGAAATTTTGCTGACCGGTAATCTTTCAGGTTCCCTTTATCATCTCTTACCAGAATAAGACACTCTGTATTCTCAAGGCTGTTGACCAGCTTAATGCCTTTTTCTTGTCCCATCACCATAAGTGCTGTGGCAAGACCATCTGCAAAGGTGCAGCTCTCTGCAACCACTGAGGTGCTCACCACACCATTGGTAACAGGATATCCAGTTGCAGGGTCTATAATATGTGAGTATGTTTTTCCCTCAATAATCACAAAATTTCTATAATCTCCGCTTGTTGCAAGGGCTCTGTCCTGAAGTTGCAAGGAACTGTAGATATCATTGGGATCTCCACCTTTATCTGGCCTGCTGATACCAACCATCCAAGGTACTCCTTCCATCTTTTTCCCAGAGGCAATAACTTCTCCGCCAATTTCAACCAGAAAATTGGTGTAGCCCTGCTCTTTGAGCAGTTGGCCGATTGCATCAACACCAAAACCTTTGGCAATTGACCCCAGATCAAGGGTAATAGCGGAATTCTGTTTCTTAAGAGTTCTGTCCTGAATAGAGATCTGATCAAATCCAATGTTTTCAAGGATGGCTCTGATATTGTCAGAAGATGGGATGGCGGTGATCTGATCTTTTGTCCCAAAACCCCAGAGATCAACCAGTGGCTTTACCGTGCCATCCCAGGCACCATCAGTCATCTTGTAGAGCTTTTGGGAGGTTAACATTACAAAGTAAAATTCAGGAGATATTTTTACAATTTCTCCTTGGCGGGCATTGTTGAACAGAGATATTTCGCTACTCTTTGAATAGACAGACATGCTCTGATTAACCTCTTTGAGCCTATCCTCAATTAAAGAGTGCAACGACTTTTTGTTTGAATCAGACCACTCTTTTTTGTCGTCACCCTTATGCATGACCACCTTTATGTGATAGGTGGTTCCCATGGTAT
>Ga0209800_10000249_pt1 | contig 100933 bp, 79 predicted proteins | sample Higcelweek8metaG_FD_187174 | JGI IMG/M metagenome (GOLD analysis project Ga0209800, IMG submission 187174) | Freshwater pond sediment microbial communities from the University of Edinburgh, under environmental carbon perturbations - High... | ecosystem: Environmental > Aquatic > Freshwater >... | reverse complement strand
CTGCGGATCGAGGGGCAGCGGGCGCGGCAACTTGTCCAGGGGCAAGGAATGGTTGCGGGTCAGATTTTCGACCTGAAGAACAACTTCGGATGGCGGGACCAGCAGGACCACGAGCCGGAGCCCGTAGCGACGACGCTGGTTCAGAATAACATCGGCCTGCCGGGCATGCCGCCGGAACCGAAGGACATAGCGGAATGGGAGCGGTGGTATCGGGATTGGGAGAAGAAAAAGCTGGAGAAGGAAAGCCGGGCGAGGATGGAGGTGGTGGAACGAAGGAAGGGGATAAATCAGTGAAGGTTGTTGCCATGGGGGGGGCTTGGTGGCGAGGGGAAGCGGAAGTACTTCCGGAAGTACTTCGCATGCTGGCGAGGGTCTTTTTTGTCCGTTGGTGCAAGGCTAACTAACTGAAATGATGGGTGGTGCTATCTTCCCGGCCGTGTCGGGCAAGCCCTTTCACGCCGGTAACAGGGGTTCAAATCCCCTTGGGGACGCCAAGTAAAATCAAGGGTTTACGGCAAAAATCGCTGTAAACCCTTTTTCATTCCCAACGCTATTCCCAACACCCGCGAACAATCCCAACAAAACGAACCCGCCCCCAGCCCTCACACTCCCAAAAACACGGATTCCCTGCCCCTTTAAGGTGTCAAATAGCTGTCCACGCTCCCGGGGCCTTCCCTCGCACTTTCCCGCACTTTGCTAAAAGGGCCTCCCCCGCGAGTCAGGCACGGGCGGCATCCGCGACGAGATAGCGCGGCGAAACGCTGTCGAGGATTTAGGATTGCCGGAGAGCAATACGTCGGCGGACAGGAAGGCGGCTTTGGGGGCGAGGGGGAGATACCATGGGACAGGGAAAGACTTTGACGCCTTTGATAATTCAAAGTTTGAGGAATCAACCGGGTGAGGGGCATAAAGCAGCTACTGCCATCCCCGCCTCAGCCTGCTTGAGAATCCCGATGATCGCGCTTCGCTGAATCGGCTCTTCCTCATGACCACGACCTCCTTGGCCGAAGTCACGAACTAATAACTGGGATACCTTTTGGGGGAAAGGTCAAAATTATTGAACTTTGGCTCTCCTGCCAACGATTGCCAACGTAGCATTTTGGCGTCTGCCAACAGTTTTGTGGCTTTCTGTGGCGGGGGAACCAACGAGCAAGCTTGGGTTGCAACTGCGCAATGGATAGGGCTTTGGTGAGACAGTGGCTGTGCAGCCAACGGAATTTTGGCGGGTCCAGATTCACAGCCCCACCTAAATAATTGCCGATTAGAAAGTGTAACCTGCATATGCTGTGATACTATTGCTCCACCACCTGTCGCTGATGCTATGCTCGGCGGATAGCGACAAAGAAAACTTATCGGTCGGAATTACCTGCAATCCAGCATTGAAAGTCCACGTATCTCTCCCAATCGGATTCAGATCATCATCAAGATTGTCGGAATTTGTTCTATTGTAAGTGTACTGATAGTACGCTCCAGCGTTGATTGATAGGTATTTGTTCAAATTCAATGTAGATCTAAGCGTAGGCACAATGCTGTTTGCATATGTAAAGTCCCGGTATAGTCCACTGTCTTTCGTCCAGCTGAAAGGAGCGCTCAGACTTGGGGTGACGGAAAATGAATCATTCAGCTCAAAGATATATCCGACTTCCGGGGTCAAAGAAGTATCCAACGCCGTGTAGGTCCTGCTTTTTCCCGCGATGAGCGTACCGGTAAAGTATGATTCGTCGACGTCTTGCACCGCCAAGTATGATTCCTTTACGTTACGCACTCCAATTGCCGGCGTAATCGATATGTATAAGCTTTTTGTCGGTGAATAACTGACCGTCGGCGAAATGCTCAAGGAATAATCCTCTTGCCGACTAGGATAAGCGTTGCGCTTTTTCTTTAAACTATACATGTAGCTTACAAAGATGCCTGCGGAAAATTCGTCCTTGGTGGCCAAAATCCCCCCGGTCGTGGTGGATGTTATCGTGCTGCTATGCTGCTTTGGCAGTATACTGGTGTCCCAGGACAGGCTTTGCTGCAAACTTGGATTGATTACACGGGTTGACGGCTCTTCCGTCAGGACATTCTGAGCATTTTCCCTGCTTCGAACCCTCTCTTGCAGAACGTAGTTGGAAATATTCTGTATTATTTGCAGCAGACGCTCCTCATTTTGCATCGTAGCTTGCGCATCAAAAGGATTGCTATATGCAAAAGCAAAATTCGGATACTGTAAAAAACCAATAACAGTCAACATTGACAGCAAATATTTCATTTTATCGTCCGGTTATGTTTTGCATGCATATCAAGGTAAAATAAAATAGTGTGTCAAATGGACTTGTGTTAACTGCTGGCCAAAGCCGATTGCTTCAACCTTAAGGTTTTACATACAGAACCTTTCCGATACCAATAAATCCGCCGTATGGTTTCGATCATCAACAGCACATGGGCTAATCATGTTTCCATGACCGCTCCTGTTTGAAGGGATCACCGTCTAAAATTTTATAGTAAACGGGTGTGTACGGCCATCTTGCACCGTGACCGGTGTAGGCAAGCCAGGACTCGAAGGTGTCGAGTTTAATTACGAAAGACTGGAATGTAGCGCTGTCTTGTTCGGTTCCCGAGCCAATGCCCAAGCGGAAGATCGCGCCGGATGTTTTCGAGTTTCCATCCCATGAGGTGTAGCCCATGATTCCCCGCATCTGCTCGATGCCTACCGGGCCTTGCACCAGAGATGAACGGAAAAGGTTTTTAAAGTTGTCGAAGCGCTGTTTGTTGTGAGCATCGTGATTGTCAAAACCGCCAGGAAGCACGAAGCTGTTCACGCAGGCGATGGCATTGGGGATGTCCCAAGACTCGCCTGGGATAAGCTCCGACGCGCTCGTGCGGATCCGGGCTCTTTGCCCTTCCACGCGGCTGGTGTCGTACTCGAGGACATGGGCCGTTTCTGGGTCGGCCACAATGATCACCGAACCGGTCGCGTATTTGCTCTTACTGAGAAAAGCCTCAGCATCAGCCAGTGTTTTGCTGGATTCAACGGCATAGCGAAGGTCGATGGTGGGAGAGCGCATCCCCGTCAAGGGAAGCGCACGCGCAACCGAGGGATAGCTCGCCAGGGAGCCGGCGAACACATGGTGGCGGTTGAAGACGTTGGTAGGGAACAGTTCGCCTAAAAATCCGTTGCCGGCCAACGACTTGTCGCCGTTATGGAATATGAACAGGGCGCCCCATTTATCAATCTCCTCGTCGGGGGGCCAATCGTTGTTCCTGCCCAATATGGTCTTGCCGGTGGCCGAATCCTTGCCGAACACCGCAGAGGCGGAGCAGGCGGCGCTGTCCGTGACGTCCTCGAATATCACCGAGACTAAAATCTTGTTGGGCGATAGCCGGCCGTTGCCGACCTCGTCGCTGGGATCGGAAAACACCTGTCCCATGCCCTCGAGTTCGTCCAGATACTCCCGGGGGATGTTGGGCTTCAAGGCATTTGCGTTGTCCAGGGCTTGCTGGAAGGTCATGTTCGCTTCCTTGAGCGTCTCCAGCAAGGCCGAGTCGGTGAAACGCTCAAATTGCGGCAAGACTTCAACAAGCGCCAAAGCGTACTGGCGCCCCATCTCCTTGTGCGAGACGGAGGTCAGGTCGAACTCCACCTTGTAGTACAAGTTTTTCTTGTCGTAGGTTATTTTGACCGCGGGATGCTTGGAGGCTGGTTTCGACTGGCCGGAAGACACGGCGGCGATGCTGAATACGGCGCTCAGCATGACAATGAACAAACTTTTCAATAATAACGATCTTGGCATATGCGCTCCATGGGCATGTCGAAGTTCATTCTTAGTCAATTGGCTGAAATAACCGGAAGAACCAGTCTTGTCGGATACGCAGGTCCGCTGTGGATGGTTATTTTCGCTTTGCTGGTCTTGGAACTCACGGTCTCCAGCTGGCCGGTCTGCAAGTTCCTGGAGTAGGTCGGAAACCACGAGGCCATCAGGTACACACGGAGCCGGTGGCCTTTTTTAAAGGTGTTACCGGACAACATGTTCCTGTATTTAAGTTGGACTACTTCCCCAGGTTGAAGAAGCTTGCGCTCTTGAGTCATGTCGCGGTAGCTGGCTCGAAGCACCTCGTGTCCGCCGCTTTCAAGGTTGAAGGCTGTGCCGTCGGGGGCCACGTCAAGAACTCTGACATAGAGATCGAAATCCGGAGCATCGCTCGAAGCGTAAATTTCAGCCCCGATGTGTCCCACGGCCACCAGATCCGCAGCGAAAGGCTCCGTTTCAAACGTCAGCACGTCATTTCTACTGGCAAGCCCCCGCAAATCAAAACCTCCGAAGTTGGTGTCGAACTCGTCCTTGACAGTGACCGGGTTTGCCGGGTCCGCCACGAACGAGACCAGGCCGTTGTGCGGAGCTGGCCCGGTTTGTATCGCATTAAAACCGGTTCCCCGCGACTTTGCCGGCCTTAGGTAATAATCAGCCGGGCGCGTGTCCCCAAGGGGCCAGCCATCGGATTCTATCCAGGCGTCTTTGCCCATGTTGTAAACCCGCACGGGCTTAAGCGACGATTCAGTGTTGTTGATTCCCCTCACGTAATGGTCGAGGAAATCCATAACGACCTTGTGATAATCGATCTTTGCGGATTCGCCGAATTTACGGTCGCCGGCGCGTGCCTGTCCAGTGGCTTCCACGCCATGAATCCATGGCCCGATGATCAGTCTGGTGCGGGGATCGGCTTCGCCAACTCTGGCCCGCAGCAATCCCAGGTAATTGGTTACGGCCCCCTCGGCGCCGTACGACTCGTCGTACCAGCCGGAAAGATTGAGCACGGCGGCGTTCACCCGCGAGTATTTGTCGTGCAGGTTACCCCAGTCCCACCAGGGGTCGTAGGGCTGGTGTTCAAGCCAGGTGGAGTAATAAGGGGACGTGTCCTTCATGTAGGGCATGTCCAAGGCGGGCAGCCAGCCCTGGATGGCCTCGGCCCCGCCCAGGGCGACCCACGTGGCGTTTGCCTCTTCATAGGTTTTGGGACCCGGCAGATTCTTTTTGATCCGAAGGTTTGGGGTCATGTAGCGATAGGCCCAGTTAGCCCATCCCGACTCGAACACACCGCCAAAGTAGACGAATTGGTCCATGGACGAAAAGCACATGGCCGGGACCATAGCTTGCAAGTGGGGCGGATTTTCCACGGCGGCTAGCCACTGCACCGCGCCGGGATAGGAAAGGCCGAATGTGCCTACCCGGCCGTCGGACCATGGCTGGCTGGCGGCCCATTCGACAGTGTCGTAGCCGTCTTTGCCTTCATTTTGGTAGGGGACAAATTCCCCTTCAGATTCAAACCGCCCGCGAACATCTTGAATAACCATGGCATAACCACGTCTCACTGCTTCGCTGAAAGTCTTTTCGTTGTCTTGATCGCCCTCGTCCTTGCTGTATGGCGTTCTGAAGATAAGAACCGGATATTTACCGTCACACGTCGGCCGTCTTACATCCGCCCTTAGAATAGTACCGTCACGCATCGGTATGGAAATATTCTTTTCAACATAGCCGTGCGGCGGCGATTCGCTGCGTTTCGCCAAGCATCCAAAATTTATCAAGCAAATCAGCACAATGGAAAAATTCATGCAAATTCTTACGGTTTTGTTTGTACAAAATTTTTGCATAAAATTTCCTTTGCTGTGTTAGCTAGCCGTGAAATAAGATTTTTAAATCGCGTTGAATTCAGCTTGTCAATTATGTTTTACATGAACAATAAGAGGAGTCCACCTTGTTACTATGAAAACAGGAGCAGTCTGAGGGCCGCATAAGGATTTTATTAATGCAAAGCAAAGACCATCACGCCTGAAGCAGAATATTGAGCAGCATAAGTCATAATTATATTACTTTGTATTATGAACAATAAAGTTGACCTTAGGACATATCAATAGCGTTGATCCTTTTCACCTGTGCGAGCATGACTCTCGGCTTCTTTTGAGATATAATGAAGAAATTGGATCGAATCTAAATTCACGGAGATAAAATTTCAATCAAATATTACAGTTTTTTAGCTTGGAGCTATGGGCTCGGCGGGGCAGTTCGAGAGGAACATGATCTAGAAAACACGCCGGAGCAAGAGATTGACCTTACCCTGACCTTTCACGCCGGTAACAGGGGTTCAAATCCCCTTGGGGACGCCAAAGAAAATCAATGGGTTACGGCACATCGGCTGTAAGCCCTTTTTCGTTCCCAACGCCCTTCCCAACTACGGACCACTCCTTGGCTGGGAAGAAGTGAGAAGGACCACCCCCCGTTGGTTGCAGGAAAACAAAAGGCCCGGCGTGGCTGACTGCGCTAACCGGGCCAGGGAAACGTCCGCCCGAATCCGCCTCAGGCTCCGTTTTGCCGCCAGATTACGGCTTGAGGTATTTTTCGAGGTAAGACAAGGTCAGGCGAAGGGTCGAGGCTGCCTGGGCGTCCTCAATATCGACCGAGATTCCAAAGGCGTCCTCGATCATCACCAGAAGCTCCATCATGGTCAGGGAATCCAGTCCCAGATCCTTGCGCAAGTCCGCATCCATGGTGATCATGTCCTCCTTAACCATGCCCTTGCTCACCTTGACGATCAACTGCTTGATTTTTGCTTCCGCAGACATCACGCTCCTCCTTTCTTGGCAGGTTACGAACATTGTTCAAGCCCAGCGCAACAAAACAGAACCCCAGCAGACGCCAGCCCCGAATCCAGTCATCACCAGCCGGTCGCCAGGGTTGATCCTTCCCTCTCCCAGGGCCTGATGCAGGGCTATAGGGATCGCGGCTGCGGAGGTATTGCCGCAGTCCTCCAAGGCCACCACGAAACGTTCGAGGGGCAGCCCCAGGCGCATGGCCGCAGCCTCTATGATCCGGCGGTTGGCCTGGTGGGGAATGAACACGTCGATATCGTCCACGGTCAGTCCGGCCTTGCGAATGACCCGCAGGGCGGAATCCCCCAAGATACGCATGGCGAACATGAAAATTCGTCCTCCATCCATACGCACCAATTCCAATTTCTGCTCCAGGGTCTGCCGGGTGGAAGGCAGGCGGCTCCCGCCTGCCTCAACAATCAGCGCATCGTAGGCGGAGCCGTCGGCCCCGGCTTCGCTGGCCAACAGGCCGTATCCCTCGGCTGCCGGACCCAGCACCACGGCCCCGGCGCCGTCGCCAAACAGCAGCAAACTGTTCAAGTCCGTGCTGTTCAACGAACGCGAGAGGACCTCGGCGCCCACCAGCAGAACCTTGGGGGCAAGGGCGTTGCTGACCATGGAACACCCGGCCATCAGGCCGTAGACAAACCCCGCGCAGTTGGCCTTCAAGTCAAAGCACCCGGCAGCGCGAATCCCGAGTCCTTTTTGGACGAGGGCCGCCGTGGCCGGGGTGGGATAATCCCCGGAGCTCGTGGCCACGATGACCATCCCTATCTCTTCCGGGGCCGTGTGGGAGTTTTCCAATGCCTGCCTGGACGCGGCGATGGCCAGATCGGAACACGCCTGCTCGGGCGCGGCGATGCGGCGTCTCTTGATGCCCGAAAGGGTGAAGAGTTCCTCCACGGGCACGCCAAAACGTTCGGACAACTCCTCGTTGGTCAGTTCCCCTTCAGGCAGATAGATCCCGGTTCCCAGGATTCCGGCTTGCATGGATTACCTCGCTTGGCCCGACCCGACAGCGTTCCAGTCATCCCGGATCATCCCGAGCAGGGTCCGGGCCCGGGGCGTATACAGTTTGATTCCGTCATAATCCGGCGCCTTGCCCAGAACCTGCTGGAGCATGATTCCGTCGCCGCCAAACCAACGGGGAAACAGCCCGCCCAGGAAAAAACCGCGTTTCCGCATGGCCTCCACGGCCGCGCCGATGCAGCGAAGGCCTGTTGAGAGGATCACCTGGAGGCTCACCACCTGACGCTGCCTGGCCTGGGCCAGCAGGCTGTCCAGCCAAGACTCCCAGTCCCCGCCAACGTCGCTGACGGAGACCTTCCAGGTGCGGGCGAACGCGTAATGGCTGTCCGAACTCGTTGTGGTCCCCTCCTCCGGGAGGGGCGAGCCGGAGACGAGAAAGCTCCGGGGGCGCAACGGCCCGGCCAGTTCGCGGAGCAGATGTTCGTATCTCTCGGGCAAAAACGCCGGACCCGGCGGGTCGGTCTGTTCGCAAAATTGCACAACGCAGGCAACCCGCTCCGAATCCGGGCGGTGTTCGGCGAAACTGGCGCCAGCCAGTTGGTCCAACTCGATGGCGCAGTCGATGAAGCCGAGTTTGGCGCAGCCAACCTGGGTGAAGTAGTGGTGGCAGACCGATTCGCTGTAGAATCCGTCGGGCGAAGGCCCGGGAAGCCTGCCCGGGGCCTTGAAGTAGGCCATGAGGGACCAGGCCAGCCGGTCGTCTCCCCGCCCTGGAATCAGCACGAGGTTGCCCCCTTCCCAAATCAAGGGGTTGGGGGCGTTTCTGTAGATGGAGGCGTACCCGACGGCCTCCCCGTCGTGGTCGACAGCCAGGGCGGCGCACAGGCGTTCCCCCCTGATCTCGGCCATGAACTGGTCAGGGTGATACACATATCGTACGGGAAAGGATTCGCCGTACACGGCCCGAAACACCTTGGCCACGTCCGCCGACGTATCAGCGGTCACCGTAAGGATGGAGCAGCCCGGGATCGCATCGGTCATGCCCGGGCCTCCTGTCCTCCCTCGTCGGTCCTGGGGCCGTTCCAACGCAGCAGGCACGAGCCCCAACTGAGTCCGGCGCCGAAGCCGGTCAGCAGGACGAGTCCGCCGAGGGGAATTCTCCCCTGCTCCACGGCGTGGCGCAGGGCGATAGGGATGGACGCCGCCGAGGTGTTGCCGCAGTCCTCCAGGTCCAGGAAGACCTTCTCCAGGGGCATCCTGAGTCGGCCCGCAGCGGCCTCCACGATGCGTCGGTTGGCTTGGTGCGGAATCAGCAGGTTTATGTCCTCGATGGTCAATCCACAACGGTCCAGCACGCGCTGGACGGAATCACCTATCACCCGCATGGAGAATTTGAAGACCTGGAAACCGTCCATGTGCAGGAAAGGACCGGGCTTGACCGTGCTTCCGGCCGGAACCGGCCTGCCGCCTTCCGTCCCGGGGATCCACACGGCCTCGAACCGGGAGCCGTCGCAACCGGTATCACTCGCCAGAAGTCCCCAACCGTCCGGCGCCTGGCCCACCACCACGGCGCCGGCCCCGTCGCCGAACAGGATCGCGGTTGCGGCATCGCCCGGGTCCACCACCCGGGAGAGTTTGTCCGCGCCGATCACCAGCCCCTTGGCGCAGAAACCGGAAGACACCAGATGACAGGCCGTAGCTAGTCCGTAGACAAAGCCGGAACATCCCGCCGAGAGGTCGAAACACATGGCCTGGGGAATTCCCAGGGCATGCTGGATCAGGGCCGCAGTGGCCGGTCCCATTGCGTCGGGAGTGGAACTGGCCAGGATCACCACGCCGATCTCCCCGACGCTGGTTCTTGCCTGCTCCAGGGCTTGCCTTGCCGCCGCCGCGCCCATGTCCGAGGACAACTGACCGGCCGGGGCAATGCGCCGGGAGGAGACGCCGGTGTGCTCAAATATCCACTTCGGCGTCACGCCCAACCGCCTGGAAAGATCCTCGTTGGTCAGGCGACCTTCCGGCAGATAGGCGCCTGTACCGATGATCCCGGCCGCCATGCTCCACCCCCCCCCGATCAAAACTTCTTTTTGACAAGCAAGATTCCGCTTGATGCGTTACCAAAAAACCAGACAAATACCAGGCCTACATATCTCCGCCAGGGCATTTTGTCTGTTAGTATAGATGGTTGATCGGGGGGGGCGTGGGGAATTTCCCTGGAGCGTGGCATGTTCATGGCCGAAAATCTACGATGCCCTAGGGGGATAGGAGGTTGGCAGGGGTTCGCCATTTCACCGACTCGCCGCCAGTTCAAGGATAGTCGCCGATGCTGCGGTTTGTTCTCATAGCCCACATCATGATCTGGCCAGCCTGGCGCCGGGCGCTCACCGGGAAGGCCATCAATTCGCAGGCGGCGATAAAGTAACCATTCTGACCCCGGAAAAATTCCAGGTCAAGGTCCGCCTTTACGGGATGGCCGCAAGAAGGGCCAAGCCCTCGGCTCAAAGGCTGCGGAGTTCACCGCAGCGCGGGATGCGCCCCAAGAAGTCTGGCGACTCCTATCCAATAAACCGCACCGGACCGAATCAGTCACCACACAGTTCAAGCATGATTGACGCCGCCGCCTAAACAAAGAAAATCCCCGGCCGAAGCCAGGGCAAGGCGCCATCGCACGCATCCATGCATTGGTCCATCCCCACCCGGAGGAGCGGGACAGGCGGTTACTCGCTGCGAAATCAGCCGAACCGGAAGGAATGCCGACTGATGACAACCTGGGCGGCGCCCTCTTCGACAAGATCAGGGCCATCCTGACGTTGCTTTGGCGCCAGGTTCTCGCCGTGCTGCAGCAACTCGGATAAAAGAGCCGGATTGCGGCCTCCCTTGCGGCGAAACGGACTGACGGCGCAAAGCCCCGGCTTCTGGAAACCGGGGCTTTGTCATCAGTCGCAGGGCGGTCTTGCCCTGATCCGGGCCGGACACGGCGTCCGGCGGCGGCCGCATTTGACCTAGGCGGTACTCGCGGCCTCTACCACCTGCCCGCTTTGATCGTACATCATCCCGCACCGCAGATCGAAATGCCTGTTGACGCTCATGGTCGGACAACCGCAGTTCAGGGCCACCTTGGTCACCGTGGACCCCAGGAAGGCCTTTTCCGGGTCCGTCTCCTTGGAGTGGTGAGCCATGATGACCAGATCGGCATTCTTTTTTTGGGCAATATCGAGGATCTCCATGGGAGGGTCGCCGACGGCGCATTCAAACGAGCAGTCCTTGAGGCCTTCGAGCCTGCCGCCGTATTCGCTTTGCAGCCCGTTGCGCACCTTTTCGATCTGGTCCCGGATGTCCGAGGGGAAAATCTTACTGGATTCCAAGACGTTGAGCACCGTGAGCCCGGCCCTGTAATGCCGGGCCAGCTGCCCGGCGTAGGCCACCGCGCATCCCGCCTGCTCGGAGAGGTCCGTAGCGGCCACAATGGTCTTGAAATCTCCATTACCCGGCGTTTCCCTGGTCACGATCATCACCGGACAACGGGCCCGCTGGCTGACCCTCTCCAGGGTGCTTCCGGCCATGCCCCACATCTTGGAGCGCTTTTCCGCATGTTCCTTGGTGTGCGGCCCCATGATGATCAAATCCGCATTCTTCTTCCGGGCCACCCGCAGGATCTCGTTGTGCGAAATGCCCGCCACCACGATAACCTCGCAGTTGGGCATCTTGCACAGGCGTTCCTTGTAGTATTCCTTCATGTTTTCACGAATACGGTCGACGACGCCCGAGGTCTCGAGATGCTCCATGGCGCCCCAGCCCTGTTCCATGCCGCAGACATGGAGCAGATACAGTTTGGATTCAAAACGGCTGGCGAAGCTAAAGGCCTTTTCAGCGGCATTTTCACAGATCGATGATGGCGTTACGGCCAGTACGATGTCCTTGAACATGATTATTCCCTCCTTCTCTCGGGTTGGGGGCGGCTACGCCGTGGTGGCGGCAGCGGTGGAAAGCTCCTTGGGATGGACGAGTTTGTCGCGAAAAGCCTCGGTAACGGCCAGATTCTTCTCCAGGAGGATCTGCGGTGCAGACAGGCCCAGGGCCAGGCCGATCAGTTGCGACAGGTACAGGACCGTTATCGGCCTGCCCGCGCCGCCCGCACGCAGAGCCTGTTTCTGATAGGCGTCCAGATTCATTTGGCACATGGGGCAAACCGTGGCGATGACGTCGGCCCCGCCTCCCTCCTCGTCCTCCTGGCCGTCCGGGGGGGCTGCGGAGGCCGCCCGGAGGATTTCACCCACGGAAACCAGGGCCGCCTCCTTGTGCGTGGCCATAAGCGACGCGCCGCAGCACCGGCCCCCCATGTTCCAGGGATGGATCGCCGCCCCCAGGGCCTCAAGGATCGGCTCCATGGAAGTGGGCCGTTCGGGATCGTCAAAGACCCGGTAGGGCCGCAGGATCTGGCAGCCGTAGTAGGGCGCGACCGTCATGCCGTGCAGAGGCTTTTCCACCTTGGCGCGTACGGCCTCCGGGCCGATGTCGTTTAAGAGGACGTCCAGAAGATGGCGCACCCGCCCGGTCTTGCCGGTATAGGCGAGCCCCTCGGTTCCGAGCAGGGCGTTGGTTTCGGCCATGACCGACTTGTCGGCCAGGACGTTGCGTTGCAGCTTGAGCAGGTTCAGATAGCAGGCGCTGCACGGGACCAGCACGTCCAGCCCGGGCATGGCCTTCTCGGCCAGGGCCAGGTTTCTGGCGGGCAGGGCCAGGCTCAGATTGTGATCGACCGATTCGGCGGCGCTGGCCCCGCAGCAGGTCCAATCCGGGATTTCCTCGATCTCCGCCCCCAGGCGCTCCATGACGGCCCGGACGGAGACGTCGAACTCCTGCGCGCTTTCCCGCAGGGAACAGCCAGGGTAGTAGGCATATTTCATGGCCGGTCTCCTTGTGTGGCCGCGTTTTTGAACAGGCCCTCAAGCCTGCCCTTCTGATTGCCGGACGGTCCATGGAGCTTGCCCTTGCCGAGCAGGCGCAACCCCAGGGGGAGGAACGCGAAAGGCAGGGTTGGGCTTTTCATGGTCAGGAAATAGCTGGTCATGAGGGTCGACTCCTGGACCCGCCCATAGGTGCGGACGTTGTTCAGGAAGGTTTTGTAGAATGTGGCGTTGTCCCCGGTCTTTTCGGGGTAGCACCGGGCGGCCAGGCGTCGTAGCGCGGCCATGACCTCCGTCAGGGGCAGGCCGCGCGGGCAACGCAGGGTGCAGGTGTAGCAGGACGAGCACATCCAGAAGGAACCGGCCGCCAGGGCGTCGTCGACAAAGCCGAGTTGGAGAAGCCGCCACAGCTCCCGGGGCGTGGCCGCCATGGCGAAGGCGTTGGGACAGGAGGCCGAGCAGGTTCCGCATTGCATGCAGGGCTGCAAGGATTTGCAGATGGCGTCCATCGCCAGTGCGGGCTCGTCGTGGGCGGGATGCGTCTGATCAGTTTTCATGCGTGACTCCGTTGGCCTTTGGCTCCGCTGTCGTGGTCTTTCACCGTTCTATTCCACCTGGGCCGCCCGGGGCGGGGCGGCAAGCGAGGCGTCGATGACGGCCATGACCTGGCGGTCGTTGAACCCCCTGAGAAAACTGGCGCTGTTGGGACAGACCGCCGCACATGAGCCGCACCCCTGGCACAGAAGTTCGTCCACCACGATCCGGTCCTTTTCCATGTCCAGGGTTCTGGCGCCATACGGGCAGACCGTCAGGCACTTGCCGCACAATGAGCACAGGCTGGCCCTGACCTCGGCCACGACATTGGCCTGGGCCATGCTTTTGTCGCATAGAACCCGCAAGGCGCGTTGGGCCGCCGCCTTGGCCGAGACGATGGTCTCGGGCATGTTGGCCGGTCCCCTGGCCACCCCGCAGACGAACACCCCCTGCTTGAGGAAATCCACCGGCCGCCACTTGGACTCGGCCTCCTGGAAAAATCCGTCCGGCCCCACCGGAACCCCGAAGATTTCCGAGAGCTCATCCACGTCGTTGGGTTCGATGCCGTCGGACAGGGACAGGATGTCGGCATGGATTTCCAGGTCGCGCTGCAGGATCGGATCACGCACCCTGATCACGGGGTTGCACGCGTCGTCAAAACTGACCTTGGGCCGGTGGGCCAGGTCGTAGCGGATGAAGATGGCCCCCGCCTTCCTGGCCTTTGTGTAGTATTCTTCCGAGAAGCCGTAGCTCATGATGTCCCGGTACAGGACATAGATGGGCAGATCCGGATGCTTGTTTTTCAGGTGCAGGATGATCTTGAGCGCCCCGGCGCAACAGACGCGCGAACAGTAGCCGCGCGACTCGTCCCTGGAGCGCCAGCACTGGATCATGGCCACCGAGGACAGGGCTGCCGTATCCAGCACGCCCGTGGCCATCCGCGTCTCGAATTCCTGATGGGTGATCACGGTCTTCCGGTCCAGGAAGCCATAGTCGTACACCTTGGCCCGCTTGCCGCCCGTGGCCAGGATGGTGACCCCGTGCTCCACCGGAACGCCGCCCTCCTCGGTGGAGACGATGCTCATGAAGCGGCCCGCCTTCCCGGTGGACAGGGCCACCCGGGCATTGGTCAAGATCCGGATGTTGGGATGCTTGCGGACCTGATTGATGAGTTCCTCCATGAACCTGACGGGATCCTCGCCCCGCAGCGTCCAATGCAGCTTCATGGCCAGGCCGCCCAATTCTTCGCTTTCCTCCACCAGGGTGACCTTGTGGTCGTGGTCCGCCAGCCCCAGGGCCGCCGTCATGCCGGCCAGGCCGCCGCCGACCACCAGCGCCCCGGGGGAAACGGGACTGCGTCTGGGAAGGGGGGCGGGGTCCGACCCCGCCAGTTTGGCGGCGGACATGCCCACGGCGGCCAGGATGTCGCGCTCGGCCTGTTCCTGATCGGCGCCCTCCAGGGAAAACAGGGGAGTATGGATGTCCACTACGTCCATAAGCGATGGGCTCAGGCCGATGAGCCCGCCCAGTTCCCTGAGTCGCGGCACGTAGGCGTAGGGCATGCAGGCGCCGATGAGAATCCGGTTCGGGGCGTTTATTTCGGCAAGCTCCTTGATCTGATTCCAGCCTTCGGCGGTGCAGGCCCGCTCCACCGTCTCCACCGTGCGCACATACGGCAGGTTGGCCAATCCGGCCCGAAGCCTGTCCATATCCAGGCTTTCCGGCATGATCGGGCAGGAGCGGCACAGGACCGCCAGGGTCTGCGGCATCTGCCGGGAGACGTCACGGTATTGGGGGACCGGTTCGTCGAGACGTTCCCGGATGGGGGCGAAGAGTTTGATCAGGCGGGAGGCGCCGAGGGCCGCCGCCCCGGACTGGAGCACCGATTCGGCGATGTCTTTGGGGCCATTGGCGGACCCGGCCGCGAACACCCCCAGACGGCTGGTCCGTCCGGGATTCATATCCTGGCTCTTGCAGAAGCCGAAGGCGTTGGTCGCCACGTCCGTAGCCCTGGCCAGGGCGGCCATGCTCTTTGCGGGGCGGGCGCCGACGCCCAGGACAAGCATGTCGAAGGACTCTTCGATGGTGGCGCCCGTGTCGTCGATATACAGAAGTTTGAGTCCGCCGCCTTCCCGTTTCGGGTCCGGCACGGCGGAGTGCGGCCGGAAGCGGATGAAACGCACGCCGTGGATTCCCTCCGCCTCCAGCCGGTAATGGTCGAAATCCCGGCCAAAGGTGCGCATGTCCATGTAGAATATGGTTGTTTCCACATCCTTGCCCAGGGTCCGCTTGGCCAGGACCGCCTCCTTGATGGACGCCATGCAGCAAAACGAGGAGCAGAAATCCGCATTTTTCTTGATGTCCCTGGACCCGATGCACTGTATCCAGGCGATTTTTCGCACCGGTCCGCCGTCTCCCGGACGGACGAGTCGTCCGCCCGTGGGGCCCGTGCCGCTTAAAAGCCGCTCGAATTCCACGGAGGTGACCACCCCGGGCAGGATGCCGTAGCCCAGGGAATCGGCCATTTCCGTCGGGTCGTAACACTCGAAGCCGGTGGCCAGAATGACTGCCGCCACATCCATCTTGATGCGCTCGTCGGACATGATGCGCATGTAGTGCTTGTCCAGCCAGGGGACGAATTTGGAACGCTTCAGGGGGTGGAGCAGATAATCCCTGGCGCCGAGGGCCACCAGGGCCTGGGCCTGTTCACCCTTTAGGGGCCCCCCCAGGACGATGATCGCCAGATCCGGCCGGATTTCCAGGGCCCGGGTGATGATCCGTTCGGGGTCGATGTTTTTGAGGCTCAAGTCCAGAAGGAGCATCCGTATGGATTCGTCCCCGGTGATCTGGTTCAGCGCCTCGTCCCCGGTCGTGGCCTGGAGGAAGGGAAACTTGATGTCCTCGAACCATTTGGAATACTGCGCGGCGGTGTTTTCATCCGGGTCGGCCACCAGGATCTTGAACTGTTCGCGTGCTTCGAGCTTGAAATCGACGGCCCCGGTGGGGCAGGTCTCGAAGCACCTCCAGCAGCGCAGGCAGGCGTCGAGGTCCACAACGTAATGGTTGGGGATGTTGTGGGGGACGGGCAGGTAGATGGCCCCCCGTTCGCCCAGGCCGGCGTTGAATTCATCTTTCACCTTGACCGGGCAGACCTCGGCGCATTTCCCGCAGCCGATGCATTTAGTCGCATCCACGAAAGGGGCCTTGCGGTTCACCACGGCCTGGAACTTGCCGGGTTCGCCATCGAGGAAAACCAGCTCCGTGGAGAGCATGATGTCGATGTTTTTATGGAACAGGCCCTTGCGCATGCAGAACTGGCTGGATGCGTCGCGCTCGGTCAAGGGGAGCATTTTGCACATGCCGCAGTGGTCCGACGGGAACTGGTGGTCCAGTCTTGTCAAAAGCCCCCCGATGTGCGGACGGATGTCGATCAGGGCGACCTTGTGCCCGGCCTCGGCCAAATCCAGGGCGGATCGGATGCCGCCGATGCCCGCTCCCACCACCAGGGCGTCATAGGTGCTTTTCATGCGGTTCTCCTTGGGGTGCAGCCCCTCGCCCGCCGTCCGTAAGGGATGGCCAGGACTTCCCAATGTGCCGACCGTGCGTTGCGATCATGTCTACTCCCCGTGCTCGGGAACAAGGCGTTCACTCCATATGGCCCGTGACCTCGGCAAACTCATGCTCCTGAAAAACGGACAGGGGCGGCGGTTCTTCCGGGCTCCGTCCGGCCTGGTAATTGAAAACGTCCTGGACCCCGGCCGCCGTCATCCGGAAAAGCTCCATGACCGGCACGTCGTTGGGACAGGCGTTGGAGCATTGCCCGCAGCCGACGCAGGCCGTGCTCATGTGCGCCAGCCGGGTCAGATGGAAGAACAGGGTGTCCGAAGGCAGCTTGAGCGCCCCCTTCTTTTTGGCCCAACTCATGAACTGCCAGGGGTCATGATCAAAAACGTCCGTGACGAAGACGCACTCCCGACAGTAGCAGACCGGGCAGGCCACCCGGCAGTTGTAGCAATTGACGCATCCCGACAGGTATTCGCCGAGTTTCTCAAGACTGCCCGTGGCGGCCTGGGTCTCCTTGAACATGGCGTCGCGATAGCGGATGCGTTCCGTGATCGCGGCCGACAGGGCGCTGGTCCGGTTGTCCGCCGTGACGGTTTCGGCCTCGGGCAGGCCCATGCGGCTGATGACGGCCTGTCCCTTGGCGGTCTGGGAGACCAGGGTGATGAGCTTTCCCGGGTCCGCGCCGAAAAGGCCGATCATGCAGTCGGCCGCCTGGGCCATGGGATGCTCGCAGGCCCGACAGGCCCGGGCCAGGGGCATGGCGCCCCCGACCTCGGGGACATTGAGGCCCCCTGGGAGAAAGGTTTTCAGAAATTTCCGTGAAACCTGCTGCGCGCCGTGTGCGGTGGAATACACATGGTAGTCCCTGTTGGTGAAGGCCCCCGGACAGTCGACGCCGACGAGCAGGACGTTGTCCATGCTGCCCTGGTTCAGCTTGACCAGCTCCACGAAGGCCCTGATTTCGCAGGGCCGCATGACGGCTGCGATCATGCCCTGGGATTGGCCGCGGGTGAGTCGGCCCAGAAGCCGTGCGGCGTTGAGCGGGAAGGCCGGGGCCAGGGGATCCGCTTCGTTGAGAAGTTCCGGGTCCACGATCAGCGCGGGCATCACGGCCCCGCCGCCGGGCGAATGCCGCTGGACCAGGACCGCCGCGATGGCTTGGTCGGCCAGGAGTTTGCGCAATACCTCCCGCACCGCCAAAGCGGGATCGGCGTCGTTGACAAGGATTTTCGCCGTGGTAGCCATGCCGTCCTCCGGGAATCTCGTGTTCAGATGACCATGGTGGATTTGGCCGCACTAGGCCCCAGTTCCTTGATCCGCTTGGTCAGTTCATTGATGGTGGCCGCAAACTCGTTTCCATCGCTGGCCCCGATCCAGGTCAGTTTCAGACGCTCCTGTTCGATGCCGAAACGCGGCAGGATCTCCTGGAGAAGTTTTACCCTGCGCCTGGCCTTGTAGTTGCCATTGATGTAGTGGCAATCTCCAGGGTGACATCCGCTGATCAAGACTGCGTCGGCCCCGGACAAGAGGGCCTTGATCACGTACTTAGGATCAACCATTCCCGTACACATCATGCGTATGAGACGCACATTTGGGGACTGGATCATGCGGGCTGTCCCGGCAAGATCGGCGGCAGTGTAGGTACACCAATTGCAGACCATGGCCACTATTGTTGGCTCGAAATCGGTTTCTGTCCGGTCCATGCCTTCCTCCATGCCACAGTTCTTGCGTTACGCTTCCTGTTTCATCTCGGTCGACCAGAGGTCGTCGACAACGGCGGCGGGAACAATGCGGTGCAGGGGATCGAGCAGGCCCTCGATTTCGGCGAAGACGGCCTTTTCCGTGAAATGCCTGATCTGGGCCGCTCCGCTCGGGCAGTATCCGGCACAGGATCCGCACCCCTTGCACATGGCCTCGTTGACCACGGCGATGTGTCGCCGTTCGTCGAATTCGATGGCCGAATAGGGACAAAGCCCCACGCAGATCCGGCACCCGACGCAAATGTCGGGGTTGATCCAGCTGGTGGTGGGCGAGATGGTCACCTCGCCCTTGGCGGCCATGGCCAATGATTGGCAGGCCGCGCCTGCGGCGTGGGACACGGCGTCGGGGATGTCCTTGGGACCCTGGCAGGCCCCGGCCAGGAAAATGCCGTCCGTGGCCGTGGAGACCGGCCCGAGCTTGGGATGCTCTTCCAGAAAGAACTTGTCCGTGCCCTGGCTGACGCCGAAGACCCTGGCCACCTGGGCGGTGTCCTTTCGCGGCTCCATGGCCGTGCACAAAACGACCATGTCCACCGGAACGCGCAGGGTTCTTCCCAGCAGGGTGTCCTCGCAGACCACCACCAGCTTCCCTTCCTCCTGCGGCGTTTTCGCCTGATCCGTGATCTCGGCCGGGCGGCCGCGGACGAAGGTCACGCCTTCCTCCTGGACCCGGCGGTAGAATTCCTCGTAGCCTTTGCCGAAGCAACGCATGTCGATGTAGAAATTAAACACCTTGACGTGATGGCCGAGCTTGTCCTTGATGAGATGGTCGTATTTCAGGGCGTACATGCAGCACACCCGGGAACAATACGGATGGTGGTTGACGTCGCGGCTGCCCACACAGTGGACGATGGCCACCGAATCGGGGGCCTTGCCGTTTTTCATGACGATCTTGCCGCCTGTGGGGCCCACGGCATTATTGATGCGTTCGAATTGCAGGCCGGTGTAGACCTCGGGGAAACGCCCGAATCCGTAGGGAATCATGGGGGTGGGGTCGAGGGTGTCGAAACCGGTGGCCAGGATGATGGAGCCCACGTCCAAGACGAGCTCCGTTTCCTTCTGGGTGAAGTCGATGGCCCCGGAGGGACAGGTCTTTTCGCAGACCCGGCATTTGCCTTTGAGGAAAAACGTACAGTTTTCCACATCGATGACGGGCTTGTTGGGGACGCTTTGCGGTGAGTTGCGGTAGATGGCCTTGCGCTTGCCGATGCCTTCGTCAAATTCGCTGGGAACCTTTTTGGGGCATTTCTCCATGCACAGGCCGCAGCCGGTGCACAGGTTCTCGTTCACGTAGCGGGGCTTGCGTTTGACCGTCACCGTGTAGTTGCCCACAAAGCCGGTGACCTTCTCCACCTCGGAATAGGTCAGAAGGTTGATGCGCCGCTCCTGGGAGACGGCCACCATCTTCGGGGTGGAAATGCAGGCGGCGCAGTCCAGGGTCGGGAAGGTCTTGTCGAACTGGGCCATGTGCCCGCCGATGGACGGCCCCCGCTCCACGAGATGCACGTTGAATCCGGCCTTGGAGATGTCCAGGGCGGCCTGGATGCCCGCGATCCCTGCCCCGACCACCATGACGTCCGGATGGACCTTTTCCTTGCGGGAATACAGTTCCTGGTGGTGGTTGACCCGGTTCACCGCTGCAGCCACCAGGTGCTCGGCCTTTTTCGTGGCCTCATCCCGATCCTCGACGACCCAGGAGCAATGCTCCCGAATGCAGGTCATCTGGAACAGGAACGGATTGAGACCGGCCCGCAGGCAGGCGTTCTGAAAGGTTTTCTCATGGAGCCTGGGGGAGCAGGAGGCGACCACCACCCGGGTAAGCCCCAGTTTGCGGATGTCCCGGATGATGGTTTCCTGCCCGGGGTCCGAGCACATGAATTTGTAGTCCCTGGCCACGGCGACGTTTTTTAGTCCCGAGGCATACTTGGCGACCGTTTCAACATCCACTTTGCCGGCAATGTTGGTTCCGCAATGGCAGACGTACACTCCGATTCTGTTGGCCATCTCGCGCATCCCCTTTCAAACGGCGGCGGAGGCATCCCCCCGCCCGGCCGGTCGATTCCGTCCGTTCCGTCTCGGGTTTCCGGATTTCCGGGAAAGCAGCCTGCTTCCTCTGGGCTGTCCGGGAGAAGAACTTCCCCCCCCATGCCCGGGCGACCGTAGAGCGCCCAGGGGACTTGATCCGCGAGATTCCAAGAAACGTACCCGGATGCGTATTCATCTTGAAATCAGCTAGTTAACGTTTGAATCGGCTCATTTGAAAAATAAGGAGCCTCCTTGTTTGGGGCCTGCTGTCTTGCTTGGAGAGAAAATCTTACAAGACAAGACGCCCGGAGGAAGGATACCCGTCCGGGAGGCCATCATCCTGTCCTTTCGAGAAAAAAGAGCTGGTCAATCCGGGGCGGGCGGAATTTCAATTTTTGTCTTATGAAACAAGACAGTTTTTCAATGAAGAGACAAGCTTTCCGTCCCCAAGCATTGACTCATCACCCTTATGGCGTAAAATTGGAGTATGGCTTCTCCCTGAAGCGGCGAGAAAACAGCGGGAGGACTAAGCGTGAATCGATCCGGTATGTTGCGGAGAATATTTCCGTTTGGATTGTCTCTTCGGGAGAAGATCTTGCGTCGCCGGGCCCGTGTCATAGGGAATAAACACGCCCCCCCCGACCTCCTCCCGCCGATGCCCCAATCCTGTCAGCCGATCTTCTCCCCTCCCCTGCCGCAAGACCACAACGACTATGCGGTTCTCATCCGGCCGGACGGCAGGGTACTGTCCTGCGACAAGGCCCTGCCCAGGCGCCTGGGAGTGGGACTAAAGGAATTTATCGGGGCGGACATTTATTCGTTTTTCGATCCGGGTATTGCCGTGGTGCGCAAAAAGGCCGTGGCCGCAGCCATCAAGACCGGAGAGTCCCTGCGCTACAGGGATGAATCCAAACCCGGCCGGGCGTATGACACCCGAATCCTCCCCGTGTTCGACAAGAATGACCGCATCTCGGCCCTGGCCATCTTCGTGGGCGACATCAGCGCCGAGGAGCGGGCCAAACGGGAACGGCGAAAACTGGCGGCAGGCATTGAACAGTCGGTGGACGCGGTCATCATCGCGGACATGGATTTCAACATCGAGTACGTCAATCAGTCTTTCGAGGCCATGACCGGGTATTCCAGGAGGGAGGCGTTCGGACGCAACCTGGGGACATTTTACAAGACTCCGAAGCAGGAAGAGAACTTCAAGATGTGCGTCGAGTTGCTGACAAAAGGCGAGTCCTGCTCCAATCGTTTCCTTTTGGTGTCCAAAAATGGCGATGTCTGCGTGTGCGACCAGTCCGTCTCGCCGGTGCGGGCCCGCTACGGGGTCATCCTCGGGTACGTCTTTGTGTGGCGCGACGCCACCCAGGTTTCCAAGTTGGAAAAACAATTGCGCCAAGCCCAGAAAATGGAGGCCATCGGCGCCCTGGCCAGCGGCATCGCCCACGACTTCAACAACATTCTCGGCCCGATCATCCTGCACACCGAATTGTGTCTGAGCAAAACCTCCGAGAACGATCCCAACCGGGCCTCCCTGCCGGAAATCCTCGACGCCGCCAAGCGGGCCAGGGCCCTGGTCGAGCAGTTGTTGCATCTGGGCCGAAGTCGCGGCCGGGACACCCCCATCCCCTTTCGCCTGAGCTCCCTGGTCAAGGAGTGCACCAAACTGTTGGCCCCCGGCTTTTCCCCGGACATCCGCATCCGGTTCAAGTTTGAGACCCAGTCCGACCTGACCCTGGCCGATCCGGACCAGGTGCATCAGGTGATCCTGAACCTGGCGACCAATGCGGCGGACGCCATGAGGGAGTTCGGCGGCGTTTTGACGTTCATCATCTCCGGCCAGACCATTGGCGAGAGCAACTGGAGTCGGCATCCCGGGCTTCCGGCCGGGGAGTACATCTGTCTCACCGCCAGCGATACCGGCCACGGCATAAGTCCCGCCTGTCTGAAGAAGATATTCGAGCCGTTTTACAGCACGAAAACACGATCCCGGGGCATGGGGCTGGGGCTTAGCGTAGTTCAGAACATCGTGGCCCGGATGCGCGGGAGCATCTCGGTGGAGAGTGAGCCGGGGCTGGGGACGTCCTTCCACGTCCTGCTGCCCAAGGCGCAGGCCCCCGAGGCCGAAGCCCCCGCGCCTCTGCACACGAGACGACCGTTGCGGAAAACGCCCCGCATCCTTTTCGTGGACGACGAGGAAGCCCTGGTCGGAAGCCTCGGCGCGGCCCTCAAGGGCCTGGGCTACGCCGTGGAGTGCCGGGTGACGGCCGCAGAGGCCCTGGGGGCCTTTTTGCACCGTCCGGACGGATACGACCTGGTCATGATCGACTATTTCATGCCCCATATGAACGGCTTGGAGTTGGCCAGGGAGTTGTGGCGCGTGCGTCCCGGGCTGTCCGTGGTCCTGTTCTCCGCCTACGCCGACAAAATCCCGGCCCGGGAACTTGAGCACAGCGGGATCAAGGCCTTTTTGCCCAAGCCCTTCGACCTGGAATCCCTGGAAAGGACCATCGTCGAAATCTGCGCCGAGACGACGGCCCCGGCCTCCTGAGAGGCCGGGACGGTCGCGGCGTCCATCCGGGCAGGCCGCAATCCCTGGCCGCCTCCGCTAGCAAAAATTCCGCAGAACGTGTAGGCAACGGGCCATATGGCCAACATCCTTCTCATCGACGACGACGTCAGCTTTTGCCGTGCTCTCGAAGCCGTCATCTCCGAAATGAAACTTCATGTCGAAAGCGCGCACACCTTGGCGGAAGGCCTGAAAAAGATCCGGCGCGGGGGCTGGGACGTGATCATCCTGGATGTGGTCCTGCCAGACGGCAACGGTTTGGACGCCATCCCTGATATCAGGCAATTCCCCGAACAGCCGGAAATCATCATCCTGACAGGCTCCGGCGATCCCGACGGGGCGGAGCTGGCCATAAAAAGCGGGGCCTGGGACTACATCACCAAGCCGCCGACCATGAACAAGATCCGCCTGCCCGTGGTCCGGGCCGTGGAATACCACGCCCAGAAGGCCTTGCAAAAAACGACCGACGCCCTCGCTCGTGACGCGATCATCGGTTGCAGCAAGGCCCTTGAGGCCTGTCTGGACATGGTCGCCAGGGCGGCGAAATGCTCCTCCAATGTCCTGGTCACCGGAGAAACCGGCACGGGCAAGGAACTGATCGCCCGGTGCATCCACGAAAACAGCTCCCGCCGGGCCGGTCCTTTTGTGGTGGTGGATTGCGCGGCCCTGCCTGAGCATTTGGTGGAAAGCATGCTTTTCGGCCACGAAAAGGGCGCCTTCACCACCGCAGACAAAAAGCATACGGGGTTGATCAAACAGGCCCATGGCGGAACCCTGTTCCTCGACGAGGTGGGCGAGATGCCCGTGGGGCTCCAAAAGGCTTTTTTACGCGTCCTTCAGGAGCACCGCTTCCGCCCTGTGGGGGCGATGCACGAGGAAGAGAGCGATTTCAGGGTGGTGGCGGCCACCAACCGGGATCTGGAGCAGAACGTCGTGGATTGGAAGTTCCGCCAGGATCTGCTTTTCCGGCTGCGGGGCATCGCCATAAACCTTCCCCCGCTTCGGGAACGAACCGGGGACATCGAGGCCCTGGGCCGCCATTTCCTGAAGAAGCAGACAAAAAAAGACCAGGGAAAGCCCAAGCGGATTTCTTCGGAATTCTGGGGCGCCCTCCTGGAATATCAGTGGCCAGGGAACGTGCGGGAACTCATCAACGCCCTGGACTGCGCCCTGGCCTCGGCGGAAAACGATTCCGTCCTGTATCCCCGCCACCTGCCGATCAACATCCGGGCCACCCTGGCCCGGATGTCCGTCAACGAAGAGCGGTGCGGCGCCGATCTTGATCCCATGGAAGACCACATCGTCTTCAATCCCGAGAATTTTCCGACCCTCAAGGATTTTCGCTCCGAGGCCCTGGCCCGGGTGGAGCATCGGTATCTGGCCGAGCTCGTGCGCGTCTCCGAGGGCCGGATTCAACGCGCCTGCGCCCTTTCCGGCCTGTCCAGGGCCAGATTGTACGCCCTGATGAAACAATACGACATCGAACGCTGATCCGGAGCGGCGGATTTTTTTGGGACCGTCCGCCGGGACGTCTTTCCTCGCAAGACGTTATCCAGGATTTTGCGCAGGGCGTTTCCTCCCTTTTTTCCAGAAACCACCTTTATTCATGAATGTTTCCGGGCCGCTTCCCGGAAGCATCCCGTCGCTATTCTTGAAGAATGATACAAATCCAGCCGAAAAAGACACTTCCCGGGAAACACGTCCCGCATCTTTGAAAACATTTCCCGACAAGACCCGTTTATCCCCTGAAATCTCATGGCATTTCCATAAGGGAACAGTTCTTGTTCTATGAGATTCACCACACGAAGGAAACCCTGCCTTGCGCCAAAAGGAGGATGGCCATGGAAAAATCATTCACGGATCTCATTGAAGAAGTGCAAAAGCCTGGACTATGCCACCGGTGCGGTGGTTGCGTGACGTTTTGTTCCGCCATCAACTTCGGGGCGTTGGAACTCGGCCAAGGCGGCAGGCCGCAGTACAAGGATCCCGAGAAGTGTATCGAATGCGGCATCTGCTACATGATTTGCCCCGTCAATCATGAACTGGACAACGAAACGCGCAACCTGGTCAACTGGCATGAACCCATGGGCAACGTTATCGGGACCACGGTGCTCCGGGCCCTGGACCCGGAGGTTCGCGCGGCGGGCACGGACGGCGGCGTGGTCACGGCCACCCTGTTGCGCCTGTTCGACCAGGGGCGCATCGACGGGGCCATCGTCTGTCGGCAGACGTCGCCCTTCGCCCGGCAGCCCGCCCTGGCCAGAACCCGGGAGGAAATCTTCGCGGCCGCAGGATCGCACTACGACGAATCCCACGGCATGGAAATTTTTGGCGACGAGTATTCCACCTATTCCCCATCCATCCGGGCCATGGGCCCTTTGAGCCAGGGGGCCTTGAACCGGGTGGCCTTCGTGGGCACGCCCTGCCAGATCAAGACGCTTCGCAAGATGCAGGCCCTGGGCATCGTGCCCTCGGACGCCATCAAGTATGTCCTGGGACTGTTTTGCACCCAGAATTTCATTTTTGGGGAAAAGGAGCGGGCCAGGCTGGAGGAACTAGGGGAGTTTTCCTGGGAGGACATCGCCAAGATCAACGTGCGTGAGCGTCTGCAGATTTTCACAAAAAGCGGCGAGGTCATCAAGATCGAATTCGACAAGCTCAAGTTCATGATTCGATCCGCCTGCCGGTTCTGTGACGATTATAGCGCCGAATACGCCGACATCTCCTTCGGAGGGGTTGGGGCCGAACCGGGTTGGACCACGGCCATAAGCCGCACCCCCCTGGGACGGGCCGTGCTGGCCGACGCCAGGGACTCGGTCCTGGAGCAGTACGACCTGGCGCAAAATCCCAGATATGCCTCTGAAGCGCTGGCCAAGGTGGAAGAACTGTCCAGGAAGAAGAAGGAATCCGCAGCCAGGTGTCTGGATGCCTCCAGCCGGGCATGACGGTATGCCCGACGCCATGAACCCTCATGATCCCGCCGTATCCGGGGCGTGGCGTTCCCTGGGGCCGCCACGAAACGGCAAGGGCTTGCAGCAAAAAACGCTGCGAGCCCTTTTTTCCCCAACGCTATTCCCAACACCCGCGAACAATCCCGACACGACGAAGCGGCCGCCTCCGCCCGGAGGCAGGCCGCACACTCTTTGCCATGGTGGACAGTCCCGCGCCGTCCAGGCACAAGGTGTATGCCCTCTTGTCGTGCGTCTCGCCCCGGCCCGGGATGCCCTCGCCCTGGCCGGGTTTTTATTTCCTCTGACATGGGCCGGGGCAAGACCATTCAGGTGCTGGCGTGGTTCATCCTGGAAAAAGAGCGTGGCGAAACCGGGCCGTCGCTTGTGGTCGTCCCCGCAGCGCTTCATTCCTGAAAGGGCGCCGCAAGCAGGCGGACGGCTCTTTCCTACAGCGATGGCCGGATGTCGGGTTACTCCCAGGAAAAAATGCGTTTCCAGTCCTTTTGCATGCTGATGACGACCCAGCCCCTTTGCGCCGCTTCCGCCATCAGGGAATCAGGGAACGTCCCGACCCTGGACTGGGCGCCGTAGGCGTATTCCCGGGCGGCGTCATCGTGGTGCACGAGCATCATAAGGCGCGTCCCGCCGCCCGCCTGGACGTATTCGAGCATCTCCTTGTCCCCGTCGGAGTTGCCGAACGCCGCCTGGGGCCGCCGACCGATCATGAGCTGGATGCCCTCGGGCTTGCCCGGCCCGACGGTGTTAAGCAACAGCCGTGGCGCCTCGGTGAGGACCGGTTTGCCGTTGGCGTCATAGCTGAATGTGGTGGCGTTCATGGCCCCGACCACCTGCTCGGGAGGGACGCCATAGACCTTTTCGGCGTAGGCGCGCAGGAACCCCTGGCCGCCGCCGGTGACGAAATAGGTCTTGTAGCCATGGGCGCGAAGAAACTGCATCACTTCCAGCATGGGCTGGTAGACAAGCTCGGTGTAGGGACGACGCCACCGCGCATCCCGGGCCGTCGCCAACCACTGCCGCACCTGCCCCCCCAAAGCCTCCACAGTCATGCCGGTCATGGTCGCGGTGTAGAACTTCACAATGTCGTTTATGGGCAGGTCAGCCAAGTGCTCCATACTGCCGGACAGCACGGACTTGAAGGGTTCGGCGTCGGCCAGCTCCGGTTTCTCCTCGGCCAACGCCCGCAGCCGCGCCAGACAGTACAGCAGAGGCGTGTACATGGGCTGCTCGACCCAGGTCGTGCCGTCCTGGTCAAAGGTGGCGATACGCGCCTCGGGCGGGACATAGCCCGGGTTCGCCGCGTCGGTGGTCGCTTGCACGAAGGCTAAAATCGCCTGCCTGGCCGGTCCCTCGTTCCACGAGGGCAAGGGGTCGGTCTGGGCCAACGCCGCCGTGGCGACAAGCAACAGGCAGCACAGGGCCAGGACGGCGAGGCGACCCTGCCGATGCAGCATGTGAACAGTGCGTAAGGCGCGCAATCGGATACCCATGATTTTTCTCCGTGTGGATGTGTGACCGCCGACAGCCAGCCGAAGGCATAGTCCCCGGGGATGCGGTCCGTCGGCGGTGGCGGGCATCCATCTCCCGGCTCTTTGATTGCGGCATGCCCCTCGCGGCCGGGCTGCATCCTAGAGGCCGTGCAGGGGGATGGTCCGGTCGTCCTGCGTGAGCCAGCTCCCGGTCAGGTGGTCATAGGTCCGCACCACGATCTTGTCGTCGCACAGGTAGAGGTTGTTGCTCCAGACCGTGGGCCGATTCATGTCCGCAGTGTGCACGTTGAGCACGCGGCCGAGACGCCAGTTGCGCGGCGCGTTAAAGCTCGGGTTGGTGGGCGGGGTGTGGGTGTGGCCGCTCACCCAGAGGAGCACCTGGGGATTGGCCTCCAGGATGTCCCGGATGCGATCCGTCGGCTGGGCCACAAAGTTGGGCGTATCGGCGTTTTTGTTGTAGTGGTCCAAGGTCCCGGACAGGGGGGCGTGGAAGAATATCAGGGTGGGCCGGGCGCGGTGAGCCTGCAGGGTCTTTGAGAGCCAGTCGAGTTGGGCGGGGGACATCTCGGTGAGGAACATCCCGTCTGTCGCATCACAGGCGCAAAACACAAGCAGATATTTGCCCATGTTTTTGGTGAAATAGAGTTCCTTCCGGCCAAAGGCCTCCTGGAAGCGGACCAGCTTTCGCCGCCTGAGTCCGGGCGAGCCCCGGCGCAAGCGGCCGTCCGGGCCGGGGGTGTCTTCATACATGTATTCATGGTTTCCGGGCGTCAGGGCCAGGGGCTTTTTTATGGCCCCGACAAACGTCCCGGCCGCAGCGTATTCATCAGGGCTGCCATAGCGTTGGACAATGTCGCCCACGATGGTCACGAGTTCGACATCTGGCCAGGAATTGATGTCGCGCACGGCGGCGAGTTTCTGGTCAGGCCGGGCGGGTTTCCCGTCTGCGTCCGGCAAGGCGGGAGGCGCGTAGTGGGAGTCGGCCAGAACCACCAGACGGCGGCAGGCGGGCGCGGGAGAACCGGCCCAGACGAAGGGGGCTGCGGCAAGGGCCAGAATGGTCCCCAGGGCCTCGCGGCGGGTGATGTGCAGCCTGTCCCGGGACTGTTCCTGCGGCGGTCGCTTCATCATAGGAACTCATACCATCGGCTACGGCGCCGTACAATCACGTTGACGAACAAGGCTCGGCCCAGGAGAGGGGCGCAGGCCTTGATCGTTCCCCTGCATGGGAGGGGATGGGGGTCAGCGCGCCGCGTTCGGGTCCGGGATCGGCACGACCCCGGCCGCGCGCATGGCGCGTATGGAGATGATGTTCGGCGCCTCGTCGTCCTCGTCGTCGTCATCGTCTTTACCGGGCTTTTTGCGCGCCGCCGCCTTGCGCGCCTTTTCGTAGGCCTGCGCCACCTGCTCCTGGCCGGACTCGGCGGCCTCCTCGAACGTGGAGTCGTCGAGCATGGTGGTTTCCAGGTACAGTTGCCGCTTGCCCTGGGGATCCAGGGAGACGGCAACCAGCATGTGCTCCGGCAGCGACACCAGCGCCGTCTCCAGGCCGATTTTGTAGAACACCGAGGCCAACAGGCAGCTTCCCTCCACGCAGTTGGCCTGCCGCGCCGACAGGGCGTCGCTTATGAGGCGAACGTGCTGCACCCCGACGTCTTTGGCCGCGACCGACGGCCGCTCGATGCTCGAATAGCGGATGCCGCGGCGACTAAGGGCCTGCCAGACGGCCTTCACCTGCCTGCGCACGCCGGCCGGGTCGGCCTGGTAGCCGGAAAACGACGAGACCTCCCGGGTCGCCAGGGCCTCCCGCAATATCTGCTGCACGGCGGGATGGTTCTCGTTGACGTAGGCGGCGTACAGCCAGTCCGTGTCGTAATAGTCGTCGTCATCCTCGAAGCTGTGGACGCAGTCGTTGACCGAGGCGACGGCGACCGGCGCTTGCCGCTCCCCCTGTGCGACGCCGTCGAGCCGCAGCCGGGCCGTCAGGGTGGCCCTGACCGGTTGGCGCACCAGGGCCAGGGCGTCGGCGAAGGTGAGAAAGGGGTAGATGCGATAGGTTTTGCCCTTGCGGGGAAGCGTCACCTCGGCCCGGCCGGGGTTGATAAGGGGCGTGGAAGAGACGATCTCAACCGTCGCGTTGGTCCCGGCGCGCGGCGCGACGACCGAAATGCCGAAAAGGCCGTTGGGATCGCCCAGTTCGTCCTCGCCCTGCTGCATGTCGAGCTTCATCTTGGCGATGTTGAGCATAAGCGACGGATAGAGCACGCCCTTAAGCCCCACCTTGCTGAAGCTCCAGACGGCCTGCCCGGACTGCCTCGCTCCATCTGGAGTTGGAGACGCCGCCCGCACGACCGGGGCCAGCGCCGACAAGAGCAGGCACAAGGCCACCACGAGGCCGACACATGCGGCGCGGCGCGGCGGAAAGAGGCGTAATCCGTGGGAGACGCAAGACGTCCGGGGCATGGGGCGATCCTCCGTTTGCTGGCGATCGGCCGACCATGACATGTCGCGCCAGCCCGCACAACACCGCTGCACGCAGCGCCAGACCCCCGCCGACCCGGCCCATGACGCCCCTCGGCAAGGGGCAGGCGGGCCGGGGCAGCGGCCCGCCTGCCAGTTCCAGGCGGTCGGACGAACGCGCCTAGAACACCATGACCGCGTCGGCCTCGAGGGCCGCCACATTCAAGGCCCCGCCAGCGGTGATCTCCGCCCCCTCGATCAGCTCGGACTCGTCGATCTTGCGTTCGGCGATGCAGGGCTTGCAGACCTTGAGCATCCCGCCCTGGCTCATGAAGTCGTCCATCAGCTTTTTCAGCGCCGGAAACCCCCCGCCAGGGACCATGTGCTCCACGAAGCCCTTCTGGGCCAGATAGACGCCGTTGGCCTGCAAGACCACCGTGGCCTTGATGTCCATGGCCAGGGCCGCGTTGCCCAGCACGAAGGGCAGGTGGGCCTTTTCAGGGTGGTCGTTGGCGTGGGTGCCGATGTAGAGAATATGTTCCTGTTTTTCCGACATGATGTTCCCATCCTTTCTGGTTTTTTCAGGTGTTGGCCGACGCGACGCCTTGCGCCAATATCGCGGACAAATCCACGACGTTCGCCCCTGACTTCTCAAGGTTATTCAGGCATATCGGGCACATGGTCACCACCTGCTCTCCGGCGGCGCCAAGGTTCTCCGCCCGCCGGGTCCCGATCTCGTGGGCCAGCTTGGGAGAAATGGATTCGGCCGGTCCGCCGCAACAGGAGGTGAACGCGCCGCTCTCACGCACATCCACACAGTCGTATCCGAGATCCCCCAGGGTCCGGCGCGGGCTGTCCGAAAGCTCCAGGTAGCGGCCGTAGAAGCACGGGTCGTGCAGGGTCAGCCGCCTGCCCTGGGCGTCCCCTTTCAGGCTGAGGGCCTCGAAGTAGGTCCGCACCTCGAAGGAGGCCCCCACGTACTTGGGATAGAGCACCTTCAGGGCATAGGTGGTGTGGGGATCGGTGGTGATGATCCGGCGCACGCCCGCCTGGGTCAGCCTGGCCGCCACCCGGCTGGCGTGGCGGACGAAGTTCTCCTGGTCGCCCAGGTCGTAGAGCAGGATGCCGCTGTATTCGTCGAGATCGGGACGATAGCCGAAGCGTGCCCCCGAGGCGCGCAGCACCGTGACGATGTCGCGCAGGTGGTTGGCCGCCTTGCGCCTGCCCTGGGCCGGGGTGAGCATGGCCAGCCCCAGGCCCGATGCAAGGGGTGGGACGTAGCGGGCATAGCGCAGGGATGACGCCCATTTCGTATCCTCGAAGCGCGTCAGTTGCGCCGTGGCCGTCTCGATGTAGGGCACGAACTGGTACATAAGCCCCGTCACCAGGAGCCAGTCGCCCTCCGGCGGGATCCCCAGACCCTTCCACCAGCCGTTGACCAGGGCCTTGGGCACGCCGAAGGGGCTCATGGTCTTTCGCACGTTGCCGGCCAGTATCTCGATGATGTCTCTGGGTTGATGCATCAGGATTTCCTCCACTCGGCCACCACGAGCCGCTTGAGCGTCAGGACCACCTCGCCGGGATTGGCCCCCCGGGGGCAGGTCTGCGTGCACAGCCCACAGTGCAGACAGCGCCAGAGTTCATTGGCGTTGGCGACGATCAGGTCCCTGGCCCCGATCTGGGCGTAGCGGATCATCTGCCGCGGGAAATGCCCGGAGACCAGGGGGCAGATCGCGGCGCAGGTCCCGCAGTTGAAGCACTCGGAACCAAGGTCCGCTCCGAGGCTCTCGAGCTCTTTGACGAAGTGCGGATTGACAACGGCCATGACGTTTCTCCTTTCGCGACCAGGGGGCCAGGCCCGCCTTACTCCGTGTCGGCCGTCGGCCCGTCGGCCAGGCCGTAGCGGTAAAACCCGCCGTCTTTCTCGGCCTCGACGATCTCCCCGAACTTTTTCATGCTGGCCACGATCCACAGCGCCTTGTCCGGGGACAGGCCCGAGACTTGGGCGATCCCGGGCGCCGTCTCCGGTCCGGCGGCCAGGGCCTCGCGCACGGCCTTTCTGGCCTTTTTGGCGTCCCGGGCCAGGGCCGAGGCCGCCTCGATCCATGGCCTGCGCTCGGCGCGCAGGGCCTTCATGGCATCCTTGTCCAGCATCCCGTCGGGTGTTTCCTGTGTCATGGGACTCGTCCTTTTCGGTTACGCCCCGGCCGCCACGGTCCCGGGAGCGGACTGGTCCGCGTCCACGGCGGCGTCGGAGACGATCATGTCCACCATGGCCTCGTACTGGGCCAGGGTCGAACCGCTAATGTCGATGGCGTTTTCCGGACACACGGCCACGCAGGCCCCGCAGCCCAGGCACAGGGCCGGGGTGACCCTGGCCCGCATCGCCTGCCTGCCGTCTATCTCCATGGCCGCAAGCTCCAGGGCGCCCTCGTTTAGGCAGGCTGCGACGCAGGCCCCGGTCCCCGTGCATTTGGCCACGTCCACCTCGGCCACGAAGGGATCGAGCTCCACGTAGCCCTTGCCAAGAAGCGACACGGCCTTGACCGCCGCCGCCGCCGCCGCGTTGCAGGTCTCGCCCGCATCCATGGGGGCCTGGCAGGTTCCGGCCAGAAACACCCCGGCGATGGGCAGCTCCACGGGACGAAGCTTGGGATGCGTCTCCAGAAGGAACCGGTCGGCCCCCACCGGCAGCTTGAGCATCTCGACCAATGACGCCGTCGGTCCGGGCTCCATGCCCGTGGCCAGGACCACGAGATCCACCGGGACCTCGAGCGTTTCGCCGAAGGTCAGTTCGTCGGCCACGGTCACGGTCAGCGGAAAGTCGGACCCGGCCGGGGCATGGCGCACCACCGGGGCGTTTTCGGCCTCAAAACGCATGAACACGACCCGGTTTTTGGAGGCCTTGGCGTACATCTCTTCCTGGCCCCGGCCGTAGGTCCGGATGTCGCGGTAGAGCTCGTAGACGGCGGTGTCCGGGAAGCGCTCGCGAATCTCGTTGGCCGTGTGGATGGCCGCCGAGCAGCAGACCCGGGAACAGTATTCGTTGAGGCGGCCGTTTTCGTCCTCCTCGTGGACCCCGGGGATCTGGCGGCTGCCCACGCAATGCACCAGGGCCGCCCGGCGCACGGGCCTGCCGTCGAGCACCATGGTCCCGCCCGCGTCCCCGGCCATGTCCGCCATCTTCCGGATCAGGTCCGGCAGGGTGACCACCTGGGCGTGCTCGCCGTAGCCGTATTCCCCCTGGCGGGGGAAATAGGAGGAAAATCCCGTGGCCAGGACGATCACGCCGGTCTGCACGGCCGTTTTCCCGCCGTCCGGAAGCAGGGGCGCCGCCACCCCCAGGCCCGGCACGAAGCCGCCCGGCTTGGCCGCGTCGCCGTCCGGAACGCTTCGTCCCGGCGTTGGGGAGATCTCCAGGGCGAAATTGCCCACGTAGCCGCCGCAGGCCGTCACCTCGGCCCCGGCGTGGACCGTGATCGCCGGATCGGCCAGGACCCGTGCGGCCAGATCGGTCACGATCCCGGCGGCGTCCTCGTCCGTGGGGGCCAGACGCCCAAGCCTGGAAAGGCCGCCGCCGAGAAAGGGCGAACGCTCCGCCATGACCACCCGGATGCCCCGGGCGGCGAGATCCAGCGCGGCGCGCATGCCGGCCAGCCCGCCGCCGATGACCACGGCGTGCCGCTTGGCCTCGACCCGGATGGGCTCAAGCGGCGTCAGCGACCGGGCCTTGCCCGTGGCGGCGGCGATCAGGCGGGCGGCCTTGTCCGTGGCCGCGTCGCCGTGATGCACCCAGCTCACCTGCTCGCGGATGTTGGCGTGCTCATACTGGTAAGGGTTGCCCCCGGCCCGGGCGATGGCCGAGCGGAAGGTGGATTCGTGCAGGCTGGGGGCGCAGGAGGCCACCACCACCCGGTTCACGCGGCCCTGGCGCAGGTCCTCCATGATCAGTTCCTGTCCCGGATCGGAACACATGAACATGTTCGTCCTGGCCACGGATACGCCTTGGACGCCCTCCATGCGGGCCCGGACCTTCTCCACGTCCACATGGTCCGAGATGTTGCCGCCGCAGTAGCAGATATAGACGCCGATCTTGGCCCCCGGATCGGCGCCCGGGGACGCGGCGTTGTCGTGATCAGCCATGGGAGGCCTCCTTTCCGGACCTGCCGGGACTCTTTGCCGCATGGGCGGTCAGGTACTTGGCCGCCTCCATGGCTGCCGCCCCGGCCTCGGTGATGGTGTCCACGATGTCCTTGGGTCCGGCCGCCGCCCCAGCCATGAACACGCCGGGCAGGCTGGTCGCTGCGGGCGCGGTCTTGGGCAGCAGGGAGGCGACGAAGCCGTCCCCGGAGATATCCACGGGACAGATCCGCCCGGGGGTCCAGCCCGGCAGCATGCCCATGGACAGGACCGCCATGTCGTGTTCCCGGGTGGTGGCGCCCTGGCCGGTCTGGTCCTCGAAGCGCACGGACACCGCCCCGTTTTCGCCCGGATCGAGGGCCGCCACCTTGGCCTTGACGAACTCGATGCCCATGGCCTTGGCGTTTTGGTAGAACTGCTCGTAGTTTTTCCCGAAGGCCCGGATGTCCATGTAGTAGATGGTGATGTCCGCCAGGGGCAGGGAGCCGGAGAGCAGCATGGCCTGCTTGACGGCGTACATGCAGCACACCCTTGAGCAGTACGAGACCCCCATGCTTTGGTCCCTTGACCCGGCGCATTGCACGTAGGCGATGGAGTCGGGGATCATGCCGTCGGATGGGCGCAACACCCGGCCGTAGGGGCCGTGCGGGGCCAGAAGCCGCTCCATCTGGAGCGCGTCGATGACGTTTGGTATGGCGCCCATGCCGTACTGGCGTTTGTCCGCCACGGGAGACAGCTCGAACCCCGTGGCCAGCACGGCCGTTTTGGCTGCAATCCGCAGGGACCGGGGTTTCTGGTCGTAGCGGATGGCCTTGGTGGGACAGACCTTTGCGCATTTGCCGCACAACATGCAGTGGGTCACGTCCAGGACGGCCTTTTGCGGGATGGCGTTGGAAAACGGGATGCGGATGGCCTTGCGGCCGGAAAAGCCCCCCTGCTCCGCATCCGGGACCAGGACCGGACAGGCGTATTCGCACTTGCGGCAGCCGATGCATGTGTCCATGTCCACGTAGCGCGGCCGCTGGGTCAGGGACACGGCCACGCCGCCGCCGTCCCGGTCCATGGCGGTCACGTCGCAACAGGTGAAAAGCGTGATGTTCTCATGGTGCGCCGCCGCCGCCATCTTCGGCGTGGTGATGCAGCTGGCGCAGTCGAGGGTGGGGAACACCTTGGACAGCCGGATCATCTTGCCGCCGATGGAGGCGTCTTTTTCGATGACCGCCGTATGAAAGCCCTGTCCGGCGAGGTCCAGGGCCGCCTGGAGTCCGGCGATGCCGCCGCCGATGACGACGGCGTCGAAGATATCGTGTCTGGTTGCGTCCATCTGTTGCTCCCGAATGTCCGCGCGGCCGCCTCGGGGCCTGCCGCGCGGGCAGCATGGCCGTGCGGGGCCGGATCAGGCCGTGCCCGCCGTCTCCAGTTCGTGAACGATCTGGTTCATCTGGTTCACTTCGCTGAGAAAGGCCCGGTTGCACACGGTGCAGATGGCCGTCAGGCGCAACCGGCGGATGTCCAGATTCTCCTGCTTCATCAGTTCGTAGATGCGGTCCAACCGCCTGGCCATGGCCTTGTAGGCGCCCTCGTAGGGGCATTCCTCGCCGCAGGACATGATGATGATGCCGCCGATCCCCTTGCGGAAGCAGTCCAGGTAGAATCGCTCGGGGAAAAGCACCGGGGCCTTCACCTTGAGGATGTAGACGTTGGCCGGGTATGAGGCATGGGATTGGCCGACGGAGTCCGCCCCCGGATAGGCGCAGCTTTCCGTGGCCAGCACGAGGATCCTGTCGTGCGCCGTGGCGCGTTCCGTAGTGCCCATGGCCGCCTCCACCTACTTCTTGCGCCGCACGAAGTGCTTGTCGTACCCCTGGGCCGCGACCAACCCCAGGTATTCGTGGCCGACCTTCTTGGCCCAGGCCGGGATGTCCGTGCGGGTCCCCGAGTCGTTGGAATAGATTTCCAGCACCTCGCCCACCTTGACCTTGCCGATGCCCTTCTTGGCTTCGAGCAGGGGGCCGGGGCAGGCGCTGCCCCGGGCGTCGGAGGTGCTGCTGACCTGGAGGGAGGAGAGATCGATGTCGGACATGGCGGAGCTCCTTTGTTTCTTTGTCAATGTGAACAGACACGGTTTTGCGTTTCTGGAGGCTGCATTGCAAACGATGTCGAACATGCCGTCCTGATGCATATGGCGCAGGTCATCCAGAATGGAATGGTCATCGCAGACGATCTCAACCGTATCTCCAGGAGACATTTCCTGGGCCAACGCCCCAATCTGCAGAATCGCGAACGGCGTTATCGAGTGTCTCAGGTCGATGCGCATCATGCGAAGACCCTTGTGCGTTCCCATGGCTGTGTTCGGACATCGTTCTCTCTAAAGCGACTTCCGTGCCAAGGCCCCGCGGACCCTCCGCCATCCCGGCACTATATTTTCAATACAATGATATCATGGGTTTTTTTGTGGATGCTCAGGCAATATGCCAGGCCTTGCCCTGGAGGGCTTGCCCTGGTCGGTGTTCAAGTGTTATCTTTCTGAACACAGCATGTGTTTTGAATGTGAACAGGAGGTTGCCGTGAACACCCGCGATCTGGACGAATATTGGAGGACGGTGGTGAACACCATCCAGGACGGGGTGATGATCGTGGACACGAAGGGGCGCATCGTCTCCGTCAACAGCGCCCTGTCGGACATCACGGGCTATGCCCGCGAGGAGCTGGCGGGGGCCTCGTGCACGATCATCAACTGCACCTCCTGCGAACTGGCCCGGGACAACCAGGAGCGCCATTGGTGCGCCATGTTTCAGAAGGGGGAGTTGCGCTGCCAACGCTGCGCCGTCACCCGCAAGGACGGCCGCGTGGTCCATGTGGTGAAAAACGCCTCGGTCTTAAAAGACGCCGCCGGGACGGTCATCGGCGCCGTGGAGACCATGACCGACGTGAGCGAACTTATGGAAAAGCAGACCCAGATCGAGATCTATCGCCGGGAGCTGAGGGCGCAGGACGCCTATCACGGCCTGCTTGGCCGCTCGCCAGCCATGTTCCAGGCCTACGACATGATCGGCAACGCGGCCCGGTCGGACGGCCCGGTCATCATTTACGGGGAGAGCGGCACGGGCAAGGAACTCGCCGCCCGGGCCGTGCATGAGGCCAGCTCCAGGGCGGGCAGGCCGTTTATCAAGGTCAACTGCGCGGCCTTGAGCGAATCGCTTCTGGAGAGCGAGCTCTTTGGTCATGTGAAGGGGGCCTACACCGGGGCCCATAGCAGCCGGGCCGGGCGGTTCGAGGCCGCCGGGGACGGGGATATCTTTTTGGACGAAATCGGCGACATGCCCCTGACCACCCAGGTGAAGCTCTTGCGGGTCATCGAGGAGCGGGTGGTGGAGCGGGTGGGCGACCAACAGCCCATTCCGGTGGCGGCCCGGCTCATCTCGGCCACCAACCGCGACCTGACGGACCTCGTGGCCCGGGGGGCCTTTCGGCGGGATTTCTATTACCGCGTCAACGTCATCCCCGTCCGCATGCCCTCTCTGAGGGAGCGCAAGGAGGACATCCCGCTTCTGGCGGAGGCCTTTTTCCGGCGCATCAAGCTCAAATACGGCGACAAGAACATCCAGGGCATCTCACGGGAGACCATGGCGGCGCTGGCGCAGTACTCCTGGCCGGGCAACGTGCGCGAGCTCAAAAGCGCCTTTGAATACGCCTTCATCGCCTGTCGGGGCGAGGTCCTGGAACCCCGGGATCTGCCCCACGACATCACCGGCGCGCCGTCGGCGTCCCCCGCGCCCTGGCCCATGGCCGACGACATCCGCGAGATCAAGAAACAGCGCCTCATCCAGGCCCTTCAGGCGGCCGGCGGCAATCAGTCCGAGGCCGCCAAGGCCCTGGGGATATCGCGCACCACCATCTGGAGCCAGCTCAAACGGTTCGGACTCAAGGCGTAAGGCCCACGACCCGGCCCATGACGCCCCACGGCCCGGGCCATGCCTGCGCCGCGTCCGGGCCGCCCCCGGGCCGCCGCCATGTCCGCCTACAGCTTCATCACCCGGGCGATGGCCGCCTCCACGTCGGCGATGTCCACGGGCTTGGCCACGTAGTCGTTCATCCCGGCGGCGAGAAACCTTTCCCGGTCGCCCGACATGGCGAAGGCCGTCATGGCGATGATCGGGATATCCTTGCACCGCTCTCCCGCCTCTCCGGCCCTGATCAGCCTGGTGGCCGCCACGCCGTCCAGGGTCGGCATCTGCACGTCCATAAGGATCAGGTCGAAATCGTATTTCCGCAGGGCGTCCACGACCTCTCCCCCGTCACGCGCCGCATGCACCCGGCGCCCCTTCTTCTCCAACTGCCTGGAGACCGCCATAAAACTCACCATATCGTCCTCGGCGACCAGTATCCGCAAGGCGCCCGGCGCGGGCGCGCCGCCCGCCCGGCGGGCCGTCTGTCCGCGAGCCTGACGCGCTGGCGCCAGCGTGAAGGGTATGGCGACGTAAAAGGTCGTGCCCTCTCCCGGTTCGCTCTCGACGGTGATGTCTCCGTCCATGAGCTCCACGATCCGCTTGACGATGGAAAGCCCGAGCCCGGCCCCCTGGTAGCGGCGGGTGAAGCCCTGGCTGGCCTGGACGAACGGCTCGAAGAGCTTGGCGAGCATGGTGTCGTCCATGCCGCACCCGGTGTCGGCGACGGTGAAAAGCACACGCGCCTCCCCGGGGCGGCGCGGCGGCAGGGGGGAGGCCTCCAGGACGATGCTGCCGGACGTGGTGAACTTGAAGGCGTTGCCGATCAGGTTGGTCAGGACCTGCTGCAACCGGATGCTGTCGCCAAGGACGGCCTTTTTTAGCGCGGGGTGCGCCGTACAGTGAAATCCCACGCCCGTCTGGAGCGCGACCGGCTCGTGAAGCGCGGCGAGTTGCTCAATGAGTCCGCCAAGGTCGATGGCCTCGACCTGCATCTGGAGTTTTCCCGCCTCCACCCGGGACAGATCCAGGATGTCGGACAAAAGCCGATTCAGCCTCTTGCTCGACGCCATGGCCAGGTCGATGAACTGGGTCTGCTCGCCGTCAAGCGCAGTTTCCATGAGAAGCTGCAACATCCCCATGATGCCGTTTAAGGGGGTTCTGATCTCATGGCTCATGTTGGCCAGAAATTCCGATTTGGCCTTGCTGGCGGCCTCGGCCGCCTCCTTGGCCTGCAACAGTTGGGCATGAGCCTTCTTGATCTCGGTCAGATCCACGTCGATGCAGTACATCTCCTTGTGCCCGGCTGCGGTCTCCTGCATGACATGGGAGGAATACACCTGGACCAGGGCGCCGTCCTTGCGCAGCAGATGCAGCTCACCGGCCGGAATGGGAATCCCTTTCTCCAGCCAGTCCTGGACGCTGCGGATGACCTCCTGGCGCATGGGGGCGGGGATGATCAGGTCCTCCAGGTTTTGCCCCAGGGCCTCGGCTTCGGTGTAGCCGTAGAGGCGCTGGCTGGCCCTGTTCCAGTAGATGACCCGGCGGTCCCGGTCGTATCCCTGCACGGCGACCATCTCCATGTCGCCCAGGAGGTGGCGGAACCGCTTTTCGTTGACCTGCAAGGCCTCTTCCGTCCGTTTGCGCTCGGTGATGTCCTGGTTGGCGCCGATGGTCTTGACCGGCCGCCCGGCCTCGTCCCGGATGAGGCGATACCGGACCACGATGTGCCGTATCTCGCCGTCGCGCCGGATGATGCGGTGCTCCACCTGCCCCTCGTAGCCGGGCGCATCCGTCGAGACGACCTTGCAGATCTCCTCGGAGATCATCCAGGCGTCCTCGGGGTGCACAAACTCTCTGGAATAGGTCTGTGCGGGCATATGCGGCCCGCCCTCGCGCGCGGACGTCGTCCCGTACAGGGCGTAGAACCGGTCGTCGAACGTAAACATGTTTGTCGCGACATCCATCTCCCAGGGGGCCATGCCCGCCAGATCCATGGCCAGCGACAGCCGGGCCTGATGCTCCTCAAGGGCCTTGCGGCTGCGCCGCATGTCCTGCTGCGTCCGCTTGCGTTCGCTTACGTCCTCGACAAAGGCGATCTCATATTCCTGGTCTTCGAACTCCAGATAGTTGCTGGTGATCAATACCGGGATGTCCTTCCCGCTTCGGGTGCGGTGGATGGTCTCGAAGCGTATGGCCCCGGCCGTTCTGAAGGGCTTGAAATGGTTCCGGCGCGACGCCATCGGGTAGATGGGGTCCACCTCCGCGATGGTCATGGCGAGCAACTCGTCCCGGGAATATTCCAGGCGCTGGCAGGTGATGTCGTTGACGTACAAAAGACGCCCCTCCTGATCCATCCAGAAGATGCCCAGAGCGGCCCTGTCCACCGAGGCCTGAGTGAGCTTGAGCGTGCGCTCCATGCGCCGTCGTTCGGTTATGTCCCGCAGGAAGGCCGCGATCCGGCCGCCGCCATGGCGCAGAGGGAAGGCGCTGACCTCGGCGTCGATGAATCCGCCGTCCTTGCGCCGCAGGATGGTTTCGAAAAGTCCGCCGCCTGCGGCCGCCAGTCGCCCGGAGTTATGGAGCATGTCCGACCGCGACTGCGTGACGTCGATGTCCCAGATGAACATTCCGGGCAGTTCTGCGGCGTCAAAGCCGAGCATGTCCCCCAGGGCGCGATTGGCGTGCAGGATGCGGCCGTGCATGTCGCAGACCACAAAGCCGTCCAGCGCCGCCGTGAGGATCGCATCGGCCTCCATGCCGGAGGCCTGCAAAAGGAGACGCCCGTGGGAGGATTCTCCCTGCGCGCACGAGGGACGGTCGCCAAGGTGTTTTGGCCCCTGTTCAAGCCCGGATTCTCCCTGTGCGCACGAAGGACGCGGGGGGTCGGGCGACGCCGGGGGCGGTCGAAGACCCTGGATGATCCGTTGCGCCTCCTCCAGTTGCGCGATCAGGCGCTGCCTCTCGGCGATGAGTTGCTCACGGGTCATGTGCATGTCAGGCGTGGCGTCCTTTGCACGGTTTGTGCGTTGTTAGTCCCTGTGCCTGCGCAAAACGGCCATCGCCTCGTCCGTGCCCGCGAAAAAGGCGTCCAGAATCTCCGGATCGAAGTGGGAGCCGCGGCCGTCCGCCATGACCGACAGGGAATGTTCAGCGGCATACGGCGGCTTGTAGGGACGCTTGGAGGTCAGGGCGTCGAACACGTCGGCCACGGCGCAGATGCGTCCGAATAACGGGATGGCCGCGCCTTTGAGGCCGTGCGGATAACCGGAGCCGTCGAAGCGCTCATGGTGCGTCAGCGCGATCTCCTCTCCGGCCTGCAGCAGCCGGTTGCCGGAATTGGCCAGGATGCGCGCGCCATACGCGGGGTGTTCGCGCATGATGCGCCATTCGTCCCCGGTCAGGGGACCGGGTTTCATGAGCACGGCGTCGGGAACGGCGATCTTGCCCACGTCGTGCATGGGGCTGGCGTGGCGGAGCACGTCGATGTCCTGTTCGCAAAGCCCCAGGCGGGCCGCGATCAGGACGCAGTAGTTGCTCATGCGCACAAGATGGGCCCCGGTTTCGGGATCGCGGGACTCGGCGGCGGCCGAAAGCCTGTGCACCACCTCCAGGCTGGCCTCCTGGAGCTGCGAGAGCGCCGTCCGCAAGGCCAGGGTGCGTTCTTCCACCATGGCCGCAAGCTCGGCCTGGAACCAGCGCACCTCGTCCGATTTCTCCTTGGTGAGCAGGATGGCGGACACCCTGATGCGCAGCTCCGTCTCGTCCAGGGGCTTGCCGATATAGTCCACGGCCCCGGCCTGCACGGCCTCGAGACGGGCCTGCCGGTCGCCAAGGGTGGTCACCATGACCACCGGGATGTGCTCCCACAGCGGATTGGCCCGCAAGAGCCGGGTCAGGGCGAACCCGTCCATCTCCGGCATGACCACGTCCGACAGCACCAGATCCACATTTTCCGACATGAGGCCAAGCGCGTCGGGGCCTGATTCGGCGGACAGGACATGGTGCCCCATGCCCTGGAGATATTTGCACAGCACCCTGCGGTTGATGGGGTCGTCATCCACCACCAGGATGGTCCGCGGCGCGGCGCCGTCCGGATTCTCACCCATGCGTCCCTCCTTCCGGGAATATGGGCAGTTCGATGAACACCACGACGCCGTCACGCTCCGAGCTCGTGAATCCGATGCGGCCGTGTTGGCATTGGGTCATGAGGCGGGCCGAATACGTCCCCAGGCCCGTCCCCCGGTTCTTTCCGAAGGTGCTGTATTTTTCGAAAAAGACAGGCTGTATCTCCGGCGGGATATGCCCGGAGTTGTGGATGGCCACCCTGACGAAATCCGGCACGCAGGAGATCGCGATCTCCACGGTCTGCCCGGAAGCCGAGGCCTCGACCGCATTTTTGAGCAGATTGCCCAGAATCGTGTAGCACAGCAGTTCGTTGCCCAGGGCGCGCAGGCTATGGCCGCAGGCGTCGTCCTCCCGCCTGGATATGGCGATGTTTCTGGCCCGTATGGCCGGTCCCAGCACCTCGCAGGCCTTGTCCGCGACCTGGCGTAGATCCACGGCGGTCGGCGTGAGTTCATACGTTCCGCTCTCCATGCGATAGAGGTCCAGGGAGAGTTCGGTCTGGTCGAGCATGCGCATCCCGGCGTCGCGGACCATGTCCAGCATCGACCGCTGGTCATCGGTCAGCGGTCCCTCCGCCGCGATCAGGCCAGGCAGGTTGATGATCCCGTTTAAGGGGGCCTTGAGGTCGTGGCGCATGATGCGCTCCACCTCCGCGCGCATGTTCTCCAGATCGATGCGGGCGGTGATGTCGTCGAAAACCCAGATGCTGCCCAGTTCGGGATTGACGGCGTCCAGAAGCCGGGCGGCCACGCTGCACCACACGAGATGCCCTGAGCGGCTGCGCAGCTGCAGTTCGGCCTTGATCATCTCCCCGAGGGCCATGCGCTCCAGATGTGTCCTGGAAAAATCCTGGAAGTGCTCTGGCGAGGGAAATAAAACCCCGATGCCCAGCTCATGCAACGCCTGGTCGTCATACCCGAACAGTTCGGCAAGCCGGTTGTTGATCCGGACCACGGAAAGCGCGGAGTTCATGTAGGCGATGCCCACGGAGCTGGCGTTGAAGATGGCCTGAAGCTCGGAAAGGGCGCGCTTGAGCTTCATGTCCTGGCGCATGCGGTCGGTGATGTCTTCCTTGACCGCCACAAAGTTGGTGATGGCGCCGTCTTCCCCGATGATGGGCGAGATGCTGGCCAGCTCCCAATAGAGGTCGCCGTTTTTTTTGCGGTTGCAGATCTCTCCCCGCCACACGGCCCCGGAGAGCAGGGCGCGCCACATGTCCTGGAAGAATTCCGCAGGATGGACGTCGCTTTTGAGGATGCGCGGGGTGTGTCCCTGGGCCTCCTGGAAGGTGTAGCCTGTAAGGGCCGTGAAGTGGGGATTGACGTATTGGATGATCCCTGATGCGTCGGTGATCACGATGGTGGCCGGACTGTTCTCCACGGCCTTCCACAGCTTGCGCAACTCCGCCTGGCTCTCCTGCGTGGCGAGTTCGGCCTGCTTGCGGCGGGTGATGTCCATGGAAAATCCCTCGAAAAAAGCTGTCTGGCCGTCGGCGCCCGGCACGGCGCGCATGTTCAGGTTGATCCATATGCGGCCGCCCGACTTGGTCTTGCGCTGCGTCTCCAGGTTGACGATCCGGCCGTCGGCCTCGAGCATGGCCATGATCCGGTCCCGCTCTCCGGGATCGACATATATCTGGGCCGGGATGTCCGTGACGAGCCGGATCATCTCCTCGGGCGAGTCGTAGCCGTAGAGGGCGGCCTGGGCCCGGTTCACCCTCAGGTAGCGGCCCTGCGGGGTGGCGGCGAAGATGCCTAAGGGCGCGAGTTCATAGAGGTTACGCAGGCCCTGCTCGCTGTGCTTCAGGGCCTCCTCGGCCTGCCTGCGGGCGGTGATGTCCAGATAGGAGGCCAAGACTAGCTCCACAGCCCCGTCCGGGCCGCGCACGCAGGACACGGCGAGATTGACGTGCACGACGCCGCCATTTTTGTGCATGAAACGTTTATCCATGCTGAAGCTTTCGATCTCGCCGGCCAGCATGCGCCCGTATTGTCCCAGATCCATGGCCAGATCCTCGGGATGCGTCAGCGCCGCCCAGTCGGTCTGGTGCAGTTCGTCCAGGGAATAGCCGAGCATCTCGACCTGCTTGGGATTGATCTCAAGCCAAGCCTTGTCGGGGGTGGTCATGCTCATGCCCACCTGGCTGTGCTCGAAGTAGCTGCGAAAGCGCTCCTCGCTTTGCCGCAGCGCCTTCTCGGCCCGGGCCCGCTCCTCGATCTCGGCCCGCAGCATGGCGTTGGACCGGGAGGCCTCGTCGGTCTGAAAGGCGCGATCGGCCAGGATCTTGTCAGCCGACCGGAACACCAGCGTGCCGGTGGCCAGCAAAAGTCCCAGGGCCACGGCCAATATGCCGAGGACGCCGTCCCTGTGAAGCGCCAGCTCCGAGCGTCGCTCCTCCGTGGCGCGCCGCAGGTCGCGGACGCTTTGCACATAGAGCCGGTTGGAATATTCCCCGGCGCGGATGAAAAAGGGATTGAGCTTTTTGTGCATCAGCACCAGCTCCGTGGCGTGGCTTGGAGCGTCGAGCCGCGCGTGCTCACGGATCATGCCCTGGCAGAAGGCGTAGTACTGCTCCAGGGCCTGGGCCAAAAGACTCAGGCTGGAACGCATCTCTATGGTGGCGATGCTTTTTTGCCCCGGCGTCGGCTCCACCTGGAACGTATGGGACACCTTGTCCAGGCCGTCGAAGTTCACGGCGAAGGTCTCCGTGAACTGGCCGCCCTCCTCGAAAAAGATGATGGCGCTCTCGATGCTCGCCATCGCCTCCAGGATGCCGAGCCGGGCGGTCTCCAATTCGGCCTCGGAGGCCGCCAGCAGCATGTTTTCGAACCCGTTTTGCACGCGCAGCAGACTTTTCTGAGTGATGAGGGAGACCGTGCTGATGGTGTGATACCTGGACTGAAGCTCGGTATATTTCTCCAGAGTCATGTCGGAGCGTTTTTGAAAGACGGCGAAAAGAAGCAGGCAGACCACGGCCACGCCAAGCAGTATGCCCAGTTGGAATTTGATGGGCTCCATGCGGCGGCTGGCGGGAGCTGCCCTACCGCCGCCGAAAGACAGCCACGATGTCGTCATGCTAGAATCCGTATTTTTTAAAGACCGCCTGTCCCTCCGGAGATGCGCAAAGCTCCACGAAACGCATCGCTGTCTCCAGATTGCGGCTGTAGGCCGTCACCGCCATGGTCAGATCATGCCGCCGGGCGACCTCCTCCGGGAGCGGCACGATATCCATGACCTGGGCGTTCCCGTCATTTTGCAGCGCGGGTCTCCAGTTGAGCACGACATCCACCTTGCCCTCGCGCAACGCGCCGGACAGGGCCTTGGAGTCAGGCAAAAGCATGGCTGCGGCCGCGACGACCTGGTCGTAGATGCCCGCTTTGGTCAGGATGTCGCGGGCCTCCTGGCCCACGGAGCCCAGGTCCGGGTGGCCGATGGCCAGGCGCAGGTCCGGCCGCAGCAGCTCCGTAAGGCTGCCGCCGACCTGCTTCGGGTTGCCCTTTTGTACGAACAGGGCCGCCTGGTTGGAGCCCACCACCCGGCGATCCCGCAAAAGGCCGGTTTCCTGGGCCTCGGCCAGCAGGGGTTCCGATCCCGGGAAGTAGAGGTCGCCGATCTTGTTGACCATGAGGGAGTTGATGAGATCCTTTGATCCGCCGTAGGACATGACGGACTTGACCCCCGCGCGTTGCTCGAAAATCCCCATGAGGTCCCGCACGGGGCTGATCATGGTGATGCCGCAGTAGATGATGAGTTCCTCGGTTTGGGCAGTTTCCTCGGGCGTTTGGGCCTCTTGGGAACAGCCCAGGAGAAAAAGGGCGCACAACGCAGCCAGGATCTTCGTACGGTTCATGTCTCCCTCGTCGGGGCCAGGGATGCTCTGGAATATCCCGCAGCGTTCACAGCGACATCCCGTGAAACGAGGGCTCACGTCTCCCAGGACAACCCTGCCTCGGCCATGCTTGTGCATTTTTTATGCATATAATGGGTCATAGGGCTCTTTGCGGCCATGTCTGTCCCCTTTCCGGATGTTGATCGTTCCGGAAATCCATCAAAATGCAGTTTCGATGATTTCAGCTTTTAATTCGAGAATATATATTGCACATTTTTACCACAGAAGGAAGCAAAAATCGAAGATTGCGGCCATGTATCCATCATAAAAGAAAACCCTGGCCGAAGCCAGGATTTCTCATCGCTCCTCTTCCATGCATGGGTCCGGACCAGCGTCAGGCCGCTGCGGTGAAAAGGGGGCGAAGCCGTCAGCGCCTCTACGGCGAAAGACGGCTTCCGTGAGCGTATGCGATGGCTCTGGGCGGGATGGATGCGGCCTGACCGCCTACGACGGCGCGGCGGCGTCGGCCGCAAGCCGGAACCAGCCTGCGGCCACGGTGCGGCAAAACTCCCCGGACCGGGCCGTCAAAAGGGGCAACGACCGGGCCAGCTCCGAAAAGTAGCTGTCCGGAAAACGGTCCTTGTAGCGGGCGTAGGCCTCGATGCCGCCCGAGCGGAACAGCTCGATCCAGGCGCTGACGATGATCGAGTCGATCTCCAGGTGGAACTGGAAGCCGTAGGAGGCGTTGCCCACCTTGAAGCACTGGTTGGCGCAGGCCTCGCCGGAGATCAGAAGGGCGGCCCCGGGGGGCAGGTCGAAGCTGTCCTCGTGAAACTCCATAAGCGGCGGCAGGGGCAGGCCCGGGCCGATGACCGGGTCCAGATCCCCGGCCTCGGAGGCGGCGAGCCGGGTGAATCCGAATTCGATCTCCGGCATGGTCCAGGCGGCGCCGCCGTGGGCCCGGGCCAGAAGCTGGCCGCCCAGGCAGATGCCGGCCACCGGGCGGCCCAGGCTGTCGAAGGCGCGCATAAGCTCCAGAAGTTGCGGGAAATAGGGCGACGCCGCGTCGTCAAAGGCATGTTGCGGCCCGCCCAGGACCACGCAGCCGTGGTATCCGGCCGGGGAATCCGGCAGCGGCTGGCCCTTGGCCGGCGCCGCCACGACCAAGTGCGCCCCTTGGCGCGTGAGTTCCTTGCAGAACTCCCCGCCCGGGGCCCGGTCGCTGTTTTGCACCACCAGGATGCGGCAGGCCTCATGACCCGGGGCGAAACGGGGGCGCACCCGGACCCGGGTCTCGTAATAGGGCGTGCCGTCGCCCACCGTGCTGGCCATGTCCAGGGTCAGGCGGTTGAGGGCGTGCCCGGCCTTGGCCCAGCCCCCCCGGTCGGCCGCCAGGATGTCCGGCCGCATCCCCGGCTCGGCCCGAAGCGTGGCCAGGGTCTCGCCCACCGGACTCTCCAGCACCACCTGCCCGCCGTCCGCAAGGCCCAGCCGGGCCGCCTCGGCCGCACAAAGCCGGACCACCGGCAAGGGTTCGTGGTCGGCCATGGTCCGTTCCGAACAGATGTAGCCGTGCGGGGCGATGGTCAGAAGCCGGTAGGGATAGTCCGGGTCATGGCCGGGGATGTCGGCCGGATCGAAGGCGGTCATGAACTGGAATTTGCCCGAGGGGGTGGCGAAGGCCTTGTCCGCGTAGGGGACCATGGGGGCGGCGAGCCGAAAGGCCCCCTGGCGCAGGGCGGAAAGGTCGCAGCCCTGGGCCTGGATGGGGGCGCACAGCTCGCCCAGCCAGTCGTCCTCGCTGCGCCGGAAGGCGTCGGCGAAGGGGAAGCGGGCCGCCAGATCGTAAAACATGCGAAATTCCGAGCGGCACTCGCCCACGGGCGCGATGGCCTGGTTCACCGGCCCCACGTAGTTGTGCCCGAAGCTGGCCATGACGTCGGTCTCTTCCAGAAAGGTGGTGGCGGGCAAAAAGACGTGGGCGTAGTCCGAGGTGTCGTCCAGGTTGTGGCCGGAATAGACCGTGAATTCGGCCTGCCGGAAGGCCCTGGCCACCGTGCCGGTGTTGGGGGCCATGCCCAGGGGGTTGGCGGCGGTGACGTAGATCATGCGGATGGGCGGATTTTTTGCGGCCAGTATCTCCTGGCCGATGACGGGCAGAAGCAGGGTGCGCCGGGGCGGGTTCAGGCCGTCGCCCCACAGGCGCTGGTCGTAGGGGCCGTATTCCTCGAAGCCCTGGCTCACCCCTCCGCCGGGGACGCCGATGTTGCCGCACAAGGCGGCCAGGGCGTCGATGGCCCGGATGCCGTGATGGGCGTTTTTGTGGCGGTGCAGGCCCCAGCCGAGCACGATGGAGGCGGGTTTTTTGGCCATGAGCGTCTCGGCCACAAGCTCCGCCTCTTCCCTTGAGACCCCGGCCAGGCGGCACAGCTCGTCCGTCTCGAAGCGGGCCAGGATGTCCAGATAGTCCCTGGCCCCCACGGCGTGGTTGGCCATGAAGTCCCGGTCCTCGGCCCCGGCCGCCAGGACCAGTTTGGCCGCGGCCATGGCCAGATAGACGTCGCAGCCCGGGCGGGGGGCGATATGGTGGTCGGCCAGGACCGCCGATTTGCTCCGGACCGGGTCGATGAGCAGGACCGTGCCGCCGCGCTTGCGGATGTCCCGGGCGATGCCGGCCAGGCTGATGTTGGTGGAGACCGGGTTTCTGGCCCACAGGATCATGGCCTGGCTGTGCCGGTGGTCCAGGGGATCGTGGGAGATGCGCTCCCCGAAATCCAGGTTCTGGGAGGCCTGGCCCGTGCCGCCGCACAGGGAGCCGCGCAGCGTGGTCACCCCGCCGAAGAGATTGAAGAAATACTTGTTGAGGAGCTTGAGGGCCGTGCGTTCGCCGTAGCCCTGGTAATACAGGATGGCCTCGGTGCCGGACTCGCGGGCGATGGCCTGCATGCGCGCGGCGATCAGGTCCAGGACCTCGTCCCAGGCGGCGGGGGCGAAGCGGCCCTGGCGCGTGCGCAGCATGGGCCGGGTGACGCGCTCCGGGCCGTAGACCCGCTTGACGTATCGGGCGGCCTTGACGCAGGCCACGCCCCGGGTCAGCGGGTGGGCCGGGTCGCCGACAAGCGAGGTCAGACGGCCGTTCTCCACCGTGGCCAGAAGGCCGCAGGCATTGGGGCAGTCCCTGGTGCAGGTGGTGACGACGGTGGTTTTGCCGCTCATGGGGTGACGTCCTCCGAGGCGAGGGGGTTGGGGAAGGCGGCCTCCGTCCCGGGGGCCGCAAGGGTGTCCGGGGGCATGTCCCGGGCCGCCGCGCGGCGCAGGGCCATGCAGCCGCCCTGGCAGCGCCGCATGAAATCCTTGCAATCGAGGCAGGCGGCGGACACGTTGGCCTGCTTCACTGGCCGGGCCATACGGGCCATGCGCCACATGAGCGCGGCGTGGTCGGTAAACGCCGTCACGTCCGGGACCCGCAGGCCGCGCATGGGCAGGCAATAGGACGCGGACAGGTCCGGGTGCACGTCGATGCTTGGGTGGCACACCCCGGTGAACTTCATGGAGACCCGCTCCAGGTAGCGCCGATCCTCGTCGCGCAGGTCGCACAATCGCACGCTGCAATCAAGCCCCGTCTTCACCCCCCTGGCCTCGCAGGCCTTCACGAAGCCCACCACATGGGACATGACCTCCCGGGTGTCGTCGAGGGTGAAGTGTTCGTTGGCCGCCCCGAAGCTGGGGCGGGAGATGTCGTAGCGCACGGCGGCGACGCCGTGGCGGTCCAGGGCGGCGAGCAGGGGGAGGTAATCGAGGCTGGTGCGGGAGAAGTTCTTGGACAGGGCCACGCGCGCCCCGGCCCGGGTCAGGACCGCCAGGGTGGTTTCGAGGCGGGCGGACTGGGCCGGGGTAAGCGCGGCCGGGTCGTTGTAGTTGACCACGAAGTTGGCGACGTTAAGCGCCAGACGTTCGGCCAGTTCCTCGGAAAAAAGGCCGTTGGTGAAAAGGACCGGGGAGATGCCCGCCCGGGCCGTCTCCTCGATCATGTCCGCCAGGCGCGGGTGCAGGGTCGGTTCGCCGCCGATAAACGCCGCCGCCGTGAGCGCGGAGCGCCGCATCCAGTCCAGCAGGCGGTCGAAGGCCCCGGGCGAAAGGTCGTCCGGGTAGTCCGCCGCCGCCTCCCGGGCGAAGCAGTAGGGGCAGGCCAGATTGCACCGATAGGTGACGAAGATCTTGATCATGCGCTCCTCAAGGGCGTCAGGGCCAAGGCTGCGGGCGAAAGCGGCCGCAGCCGCGGAGGCCGTCGGGTCTTACGCCGTCAGACGTATCCCGGAGGCGGCGTCGAAGGCGTGCAGCAGGGCGGGGCGCACGATGGCCAGGCCGATGGTCTGGCCTGGGCGTAGCGGCGTGGCTGCGGCGCTTTCCACCAGGACCCGCACCTCGGCGCCGCCGCGTCTGACCGTGAGCACGGATTTGAGCCCCAGGGGCTCCACGTCGGCCAGTTCGCCGCACATGGCCGCCCCGTCGGGATCGGTCAGGCACAGGTTTTCCGGCCGTATCCCCAGTTCGAAGGCGCCCGGGCCTGCCGCCAGGGCCCGGGCCAGGTGCGGCGGCGCAGGCAACCGCCATCCGGCGGCCAGGATGTCCCCGCCGTCCAGGCCTGCGGGCAGCAGGTTGATCAGCGGCGCGCCCACGGCCAAGGCCGTGGCGCGGTCCACGGGCTCGTCGTAGAGCACCTGGGGCGGCGCGATCTGGACGACCTTTCCCTGGCGCAGCATGACCACGGTGTCGGCGATGGCCAGGGCCTCGTTGAAGTCCGGGGTGGCCATGAGAAACGAATAGCCGTGCTCGCTTTGCAGGCGGCGCAGTTCGGCCCGAAGCTCGATGCGCAGCTTGGCGTCCAGGCTGGAGAGGGGTTCGTCCAAAAGAAACAATTGCGGGGAGCGGATAAGCGCCCGCCCCAGGGCGATGCGCTGCCGTTCGCCGCCGCTCATGGTCCCGGGCAGGCGCTTGAGGGTATGGCCGATGCGCAACACCCCGGCCAGGGCCGTGACCTTCTCCTCGATCTCGGCCTTTGGCGCGCCCCGGATGCACAGGGGGCTGGCGATGTTCTCGAAGCCGGTCTTGTTCGGGTACAGGGCCAGGTTGTCGAAGATCATGGCCACGTCGCGGTCCTTGGGCTGCCATCCGGCCACGTCGCGGCCGGACAGCAGGACCCGCCCGGCGTCCGGGCGGTCGAGTCCGGCGATGAGGCGCAGCGTCGTGGTCTTGCCCGCCCCGGCGTGGCCCAGAAGGACCGTCAGGGAGGCGTGCGCCACCGTGAAGCTGACGTCGTCCAGGGCCGTTTTGCCCCGGAAGCGCCGGGTCAGATTCTCCAGGACCAATGCCGGCTGGCCGGGATCGGAAGTCAGGACGTGGGTCACAGCGGCCTCCCGGGGAGCACGTTGTCCATGCGGCGTTTGCTGTCGCCGTCGAAAAAGACCAGGGCGTCGGGGTCGAAGCGAAGTCCCGCCTGCTGTCCGGGGATGGGGCGTTCGGCGGCGGGCAGGACCACGGTCAACGTCACCGAGGCCACGGCCACAGTGACCACGGCGTCGGGTCCCCTAGGCTCCACCAGGACCGTCCGGCCGGACAGGGGGGCGTCCCCCGGGGCGGTCAGGGTCAGGGACTCGGGCCGGATTCCCAGGGTGCAACTGCCCTTTTGCAGGGCCAGGGCGGCGGGCAAGGTCAGGGACAGGCTGCCGCTGCGAAAGGTCCGGCCGTTGTCGGATATCTCCCCGGGCAACAGGTTCATGGGCGGCGAGCCCAGAAAGCCCGCCACGTACTCATGGTCGGGGCGTTCGCAGATGCGGCTTGCGGCCTCGACCTGGAGGATCTTGCCCGCGTGCATGACCGCGATGCGGTCGGCCAGGGACAGGGCCTCCACCTGATCGTGGGTGACGTAGATGATGGTCAGCCCGATCTCTTTTTGCAACCGCCGCAGCTCCCGGCGCATGGCCAGCCGGGCCGCCGCCTCCAGGTTGGACAGGGGCTCGTCGAGAAGCAGCACCGCCGGTCTGGTGACCAGGGTGCGGCCGATGGCCACCCGTTGCAGCTCCGAGCCGCCGAGCTCCCTGGCCCGGGCGTCCAGGCGGTCGGACATGCCCAAAAGCTCGGCCGCCTCGGCCACGGCCCGGGCGATCTCGTCTTTTGGCCGTTTGCGCACGGCAAGGCCGAAGGCCAGGTTCTGGCGCACGGTCATGGAGGTGAAAACGGCGTAGTCCTGGAACACCAGCCCCACGTTGCGCTTTCCGGCGGGCACGCCCACGATGGAGCGGCCGTCGATGTGGATGTCGCCGGAGGTGGGCGTCTCCAGGCCCACGATCATGTTCAGGGTGGTGGACTTGCCGCACCCGGACGGCCCGAGCAGGGCCACGGTCTCGCCCGCCGCCACGCGCAGGTCGATGCCGTCCACGGCCACCACCGCGCCGTCGCCGTATTCCTTGGCCAGACAGACCAGCTCCAGTTTGGGGACGCTCATTGTTTAATCGCTCCGAAGGTCATGCCCCGGGCCAGGTGCCCCTGGATGAGGTATCCGGCCACGACCAGGGGGGCCATGGCCAACACCGCCAGCGCGGCCTGCACCCCGTAGAGCGTTCCGGCCGTGGCCGTGACGTATTTGGCCAGCTGCACCGGGATGGTGCTGACGTTGGTGTAGGACAGGACCAGGGCGAACATGAATTCCGACCAGTTGAGGATGAAGATGAACATGGTGGTGGCGAACAGGCCGCCCTTGATCAGCGGGATGGTCACCGTGAGGTGGGCGGCGAAGCGGGACTTGCCGTCCAGCATGGCCGCCTCCTCGATCTCGCGCGGCAGATCGTCCACGAAGCTTTTGAGCATCCAGGTGGAAAAGGGCAGCGTGGCGGCCACGTAGATGGCGATAAGCCCCACGTAGCTGTCGGTTAAGCCCACGTTGGAGAAGATGATGACGAAGGGCACGGCGATGGCCGCCGGGGGGAACATGCGGCCGGAGAGGATGATAAGCGGCGTGGATTTGCTCTCGGAGCCGTAGCGGGAGATGCCGATGGCCGAGAAAAGCCCGATCAGGACCGACAGGGCCGTGGCCGTCACCGAGGCCAGAAGCGAGCCGATGACGGATTTGGTGGCGGCCTGGCTGACCCCGCCCACGCCGTATTCGCGGATGGCGTCAGGGTCGAACAGGGTCTTGAAATTGACCAGGGTGGGCTGGGAGGGGATCCAGATGGCCGGGGAGGCGTTCCAGTCCGTGGGCGGCTTGATGGCCGTCATCACGATCCAGAAAACCGGGAAGAGCATAAGGACCAGGGCCGCGGACAAAAGGGCCGCCTGCACGGGGGTCAGTTTTTTTTCGAGCATCAGCGTCCGGCCTCCAGAAGCTGGTTGCGCACCGGGGCGAGCAGCAGATGGATGAGTCCCAGGGCCCCCAGGAGCACCAAAAAGGCCGCCGCCGCGCCGTAGGCCAGCTGGAAGTCGTTGAAGGCCAGCTTGTAGATATAGAGGCTGATGGTCTCGGTGGCCGAACCCGGGCCGCCGCGCGTGAGCATGAACACCTCGTCGAAGAGCTTGATGATCTCCATGGCCCGGATGACGAAGGCCACGATGATGACGGGTTTGAGGCTGGGCATGACCACCCGCCAGAACACCTGGCGCGGGCTGGCCCCCAGGATCACGGCGGCGCGCACCGGGTTTTCCGGCACGGCGTTAAGTCCCGAGAGCAGGATCAGGAAAAAAAGCGGCGTCCAGTGCCAGACCTCGGTGATGATGACCGCCAGGACCGCCAGGGGGGCGCTGCGGAACCATTCCTGGGCGGCGCCCGGCCCCAGGATGGCCACCATGATCTGGTTGATGGGCCCCGACGACTGGAAGAGCATCCAGAAGATGTAGCCGACCACCACGGGCAAAATCATCATCGGCGTCAGAAAGGCCGAGAACAATAGCGGCTTGCCCCGGAAGCGGCGCATGAAAAGCACCGCCAACGACAGCCCGAAGACGAATTCCAGCGACAGGCATACGGCCGAGATGCACAGGGTGCGCAGGACCGCATACAAAAACCGGGTGTCCCAGACGAGCAGCTCGCTGTAGTTCTCAAACCCCACGAAATCGGCGTCGAAAAGCGACCCCTTCGTGGGGGACCAGTCGGTGAAGCTCATGTACAGGGCCACCAAAAGCGGAATGACCAGGACCAGGATGGAGACGATCTGTCCGGGCAAAACCATGGCCAGGCCGATGCGCTCGCCCTTGGCCCGGGGGGGCTTTCCCCCGCCGTGCGGCGCGGCAGGGGAAAGGTCCGGGGCGGCGGAAGCTGTCTTAGCGGATACGCTCACGTCATGCGCCTTTGTGCGCCCCCCCGGCCCGTGCGGGCCGGGAGAGCGGGTTATGTCCACATCTGTGCGGGAAGCGCCCCGCTTCTCATTCCCATCTTCCCGTTACGGGTTTCCAAAGGGCGAAGCCCTTTGGCCGCCGGAGGCATTCCCCCCATGGCCGGTCTACGCATCCGGCCACTTGTCCGCGCCGCTGGCCTTTTTGATGGGCTCGGCCAGGTTTTTGGCCAGGGTCAGCCAGGACTTGCGCACCTTGTCCTTGCCGATGCGCTTGGTGATGCGGTCAAAGGTGTGGGCGGCGGCCTCCAGGGCCTCTTTCGGCTTTTTCTCGCCGGTCATGCAGGCATGCACCTGCTTGTCCAGGGCGTCCTGATACTCGAAGCCGCCGGGCAGGCAGAAATCCGGCACGGTGTTGACCATGTTGTCGTAGAGGGTCTTCAAGTACGGCTTGGTGTAGGTTTGCACCAACCGCTCGGTGGGTTCGAGCATGTGGTTGACCCGGTAGGGATCGGAGTAGCCGCCCAGGTAGGGGATGGCGTCGGCGGAGATGGTGGGCGAGGTCATCCACTGGGAATAGGCGTAGGCCAGTTCGGGGTTGGCGGAGTACCTGGACACGGCGTAGCCGTAGCCCCAGCAGAAAAGCCCGGCGTAGAGCTTGGTTCCGTCTTTCAGGGTGTCGGCGGGCATGACCGTGGCCGCGATCTTGCCGGTGGTGGCCGGGCCGGTGGAGGGGGCCATGGAGTACTTGAACCCGGAGGGCCACACGATGTTCATGAACCCTTCGCCGCGTCCGAAGGCGTTGTAGTTGGAGGACCAGGTGAAGCTGAAGGCGTCGGGGTGCAGGTAGGCGTTCATGGCCAGCATGTCTTCCAGGGCGGCCACGCCTTCCTCGGAGTTGAAGGTAGGGTTCATGTCCGCGTCGAAGTACAGCTTGCCCTTGGACACCAGGCGCTGCATGAACATCCACTTGACGTAGTACGGGGAGCGGTATTCCAGGGAGCCGTAAAAGCCCTTGGCCGGATCGTGCATAAACTGGGCGAGGTTGAAGTATTCCTTCCAGGTGTGCGGCACGGCCAGCGGATAGCCGTACTTGTCCGCGAAGGCCTTTTTCTTGTCCGGGTCGTCCAGATAGTCCGAGCGGCACAAAAGCGTGATCTGGTCGCCGTCGTTTAAGAGTCCGGCCACCCGGCCGTTGTAGAGCTGGGCATGGTGGCTGGCGGGGAAGACCACGCCCCACTGCTTGTTGAAGAGGTCCGGCTGGTATTTCTCGGTCCAGTCCGTGAGGTCGTAGATGACGCCTGAGTCGATCCAGTCCGGATAGGACATGGCCGTGGGCATCATCACGTCGTAGCGGCCGGTCTTGGCCACGGCCTCCTGCATGCCCTTGGTGTGCACCACCTCGTCGGGCTCCTCGATGAACTCAAGCTGGATGCCCAGTTCGTTTTTCCACTTGTCCACATACGGGGTCATGTTGCCGATGGACCCGGTGGGGATTAAAAGCGTCAGGGTCTTCTTGGACGCCTTGGCGGCGGCCTCCTTGGCCAACGCCCAGGCCCGCTCCTCGGGGCCTGCGATCTGGGCCCAGGCCGTAGCCGCGCCAAACGGCGACAGGCTCACGGCGTTGGCCACCGCAGCCGTGACCCCCAGGGCGGCCAGCTTGGTCAGAAAACTGCGGCGGGTCATCCTGCCCGCGTCGAACTTCTTGCATGCCTTGCCGATCTTGCGTTTCGTCTCGTCCATGCTGCACCTCGTGAAGTGGGTTGAAGTCGCCATGAAATGTCTGGCGCGGTGCGGCGGTCTCCGCGCCCGTCCCCCAAAAAATAGACGCCGTGCGTCAGGCCGCCGGTCCGGAAAGCTCGAAGCGGCGGTACGGGTTTTCGCACGGGTTGCCGCCGCACAGGTCGAGCCACCCGGCGGCGGGGTCCATGACCACGGCGAAGACCGTGTGAAAGGCCGTTTTTTCATCCTCCCCGGGAAATCCATGGGCGCAGATGCACCGGGGGTGGTTGACGTGGTTGCGGGTGAGCTCCTTTACGGCCTCGGGGTCCAGGCGGCCGTGTCGGCTGTCCAGGAAGGCCTGGGCCACCTGCGTGCGCACCATGGAGCCGCCGTGGCTCAGCCAGCCCGGGGTCTCGAAGGTCCGCATGCGCTCGGAAAGGTAGTGGTTGGTGTGGGCGCGCGAGCCGTGGATGGGTAAAAGGTCGTAGCCCGTGGCCGAGGTCTCGGCGCAAAAGGCCACGCCCGCGCCCGAGAGCTGGTAGGTGATGCCCGTGGCCCGGGGGGAGAAGATGACCGCGCCCAGGGCGTCGCCGATGCGTTCGGCGGCCAGGGCCTTGCGGGCGATGAAGGGATAGATGACCCCGGGCCGGGCGTCGGTGGCCGCCACCTTGTTGATGACCAGCCCCACCCCGGCGCTATTGACCCCGTTTAGGCCCAAAATCCCGGCGAAAGAGACCGCCAGGGCCCGGGGGCCTTTGTCCGGCGTTATGCGCAACAGGCACAGGTATTTCTCGTAATACTTCTCCATGTCGTAGGTCTGGGCAAGGCAGGGGCGGGCGTCCGCCGCCGCGTCGGCCATGACGTTTATGGTGGTGCAGCCCCACAGGGCGTCGGGCAAGGCCCGGCCGCCCAGGCCCGGGGCGCGCAGGTCCTCAAGCTCCAGAAAACAGTTGAGGTGCAGTATCTCCGCAAAGGGCAGGCCCGCCCCGTCGGCGATGCCGCGCATCTCCTCCACCAGGTCCCTGGAGAAGTTCTCCAAAAAGCCCAGGTTGCGCAGGCAGAAGTTGGTCAGCGACTGATGTTCGGCCCGCAGGAAGGCGTTATTGGCCGTGTGCACGGCGGCGATGGAGGCCACGAAGTCCGCGATGGCGTCCTTCATGGCCCGGCCGTGGCAAAGGCCCCGCTCGTAGGCGGTTCCGGCCAGTTCGATCACCGGGATGCTCTGTGACATGGGGGCTCCTTGCATGCTGTGGAATCCGGGACCGTGGTCCGACTAGATCAACTCCATGTAGTAGTCCCATTCCCAGGGATCGATGCGGTTGTTGAAGGCCTTGGTGCCGTAGTCCGAAAAGCGGGCCTTGGCCGTCTCCACCTCGAATTTCTTCACGGCCAGGGCCAGCTTGATGAATTCCGGGTCGAGCACGGCGTGCAGGTCCGTGTCGTTCTCGAATTCGATGATGGCCTCCTCCAGGCTGCTGGGGAGCTTGGGCACGTCGTCGCGGGTGTAGGCGATGTCGGTTATGGGGGCGGGCAGCTCCGGGCAGGACCGGATGCCTTCCAGGCCTGCGGCCAGGGTGGTGACGGCCAGGAGGTAGGGGTTGGTTCCGCCGCAGGCCAGCCGGTTCTCGAAATGGGTGCTCTGGCCCCGGCAGCCCTTGACCCGGATGCCCACGGTGCGGTTCTCCATGCCCCAGGTGGCGCTGTGGGGGGCAAACGAGTTGACCCGGTATCTCTTGTAGCAGTTGATGGAGGGGGCGGTGAACAGGGTGTTGGCCTTGGCGTGCTTGAGCATGCCGGCCAGAAAATTCCGGGCCAGCTCCGAGAGGCCGAATTCCCCGTCCGGGTCGTCGAAGACGTTTTTGCCGGTTTTCTTGTCGATGAGGCTTATGTGGAAGTGCGAGCCCGAGGCGCTGGAGTCGATAAACGGCTTGGTCATCCAGGTGGCGATGTACCCGTGCTGCAGGGCGATTTCCTTGGCCCCCATCTTGTAGAGGAAGGCCGTGTCGGCGGCGGGCAGGCCGTCCTTGTAATACAGGTTGATCTCCTGCTGACCCGGTCCATGTTCGGAGTTCTGGGTGATGATGCGCACTCCGGCCTGATCCATCTTGCGCATGAGGTCGTAGATGAAGTTGACGTCGAAATTGTTTTTGAGCGTCACGAAGATGGGCTGGCCGTCGTAGACAGGCTTTTTGGTGTCCTTGTGCAGGACGTAGAACTCGAATTCATAGCCCAGGCGGCAGATGTATCCCATGTCGTCGAAGTCGTTTATCAGGCGCTTGAGCAAGAGCCGGGGCGAGGCCATGGCCGGGGCGCCGTCGTACCAGTAGGGGTCCACGGTGATGTTGGCGGTGTTTTGGACCCAGGGCAGGACGGTGAAGGTGGACAGGTCCGGCACGGTCAGATGGTCGGCGAAGGCCACCTCCTCGGCGTAGCCGGTGCCGGTGGGGACCATGGACTGGATGTCCAGCCCAAGCAGGCCGCCGTAGAAGTTGAGGCCGTTCTCCACGTAGTCCATGAAACAGCCCACGGGCACGGTCTTGCTCCTGGAGACGCCGTGGAGATCGGCCTGCTCGAAGCGGATGAACTGGATGTCGTGGTCACGGATGGTCTTTTTGATGGCGTCAAGGGTGTGGGCTCGTGACTGGGGCATGGTCATATGGGGTTTCCTTTTCGTTGCCGGTCCCTGGGACGCGAACGCGCCGAGGCCCGGATAATTTGCCAGGATTGTCATTTTTTGCCTTGTATTCATCAAGACCCGTGCCACATTTGTCACACTCCGCATTTCTCCAATAGATGCAGGGATATGTTGGTTGTCTGCGGCAGGCCGGAGAGGAAAGGGCAAGGGACTCGAGACTGCTATTATCACTTTTAAGAATCATTTTCTTTAATTCGAGAAAGCGAAAGGGGCGCCATTTGTTTATAAGCTATTGTAATTCAACGAATTATTCTGGAATGTGAGGGTTTGACCTCGTGTCGGGCCTGGGCTAGAAGTGTGGCGTGTTGAAATGTAAAAAATTGTAAATCAAGTCGTCTGCGCAGGAGCACACGGCCATGTCCAGGACGTTTCGCCACTATGCCGCGCACAGCCAAAGCGCCCTGGCCCTGTTCGACGCCTCCGGGCGGCTGGCCTACGCCAACCGGGTCTTTCTGGAGCGGCTTTCCGACGGGGACGCCCAGGCTCTGGTCGGGCGCGGGCTCACGGCGCTGCCCCTGCCCGAGCCTTTGAAGGCCGGGTTGGCCGAGGCCCTGCCCCGGGCCGGACAGGGCGACAGGGGGACGGAGGAGGCCGGATTTTCCTGGGAGGAGGGCGGCGAGGTCGATTTGCGGCGCTACCGCTGCAACGTGATCCCTCTGCCCGGGCTTGGCGAGGTCGTGGTGGAGATCTGCGAGGAGCCCGTGGCCGAGCGCCTGAAGCAGGCCCTGGCCGCCGAACGGCTGGTGCGCCGCCGCGAGGAGCATCTCAAAAAGCGCGGCCGCAGGCTTTTTTTAAACGTCATCGACGAGCTGCCGGTCTTCGTCTACATGCAGCGCCGCGACTACACCGTGGCCTACGCCAACCGCAAAACCCGCAACTACTACGGCGAGACCGAGGGCCGGTTCTGCTACGAGGTGTTTTGCGGCCGCGACTCCCCCTGCCCCCACTGCCCCACCTTCCGGGTCTTCGACTCCGGCGGGCCGGAGAACTGGCAGTTCACCGACGCCGAGGGCCGCACCTTCCAGATCTACGACTATCCCTTCGAGGACGAAAACGGCGACCCCCTGGTCATGGAGCTGGGCATAGACGTCTCGGAGCTCAAGCGGGTGGAGCGGGAGCTTTTTCAGGCCCACAAGATGCGGGCCATCGGCGTGCTGGCCGGGGGCATCGCCCATGACCTGAACAACAACCTCGTCCCCATCATCTTCAACATCGACTACGCCATAAACAAAACCACGGACCCCGTCCTGTCCGAACCCCTGTCCGAGGCCCTGCGGGCCGCCTACCGGGCGGCGGATCTGGTGGAGCAGGTCCTGGAATACAGCCGGCAGCAAAACGTCAGCCATACCCCCCTGAGCCTGACCCCCCTGGCCATGGAGAGCCTGGAGCTGCTTGCGGCCTCGCTGCCGGGAAACGTCCGGCTCACGGCCGACTACAACGCCCCCCTGGACTGCATCCTGGCCCATCCGGCCCAGGTCCAGCAGCTTCTGCTCAACCTGTGCCGCAACGCCGTGCAGGCCATGCCCGGCGGCGGCGACCTGACGGTGGGGCTTGGCAACATGACCGTGGCCTCGGCCAAGACCGCCCCGATTCCCGGCCTGGCCCCGGGCGACTATGTCGCCGTGCGGGTCACGGACACCGGCTGCGGCATCGAGCCGGACAAGATGGAGCGCATTTTCGAGCCGTTTTACACCACCAAAAAGGCCGTCGGCGGCACCGGCATGGGGCTGGCCGTGGTCCACGCCATCGCCGCAAGCTGCGGCGGCGCGGTGAAGGCGGCCAGCGCCCCGGGCGTGGGGGCCACGTTCACCGTCTATCTGCCCGTGGCCGCCCCGGCCGGGGAGCAGGTGGTGGCCGAACCCGTGGCGGTCGGCCGGGGCGCCGGGCGGCTGCTTCTGGTGGATGACGACAAGGGGGCGCTTATGGCCATGGCCCGCGTGCTGCGCGAGGCGGGGTTTGCGGTGTGCGCCGCAGACAGCGCCGAGGAGGGCCTGGCCGCCTACTTCGGGGCGCCGGAGGGCTTCGACCTGATCCTGGCCGACCAGTCCATGCCCGGGCTAAGCGGCCTGGAGATGCTCGGGCACATCCTGGGGCACGATCCCCAGGCCAGGGCCGTCATCGTGACCGGCCATGTGGAGCCGCACCTGGAGATGAAGGCCCGGGAGGCGGGCGTCCGGGGATTTCTCATGAAGCCCATGTCGCCCCGGGCCTTGGTGGACAACATCCGGCGGTTGCTTGGCGAGGAGAAAGGGACATGGCCCGGATTCTGATCATCGACGACGACGAGCTCATCCGCAAGAGCCTGTCCCGGTGCATGTCGGACATGGGGCACGAGGTGGCTGCGGCAGGCGGCCTGGGCGAGGGCCGTCTGGCCGCGAAGGCGGGCGTGGACGTCATCTACCTGGACCTGGACCTGCCCGACGGGGACGGGCGGGGGGCCCTGGACGAGCTGGCGGCCATGCCGGGGCGCCCCGAGATCATCGTCATCACCGGGCTTGGCGACAACCACGGCGCGCGCCAGATACTGGCCCAGGGGGCCTGGGACTACATCAAAAAGCCCGCCTCGCCGCAAAGCGTCCGGGAGTCCCTGGCCGGGGCCCTGGCCTACCGCCGGGAGCGCAGGCAGACGGCCCGCGCGCCGGAGTCCGGCGCAGCCGGGTTCGACGCCTGCGGCATCATCGGCGGCTCAGCAACCATGGCCCGGGTCCTGGGGCTTTTGCGCCGGGCGGCCCAGAGCCAGGCCGGGGTGCTCATCCTGGGCGAGACCGGGGTGGGCAAGGAGCTTTTCGCCCGGGCCATCCACGCCAACAGCCAGCGCCGGGGCGGCCCCTTCGTGGTGGTGGACTGCTCCAACCTGACCGAGACCCTGGTGGAGAGCGTGCTCTACGGCCACGTCAAGGGGGCCTTCACCGGGGCCCACGCGGACCGGGCCGGGCTTGTGGCCGAGGCCGACGGCGGGACGCTTTTTCTGGACGAGGTGGGGGAGCTGCCCATGACCCTGCAGCGCTCCTTTTTGCGGGTGCTCCAGGAACGCCGGTACCGCAGTCTGGGGGCCTCGCGGGAGCGCTCAAGCGACTTCCGTCTGGTGGCCGCCACCAACCGCGATCTGGACGCCATGGTCCGGGCCGGGGAGTTTCGCAGCGACCTGCTGTTTCGGCTGCGCACCGTGGAGGTGGCCCTGCCGCCGCTTCGGGAGCGGGGGGAGGACCTGGGGGAGCTGGCGGCGTATTTCGTGGCTCAGGCCTGCGAGCGCGCCGGATTGGCGGTAAAAAGCCTGTCCCCGGGCCTGATCGAGGTCCTGGCCGGATACCAGTGGCCCGGCAACGTGCGGGAGCTTGGGCATGTCCTGGAGTCGGCGGTCATCGAGTCGGGCCGCGACCGGGTGCTCTATCCCAAGCACCTCCCCGGGAACGTCCGGGTGGAGGCCTTGGGCGGCGACATCCCGGCCGCGTCCCCCGCCGGGGAGCGTCCCGGTCGGCGTCCGCCCGCCTACGAGGCCTACAAGGCCGAGCGGGACCGGGCCTATTTCACGGACCTCATGGCCGCCTGCGACCATGACGTGACCCAGGCCAGCCGCATCTCGGGCCTAAGCGTCCCGAGCATCTACCGCTATCTTGGCCTGGCCGGGATCCCCACCCGGCGCACCCGCCGCAGCGCGCCCGGGAGCTGACGGGCCGGGCGCCGTCCCCAGGGGCTTGCCAAAGACGGTGTTGCGGGTATCTTCCGCAACGGGACGCTGTCGCGGCATGCGGCCAGGAAAGACCGTGGCCGGGCGCGGGCAGCCCAAGGGCGGAAATATCATAAGAATAGTCCCCTGGCCGTTCGGCGCCTCCGGGCGGGATGTCGGCGGCATGCCCGGGACGGCTTGCCGTCTGCCCTTTTTTTTGGCACTGATCATCTTTTTTGAGAGCCAGGGCAGGCCTGCCTGCAAACCGTCACCCAAGGAGACGTCCATGAAACGCGCCGTCTGGTGTCTGGCCGCACTGTTCGCGGTCTTGTCCTTTTTGCCTGCGCCGGTCCGGGCTGCGGACGAACCGTTCACCTTCGGTCTGCTGCTTGTCGGCCCCTACAACGACAAGGGCTACAGCCAGGCCCAGTACGAGGGCGGCAAGTATGTCGAGGCGAAGCTGCCCGGATCGAAAATGATCTACCTGGACAAGGTCAATCCGGCCGACCGCCCCGGCGTGACCATTCCCCAGCTCGTGGACGACCTGGCGGCCAAGGGCGCCAAGATGATCCTGGCCGGTTCCGACGACATGAAGGACGGCATCCGCGAGGCCGCCGCCGCCCATCCCGAGATCAATTTCGTGCATGTCTCGGGCGACGACGTGCTCACGGGCAAGGCCCCGAAAAACCTGGGCAACGTGTTCGGCCGCATGGAATACGGCAAGATGATGGCCGGGTTTGCGGCGGCCATGACCACCAAGACCGGCAAGATCGCCTACCTGGGGCCGCTGATCAACGACGAGACCCGCCGTCTGGCCGCCTCGGCGTTCCTTGGCGCGCGCTACGCCTGGGAGAAGGTGCTGGGCAAGCCCGCCAAGGACCTGCAGTTCAAGGTCAACTGGATCGGCTTCTGGTTCAACATCCCGGGCGTGACCTCCGACCCCAACCAGGTGGCGGCGGCCTTTTTCGACGGCGGCTACGACGTGGTGATCTCGGGCATCGACACCCCGGAGGCGCTCATCGTGGCCAAGCAGAAAAACGGGGCCGGGGCCGACGTGCACGCCGTGTCCTACGACTACAAGCTGGCCTGCCAGGGCTACGACGCCGTGTGCCTGGGCGTGCCGTACTTCAACTGGGGTCCGGAGTTTCTCAAGGTCGTCGCCCAGAGCAAAAACGGGAAGTTCGCGCCCACGTTCGAGTGGCTGGCCCCGGATTTCGCGGACATAAATAACCCGGACACGTCGATTGTGGGCTATGCCGAGGGTCCGGCCCTGTCCGAGGCGGCCAGGGCGGAGCTTAAAAAGTTCGTGGCCGACCTGGGGTCGGGCAAGGCGGCGCTTTTCGCCGGACCGCTCAACTATCAGGACGGCTCGGCGTTCCTCAAGGACGGCGAGAAGGCTTCGGACAAGCAGATATGGTTCCTGCCCCAGCTTTTGGAAGGCATGGACGGTCAGAGCGTGGCCAAGTAGCCCCGCGCAAAACGGTTGAATCGGGGACGCGCCGTGGACGTTTTCCTGTCGCACATCACGAAACGCTACGGCCGCATCCTGGCCAACGACGGCGTCGACGTGGCCCTCAAACCGGGCCGCATTCATGGACTGTTGGGTGAAAACGGGGCCGGCAAGAGCACGCTCATGCGCGTTCTGGCCGGCCACGTCATGTGCGACGACGGGTTCATCGAGGTGGACGGGACGCGCCACGCCGGGCTGACCCCCACCGGGGCCATGGACCTGGGCATCGGCATGCTCAGCCAGGACCCCCTGGATTTTCCGCCGCTTGCGGCCTGGGAGAACTTCACCCTGGGCGGGCGGCCCCGGACCCGGAGGCAGGCCCGGGACCGGCTGGCGGAGCTTTCCGCGGGCCTGGGCTTTTCGCTTCGCCCCGATGACCCTGTGGAGCGCTTCACCGTGGCCGAGCGGCAGCAGTTGGAGCTGACCCGGCTCATGGACGCCAATGTCCGGCTGCTTATCCTCGACGAGCCCACCACGGGCATCTCCCCCGAGCAAAAAGACATCCTGTTTCGCATCCTGCGCGAGTTCGCGGCCGACCAGGGCCGCATCGTGATCCTGGTGACCCACAAGCTGGCCGAGGCCCAGGAGCTGTGCCACGAGGTCCTGGTCATGCGCCGGGGGCGGATGGCGGGCCGTTTCGAGTCGCCCTACGACGCAGGGCTTTTGCTTGAGACCATGTTCGGCCCCCAGGCGGCCCAGGCCGCCGAGGAGCCGGAGATCGCGGGTTTAGCCGCCCGCAAGGCGGTTGGCGTCTGCGCCTCGGCCCAGGCGTCGGACCGGGCCGGGGGCGGTCCGCCCCTGGCCGAGCTGGCCGAGGTGTCTTTTTCCGATGAAAAATCCGCCCTGCCGCCGGTGAGCCTGACGCTTCGCCCCGGCGAGGTGGTGGGCGTGGCCGGGGTGGCCGGAGGCGGCCAGGAGCTTTTTTTGCGCGGCCTGACCGGGCTGGCCCGGGTGCGCGGCGGCCGGTTCCTGCTTGGCGGCCAGGACATGCGCGGCCAGGGGGTGACGGGCCTGTCCCGGGCCGGGGTGCATTTTCTGCCCGCCTCACGCATGGAGGAGGGCCTTTTCCCGGGCCTGTCCCTGGCTGACCACGCCCGGCTTGGATTTCCGGCCGAGAAAGGCGACATCCGCGACCTGTTCGTCCGGCGTTTCGTCGAGCGCTTTCATGTCCCCAACCAGCCCGCCGCCCCGGCCGCCTCCCTGTCCGGCGGCAATCAGCAGCGGCTTTTGTTGTCGCTGATTCCCGACAACACCCGGCTGCTCGTGGCCGAAAGCCCCACCCGGGGGCTGGACGTGGCCTCCTGCGCCCAGGTATGGGAGCACCTGCACGCCCTGGCCGCCCAAGGGACCGCCGTGGTTTTTTCCTCGGAAGACCTGGACGAGATACTGGCCCGTTCCGGGCGCATCCTGGTGTTCTACAACCGCCGTCTGGCGGCCGACGCCCCGGCCGCCGGGCTGACCGTGCGCGACCTGGGGCGGCATATGACCGGCCGCACGGCCGCTGGCGCGCCGCAATCGGCCGCCTGGGCATGCAACCGGAAATCATGAAAACCCCCTCCTCAGCGACCATCAACACCCTGGCGGCCCTGGGGCTGGCCCTGGCCGCGACCCTGGTCGTGCTCTTTTTCGCGGGCGCGCCGCCGTTGACCACCCTGGCGGTGCTCTTTGGCGGCGGCCTGGACTCCACGGCCTCGCTGCTTAAGACCTTTTCCTCCTTCATCCCGCTTTTTTTGTGCGCCACGGCGCTTTTGGCCACCTATGCCGCCGGGCTGTGGAACATCGGCGTGGAGGGCCAGATCACGCTTGGGGCGGTCTGCGCGGCGGGTTTTTTGCGCCTGCCCGACCCGGCCACGTTTCCTCCGGCCCTGGCCCTGGCCCTGGCCCTTGGCGCGGCCTTCGCCGGCGGCGCGCTGTGGGCGCTTCTGGCCGGGGCGCTTCGGGTCTATGGCCGGGTGCACGAGATTTTTTCCGGGCTGGGGCTTAATTTCGCAGCCACGGGCGTGACCCTGTGGCTGATCCTTGGGCCGTGGAAACGCAGCGGCATGGCGTCGTTAAGCGGCACGGAGCCGCTTCCCGAGGCCTTCCGGCTGCCGGGGTTCGCCGGAAAACCGGCCAGCATGGTGGGGGTGGCCCTGGCCGTGGCCGCCTTCGGGCTGGTGGTCTGGGGGCTCACCCGCACCACCTGGGGGCTCAAACTCGCCGCCGTGCGCCAGAACCTCAAGGCCGCCCGGCTCATCGGCCTGTCCCCCCGGCGCAGGCTGCTTGAGGCCATGGGCCTGTGCGGCGGTCTGGCCGGTCTGGCCGGGGGGCTTCTGGTCACCGGACTCTATCACCGCCTGATTCCCTCCATCTCGGGGAATTTCGGCTACACCGCCATCTTGGCCGTGCTCATGGTGTCTTTGGTCCCCGCCTTCGTGCCCGTGGCCTGTTTCTTTTTCGCCGTGCTTCTGGCCGGGGCGGTGCAACTGCCCATGGCCCTGGAGCTTGATTCGTCGCTAAGCGGCGTCATCCAGGGGGTTTTGGTGCTGGCCTTTCTGGCCGCCGGACGCATGGGCATAGGCGGCAGGCTCACGGGGGACAGGACATAATGGACGTCTTCGCCGCCACCCTGGCCGCCGTACTCTTCGCCGGGGCGCCCCTGGCCCTGGCCGCCCTGGGCGAGACCCTGTCCGAGCGGGCCGGGGTCATCAACCTGTCCGTGGACGGGACCGTGCTTTTTTCGGCCATGGCCGCCTTCGTGGCGGCCCGGGTCACGGGCGACGCCTGGCTCGGCATGCTCGGAGGGGCCTTGGCCGGGGCCTGCGTGGCCGGGGTGCTGGCCCTGGTGGGGCTTGGTCTTCGCGCCCCCATTTTGGCCGTGGGATTTATCCTGACCCTTTTATGCCGCGATCTGGCCTATTTTTTAGGCCACGCCCACGCCCGCCAGCCCGGACCGGAGCTTGGGGTGTGGACCATCCCCGTGCTTTCCGACATCCCCTTTCTGGGCACGGTCATCGGCCGCCAGAGTCCGGTGGTCTATGTGAGCATCGTGGCTGCGGCCGCGGCCTCGTTTTTCCTCTATCGCACCCGGGCCGGGCTGCGCCTGCGGGCCGCCGGGGAGTCCCCCCGGGCGGCGTTCGCCCGGGGCATCCCGGTGGAGCGGCTCAAGGTCCTCTACTGTCTGGCCGGAGGGGCCTTTTCGGGGCTGGCCGGAGCGGCCTATTCGCTTGGGGTCAAGCCCGGCTGGGGCCATCCCCAGGGGGCCGAGGGCGCGGGCTGGATCGCCCTGGCCATCGTCATCTTCGGCGGCTGGCGGCCGTCGCGGGTGGTGCTCGGGGCCTATTTCTTCGCGCTCATCCAGGTCATGGGCATCCATCTCCAGGACAGTCTGCCCGGGCTGTCCAGCACCCTTTTCCAGATCGCGCCCTTTCCGGTCATGATCCTGACCCTGCTTTTCATCAACATCCGCCGCTCCGGACGTTTCCGCGACGCGGTGCAAAATGTCCCCCTTCTGGGTCGGCTGGCCGGAAAGCCGCCTGCCGGGGCGCCCGGGGCCCTGGCCGGGGTCCTGGACCAGGACGCGGCGTAAGACCCGGCGTCCGTCCGTTTTTCAACCGGACGCGGCGCAGGCAGGAACCATGCCCCACACCAAAAAGACAGCGCCAACGCCCGAAAAAAAAGCCCCCGCCTATTCCCACGGCATCCTCGGCAAATTTTTGCATCTGGCCGGGGCGCAGTGGATTCGCGACGGTCTGCACACGGTCTTCCTCATCTATCTGGCCCGGCAGAGCACCAGCGACTACGGCGAGTTCATGGTGGCCTTCGGACTGGCCTCCATCATCCTGTTTCTGGGGGAGTTCGGCCTGAACCAGCCCCTGGTGGCGTCCTTAAGCAAGAAATTCACCCATAAGGGCGACATCCTGGCCCAGTACACCCTGCTTAAAGGCGGCATCCTCACGGCCGGATGGCTGGGGGTCCTGATCTTCGTTTTGTGGCAGGGATACACCCCGGGACTGACCAATCTGGTCCTGGTCATCAGCGCCGGCGTGGGGCTTGAGGCCCTGGCCAGCTCCTTTTTCGTGGCCATCCGGGTGGAGGGCCGCCAGGACCTGGAGGCCCGCATTCGGGCCGTGGCCGCCATTCTGGGCTACGGCTGGGGCCTGACGCTTCTGGTGGCCGGGGCCGCGCCGCACTATATCGCGCTTTTCAAGCTCATCGAAAACGGGGTCAATCTGGCGGGCGGCATCTGGATGGCCCTGTCCAATACGGGCTTCGAGGGGCTGACGCTCAAGCGCAAATCCCTGGCCCGCACCTGGGCCACGGCCAAAAGCGGGGCGATCTTCGTGCTCATGGCCCTGGCGGCCATCCTCTACAACAAGGCCAACGTCTATTTCCTGCAGGGCCAGGGCGGCCCCACCAAGGTGGCCCAGTACAGCGCCACCTGGGAGCTGGTGGACGGCATGGCCATCCTGGTCTCCAACCTGCTCCTTCGCAGCGTCCTGTATCCGCTGTTCGTCCGGCTGTGGAAGACCGACAAAAAGGAGTTCACCCGGCTGGCCTCGGACTGCGTGCGCTGGCTGGCGGGGGTGTCGATCCCGGTGATGTTCGTGCTGTATGTCGAGTCCGACCGCATCATCGGGGCCATCTACGGCGGGGCCTATGCGGACGCCATGTGGATGCAGAAATACCTGGTGTTCACCATCCTGTGCGCCTTCATCCACAATCTGGCCGCCTATTTGATGATGAGCCAGGGCAAGGAACGGCTGCTTTTATTCATCTATGTGGGCGGGCTGGCCGTGAACCTTGTCCTGTGCGCCACGCTGATTCCGGCCGATCCCCTGCTGGGGGCCTGTCTGGCCATGGTCATCACCAAGGCCGTGGTGGGGCTGGCCTCCACCCTGTACTGCCACTTCCGCATGGGCATCATCGACATGCGCGCCCTGGCCCCGGTCGGGCTGGCCCTGGCCGTGGGCGGCGCCCTGTACGTCGTGCTGGGGCTTACGGGGGTGCGCGAACTGGCCGAGATCGCGGCCCTGGTCCCCTTCCTGTTTCTGGTGCGCCGGTGGCGGGCCGAGATCAAGGCCCGGCAGGCCCAGGCCGGATAGCCCCCCTCACGCCGCCGCCCTCCGGATGCGACCCGCCGCGCAGGCCCGCCCTCCCGCCATATGATTTGGCTTTGCCAAACGAATGTAACATTCGTAATGTAGCCTATTGCAAAATCGCCGGGATAAGGATGCGCGCCCGGCGAAACGGACACCACGAACGTCCGCGCCCGGCGTGGACGGGAGGCCCATGGCCATGATCCTCACGAACAAGCCCAAGCCCAAGCCCAAGCTGGAAAAGACCCTGCCCCGGGAGGAGCTGGCCGATTTTTTGCGCCAGTTGGCCGACCAGGCCCAGTCCGGGGCCATAGCCTTTCCCGGCGGCGACGTGCCCCTTTCGGGCATGAAGGACTTGAAAATTTCCATCAAGGACACCGGCCAGGATCTGGCCGTCAAGGTGCGCCTGAAGCTCCAAAAGCCCGAAGCCGCCCCTGCGGCGGCCGACAGCGGCGTGGCCGGCCCCCAGGCCGGCCCCCAGACCGGCCCCCAGACCGGCCCCCAGACCGGGCAGACGGGCCGGGAGGGCGTCCCGGCGGCGGCCGTCCGTCCCCGCTACAAGGGCCTCAAAAAACGTATGAAGCGGGACTTCAAGGACATCGGGGCCTCCCTGGCCGCTGGCGCCGCGCCCCATGCGGACACCCTGGCCGCCTTCGTGGCCGACTCCCGGCTCATGACCACCTACCGGGGCAAGGGCGACGAGCACTATCCAGACTATCTGGCGGCGGTGGATCGTTTTGAGGCCGCCTGGGCGGCAGGCGACCAGGAGACCACGGCCCGGGCCTACCGGGAATTGGCCCTCTGCAAAAAAGCCTGCCACGCCAGGCATGCCTAAGATGCGCACCCACGAGGCGGCAGCCATGGAAGCAGTGAAAAAAATCGGCGCGGCGGCCCGATGCGCGGACATCGACCTGCGGGAGGTGCCTGCCGAGGCCACCGAGGAGGAACGCGCGGCCTTTTTCCAGGTGATCGCGACCGAACTCACCCCGGAGCAGATCGACCGGATCATCCGGCCCGCCCAGACCTATCCCCGCCAGGACTCTGTCCTGGCCGTGCACTGGCATCCCGAGCAGGTGCCCATGGAGCTTGTCGACAAGCGCCTGGACGCCCTGTATCCCCACCGCCAGGGGGAGTTGGTCATCCCCACCCAGCATAACGTGCTTATGCGCCGGGGCGACTACTCCGGGGTGGAGGTGGACTGCTATTCCCGGGGATTCAACCGCAAGGTGCAGCTCCTTTTGCACTTCAAGGACCTGCCCATGGAGCGGGCCGAGGTGCTTTCGTGCATGCTCAAGCACACCTTCAAGTATCGCTCCTCACAGCTTTTCGAATACTTAAACACACTCGTCGAACACGACTTCGAGGACCGCCTGCAACAGGCCGCGGCCCAGACCAACACCGACGAGGACATCGTGGGCTTCGTGCGCGTCCAGGCCCGCAAGCTCAAGGATATGCTTCTGGAGAACGAGGAGCGGGTTCCCGACGACGCCATCAAAAACAAGCTGGTGCGCAACTTCTTCGACGCCCTGCGCCACCGCTACCACGACCGGATCATCGACAAGGCCCAGGTCTTTCTCAAGGCCGCCAAGGAGATCGTCAAGCGCCATTTCTCCCTGGACTATTTCTACCGGGCCTCGGAGGTCATCGAGGAGGCCCGGGCGCTGGGGGCGGGCATCGTCATCCCGCACCCGGAGCAGTTCTGGCCCATCCTTCTGGCCGACTACGACGTGGACGGCATCGAGGTCTGGAACCCCCAGTCCCAGCAGTACACGGAGTTTCTCATCAACGTGGTCAACCGCAGAAACCGCATGGGCTGGCATGGCAAGCGCCCCATCCTGATCTTTATGGGCGACGACTGCCACCTGAGCGAAAAGCTCAAAAGACCAGAGGAGCAGGATCCGGCCAAGGCCGTGCGCGAGGTGGGCCTGCAACCCGCCTGGGACGACTACGCCATTCGCAAGAGCCTGATCATAAACGGCGTCAACCGCAAAAAGGTCATCGAGGAATACCGCGCCAGGCTGTCCTGACGGGCAGGCGCGCGGGTCCGAACCGGCCGCAAAGGGTGTCCCCATGTCCCAGAAAGGCAAGTTCTCCTACGAGTCCATCCAGGACTCGGAGATTTTACTGACCTATTTAAAGGCGTTGGTGCAGGGTTTCGAGTCCGGAAGCATGCGCTTTTCGGTCAAGGACGAGGAGATCGAGCTGCATCCCTCGGGGCTTATCCACTTTGCCGTGGACGCCAAGGCCAAGCACGGCCGCATGAAGTTAAACCTCAAGTTCGCGTGGCGCGAGGGCGAGGACGACCCCCGGGACGGCCACGAGATGCTCATCGTCGCCACGGAGAAATAGCGCTCCCGGCGTCAGCCTCGCAAATCCCTGCATCCCCGTCAGCCACGCGAGAACCATCATGAAGTTTCTGGAAGGCATTGAAGAGAACCTGCGGTTCATGGTCCTTGAGGTCACCCGTCAGGTGGAGAATACGCTCTGTTGTCTGGAAGACCCCGATCCCGACCTCATCGCCAAGATCGAGAGCCGCGACGACTATATCGACAACTTGAAAAGCGTCATCGAGAACCTGTGCTATTCCAAGATACACGGTCCAAGCGGGGCGTACAAGCCTGCCGTGGACATGGCCCGGGCCGTGAACATCGTCAGCGCCAACCTGGAACGGGTGGCGGACCACGCCGTGAACATCGTCATGCAGGTGCAGTACCTGTCCGATGCGGACTTCATCAAGCGCTACGACTATCGGGCCGGGTTCCGCGAGGTGGACAAGGCCCTGGGGCTCATCGTCAAGGCCCTGCTGTCCCAGGACGTGACCCTGGCCTTCAAGGTCTGCCGGGCGGAGTTCAACCTGGACGCCATCTTCAAGGACAACTTCGACCGCATTCTGGTGGACCTGCGCAAGGGCGAATCCCCGGAAAACTGCATCACCAGCCATAACATCTTTCGTTACCTGGAGCGCATGGGGGATTCCATCTTAAACATCGGCGAGGCCATCATCTTCGCCGCCGTGGGCGAGAAGTTCAAGATCCACCAGTACCAGGCCTTAAAAGACACCCTGGCCCAGCGCGGGGCCGAGGTGCCCATCACCAAGGGCGAATTCCAGTCCATCTGGGGCACCCACTCGGGGTGTCGCATCGGCAAGGTGCCCGACAAGCCCGGCTCCAAGTCCCAGGGCGTGCTCTTCAAGGAGGGCAACGCCCAGAAGATCATTCAGGAAAAAGACAACATCGAACGCTGGGAGGCCATCCTGCCCGGACTGCCCCCCCGGGTGCAGGGATTTCAGAGCGAGGGCGACTCGGCCTCCATGCTCCTGGAATATCTGGGCGGCTGCACCCTGCAGCAGGTGGTGCTCACCGCCGACGCCGAGATCGCGGCCAACGCCATGTTCTTGGTGGAGCAGACCATGTCCCTTTTGTGGGACAAGACCAAAAAGGACGGCCCGGTTTCGGCCGGGTACGTCCGCCAGCTCCACGCCCGGATGGAGGACGTCTTCCGGCTGCATCCCGATTTCGACACGCCGCCGCGCACCATGGGCGACCTGGAGCTGTGGTCCTTCGCCGAGCTTTTGGAGGCGTCGGCCGAGATCGAAAACCAGATACCGGCCCCGTTTTCCGTGTTCATCCACGGCGACTGCAACATCAACAACATCATCTACGAGCATACCGAGCAGCGCATCCACTACATTGACCTGCATCGCTCCAAGGACACGGACTACATCCAGGACGTCTCCGTGTTTCTGGTCTCCAACTTCCGCCTGCCCATCATGGACCAGCGCATGCGCCAGCGCCCCAACCAGGTCATCGCCAGGTTTCTGGATTTCGCCCGGGAATACGCCCGGACCCATGGCGACACGACCTTCGAGGCCAGGCTTACCCTGGGACTGATCCGGTCCTTCGTGACCTCCACCCGTTTCGAGTTCAACCGGGACTTCGCCAAGAACATGTTCCTTCGCGGGGCCTATCTCATGGGCCGCATCCTGGATCACGCCGGAACCCCCTGGCATACGTTTCGGCTCCCGGAACGGGTGCTCTACTACTAACCCTGGCCCCGGCGGCCCGCGCCGCCTCCGCCCGGAGCACGGATGCCCGTCCATCCCTCTCCCGACCCTGCCGCCACGGGGCCGAGTCTGGCCCGGGCCGCCGCCTGTCTGTGCCGGGACTTCATCCCGGCTGCCTGCCTGACCCTGGAGCTGGCCCGGACCCGGGTGGCCGTGCTCTGCGACCTCCCCGAGGCGGCCCAGGCGCTGCGCGAGGCCTTCCGGGATTTTTGCGCAGACCCCGGGGCCGTGGACATCACCATCCTGGTGCACTGCCGCCCGCCGGTCCCCGAGGCGTTTTGTCCCGGCCTCACCCTGGCCGATACGCCATTCTCCCCTGGCGATATGGCCTCCAAGGAACAGTGGGCCGACGTGCCCGGCGGACGGGTGGTGCGCAAAAAACGCACGGGCATGGTCTTCGTCTTCGGCCCTGCCGTGCATGCGGCCGCCGGACCGTGCCTGTCCCATACGGATCAGATCGTCAACTTCATCAATTTCCGGGTGGCCGCCCGGCATCTGGCCCAGGGCTGCCTGTGGTGCCACGCCTCGGGGGTGGCCCGGGGGGACCGGGGGCTGCTGCTGGCCGGGGTGGCCGGGGCCGGGAAATCCACCCTGGCCCTGCGGATGGTGGGCATGGGGCTGGATTTCATGTCCAACGACCGCCTGCTTTTGGGGCCGCGTAAGCCGCAGTCGCGCCTCTTCGGCCTGGCGAAAATGCCGCGCATCAATCCCGGCACCGCCCTGGCCGATCCGGTGCTGCGCCGGATCATCCCTGCGGCCGAACGGGACGGCTACGCCAGTCTGCCCGAGGACCGCCTGTGGGAGGTTGAGCGCAAATACGACGCCGTCATCGGCGAGCTCTTCGGGCCGGGCCGGTTTCGTCTGGACGCGACGCTTTTCGCCGTGGCCGTCCTCACCTGGCGGCGCGGCGGCGGCCGGGCCACGGTCTCTCCCGTGGATCTGGCCGTCCGGCCCGACCTCCTGGCCCGCATCATCAAACGGCCGGGGATTTTTTTGGGCGCCTCCCGGGGCATGGACCATGATCCGGCGGCCTTCGCCGCTCGCCTGGGAGGGATTGCGGCCTTCGAGATCTCGGGAGGGGTGGATTTCGCCGCCGCCGCCCACGGCCTCCTGGAGCTTCTCGCCGCCCCTGCGGCCTGATCCGTCACCGCAAGACGCGGGCATTCTTTCCTGCCTCCTTGTCACTACCCTTTTTTTGTGGTTTTTTCATAATCGCCATGGCGCTTTGCCTGTGTGGCTCCCGCCCCATTTTTCCCCCGCGCCGGCACGAGAAAGTCCATGTACACGCAACCCGCCATTTCCCCCCGCCCCGGACCCGGTGACCGGCAAAAATCCGTCCTGATCGTCGAAGACGACCCTGTTTCCGCCCAGGTCATGTCCAAGCGGCTGGAGATTCTTGGTTTCCACTGCTGCGGCGTCGCGATGGATTCGACCCAGGCCCTGGCCATGGCCCAGGAGCGGCGACCCGATCTGGTGCTGCAGGACATCCGCATTCCGGGCGGTATGGACGGCATCGAGGTCTGCGACATCATCCAGACCCGCTACCGCATCCCGGTGATCCTGGTGACCGCCTTCACCCAGGAGGAGATCACCGCCCGGGCCGCTGCGGCCAATCCCTACGGCCTGCTTTTCAAGCCCGTGGACTTCGCCCAGCTTCGGGTGGCCATGGAGACGGCCCTGCGCAAGCGGGCCGAAGAGGACCTGATGGAAAGCGCCGAGCGCTTCCGGTCCACCTTCGAGCAGGCCGCCGTGGGCATGTGCCATGTGCGCGCCGACGGCGGCTTCCTGAGGGTCAATGAGCAGTTGTGCCGGATGCTCGGCTATTCCAGGGAAGACCTGGGCAGCCGGACGCTTCGCGACGTGACCTGCCCTGACGATCTGCAAAGCGCCGCCAGCGCCCTGGACAGCATCCTGGCCGGCCGGAGCCAGACCCACACCTTCGAGATGCGCCTGTGCGGCAAGGACTGCGCCCTGGTCTGGGTCCTGGTCACCCTGTCCCCGGCCCGGGAAGCCTCGGGGAGCATCGCCTACCTCATCGCCGTGATCCAGGACGTGACCCAAAGCCACCGCGCGGCCGAGGAGCTGCGGGAAAACGAGGAGACCCTGCGCAACATCCTGCACGGCATCCGGGCCGCCATCTTCCTTATCGACCCCGAATCCAAGCTGATCCTGGACGCCAACGCCGTCGCCGAGGACATGATCGGCCTGTCCAGGGCGCAGCTTCTGGGCAGATCCTGCTGCACCCTCGATTGGCAGGACAAGCGGGGCCGGGAGATAACCGGGTTGTGCCGGTCCCGGAACAACTCACTGGTCAACGAGGAAATGCGCCTGAAAAAGGCCGACGGTCGGGTCGTGCCCATCATCAAGACCGTGATCCCGGGCATGCGCCGGGGCCAGGCGGTGCTGTATGAGATCGTGTTCGACATCTCGGAGCGCAAGGCCCTGGAGCGGCAGTTGTCCATCGCCCAGAAGCTCGAATCCGTGGGCGAATTGGCCGCAGGCGTGGCCCATGAGATCAACACCCCCATCCAGTACATTGGCGACAACCTGCATTACCTGCAATCCGCCTACGCTGAGCTGCGTCGCATCCTGGACGCGGCCCTGGCCGCCCTGGCCCTGCCCACGGTGCGCGATGCGGCCGGGGAGGCCCTGCGGGAGGTGGATACGGCCCGGACCGACGCCGACCTGGATTTTTTGAGCGAGGAGGTGCCCAAGTCCCTGGAGCAGTCCCTGGAGGGCGTGGAGCGGGTGGCCTCCATCGTGCGGGCCATGAAGAAGTTCGCCCATCCCGGCGGCGAGGAGAAAACCGCCGTGGACATCAACAAGGCCGTGGAGAACACCATCCTGGTGGCGCGCAACGAATGGAAATACGTGGCCGAGGCGGTCGCCGACCTGGACCCCGACCTGCCGCACGTGCACTGCCTGCCCGGCGATTTCAACCAGGTGATCTTAAACGTGCTCATCAACGCCGCCCACGCCATAGGCGACGCGGTGCGCGACACGACGGACAAGGGGCGCATCACCATCACCACCCGGCGCGAGGGCGACCATGTCCGGCTGTCCATCGCGGATACGGGAACGGGCATTCCGGAACAAAACCGGGAAAAGATCTTCGACCCCTTTTTCACCACCAAGGAGGTGGGCCGGGGCACTGGCCAGGGCCTGGCCATCGTGCATGACATCGTGGTGGAAAAGCACGGCGGCGCTATCGATGTGGAGTCGGAGGTGGGCAAGGGCACGACCTTCCATATCCGGATTCCCATTGGCGGCGACACGGGCGTCAGGAGCCGGATATGACGAAAAAACGCATTTTGTTCGTCGACGACGAGCAGCACGTGCTCGACGCCTTGCGCCGCATGCTCCATGACATGCGCCACCACTGGGAGATGAGCTTCGCCACCTCCGGCCACAAGGCCCTGGACATTCTCGATGCGTCCCCAAAGGACGTGATCGTGGCCGACATGCGCATGCCCGGGATGGACGGGGTCACCCTATTAGACGAGGTCCGCAAACGTCATCCCGGGGTCATCCGGCTGGTGCTGTCCGGGCATTCGGACACCAACACGGCCCTTCGGTCCGTGCGCCACGCCCACCAGTTTTTGCTCAAGCCCTGCCGGGCGGAGGAGCTCAAGGCCGCCATCGACCGGGCCACCGCGCTCCAGGATATCTTTTCCAACGAGGCGGTCCGGGCGGTGGTGTCCAGGATCGAGGCCCTGCCCAGCCTGCCCCGGACCTATGTGGAGCTCATGCGGGAGTTGCGCCGGGATGAGCCGTCGCTGCGGGTGGTGGGGGAGCTGGTCAACCAGGACGTCGGCATGTCCGCCAACATCTTAAAACTCGTCAATTCGGCCTTTTTTGGCCTGCGCACCCATGTGTCGAGCCCGATCCACGCCGTGACCCTGCTTGGCACCGAGATCATCAAGGCGCTGATCATCTCCCTGCACCTGTTTTCCCGCTTCGACATGGAGCGTTTCCCGGGATTTTCCCTGGAGCTTCTGTGGAAGCACAGCCTGACCACCGGGCTTTTCGCCAAGACCATCGCCCAGATCGAAGGACAGCCTTCGCAGGCGATCGACGACTGTTACATCTCAGGGCTTTTGCACGATGTGGGCAAGCTTCTTCTGGCCGCCAACTTCGAGGACCGGTATCACGAGGTGCTCACACGAAGTCGGGCCGAACGGCGCACCGTGTACGATATGGAGAAGGAGGTCTTCTCCGTCTCCCATGCCGAGATCGGAGGCTATCTGCTGGGCCTGTGGGGGCTGCCCGAGGGCGTGGTCTCGGCCATCTTCCATCACCATACCCCCCCCGCCACGCCGCCCTGCGGCTTCTCCACGCTTTTGGCCGTGCATGCCGCCAACAGCCTGGAGCATGAACTGGTGGTGTTCAACGTCGAGTACGCCTCGCACCCCATGGACACGACGTTTCTCGACGCCGCCGGAATGGAGCGCCGGATTGAGGCGTGGCGCCTGGCCTGCGCGGACAAGCTCACCGAGGAGTTCCATCTTGAACGAGAAAATTCTCTTCGTTGACGACGAATCCAATATCCTGGACACCTTCCGCCGGGGGCTGCGCAAGCGGTTCGTCCTGGCGACGGCCCCGGGAGGCCTGGAAGGCCTTGAGATGCTGCGCGGGCAGGGTCCGTTCGCCGTGGTGGTCTCGGATCTCAAGATGCCCAAGATGGACGGCATCCAGTTCTTAAGCCAGGTGCGCGATATCTCCCCCACCACCGTGCGCATCATGCTCACCGGGCACGCGGATCTGGAGGCGGCCATCGCGGCGGTGAACGAGGGCCATGTCTTTCGGTTTCTCACCAAGCCCTGTTCCGTCGAGGCCCTGATCAAGGCCCTGGACGCCGCCATGGAGCAGTATCGGCTGATCACGGCCGAAAAAGAGCTGTTGCGCGGCACCCTGCGGGGCAGCATCAAGGTGCTGGTGGAGATCCTCTCCCTGGTCAATCCCGAGGCCTTCGGCCGCAGCGAGCGTATCAAGCGCATGGCCATGGCCACGGCCGCCGTCCTGAATCTTAAAAATAGCTGGCGCCTTGATCTGGCGGCCATGCTGTCCCAGATCGGCTGCGTGTCCATCCCGGAAGACATCCTGTCCAAAAAGTACTCCGGAAAGGCGCTTGGGCCGGAAGAGGAGCAGATCTACGGCATGCACGCCTCCATCGCGGTGAAGCTCTTGGAGAACATCCCGCGCATGGAGGAGATCAACGCCATCATCGCCCATCAGGCGGACAATTTCGTAAGTGGCGGGGACCAGCCCATTGGGGCGCGCATCCTCAAGCTGGCCCTGGATTTCGACGACCTGGAGCAGTTGGGCATGACCAGGGATCAGGCCGTGAGCGTGATGCGCGACCGTCCCGAACGCTACGACCCTGCGGTCCAGACCGCTTTCGAGCGGGCGGTATATGCAGAAGAGGGATTCGTCCCCCGGCGGGTATCCCTGCGTGAGCTTCTGCCGGGCATGATACTTGGCGCCGACGTCAAGACCGTGTCCGGCCTCCTGCTTCTGGCCAAGGGGCAGGGATTGACGGAGCTGGTGTTGGAACGTCTGGTCCGGCTCTCCGGGACCTATGGGGTGCGCGAGCCCATCCTGGTGTTGGCCCCTCTTGATTGATCCGTATAGAAGGCGGGGCGCAGCGCCCCGCCGCACGCCGGAGGCATCCCGGCGAAAGGAGCGCCCATGCGCGTCGAGTCGCGAAAAGTAGGCAATTGCGTGGTGGTGGAGGTGGCCTCCGTCGAGGTGAATCTGGCCCTGGCCGAGGAGTTCAAGGAAGCGGTCCTGGAGAGTTACGCAGCCCTTGGCGGGGGAGGTCTTCTGCTTGACCTGCGCCAGTTGAACTTCATGGATAGCAAGGCCATCGGGGCCATGGTGGCCATCCGCAAGGTCGTGGCCGCCCGGGGGGGGCGCATGGGCATCTGCGAGCTGCATCCCCATGTGCGCAAAGTCGTGGGGGTGGTCACCCTGGGAACCATCTTCGATATCTACGACACCCTGGACGAGGCCCTGGCGGCGGCCTGTCCCGGGGGGTGACGCCGCAGACCCGGCATGGCCTTTCCCGCCGGACATGGGGCCGGGGGGGGGGCGGCCGGAATCAGTCGGCGGCGCGGCGCACGGCCAGCATGGCCAGATCGTCGGTGAGGCGTCCCTTGCAGAAGGGCAGGGTCTGGTCGATGACCCGGCCGATGAGTTCGCGCGGGGGGAGGTCCCTGGATAAAAGCTTCAGGAGTCGTGATTCCCCGTAAAATTCGCCGTGCGGATCACGCAGTTCGGTCACGCCGTCGGTGAGCAGAAAAAGCGTGTCGCCCTGGGTAAAGGGCAGGGTCACGGTCTGCCAGGTGAAATCCTGGTGAAAACCCAGGCCCGGGCCGGTGGGCATAAGGGGCGTGATGTCCGCGCCCAGCAGGTAGGCCGGGGTGTGCCCGGCGGACAGAAAGTCCAGGGTCCGGCGGCTTCGGCTGACGGCGGCGAAGGCCAGGGTCACGTACATGTCCAGATCGCCGCCGTCGAGCATGGCGAAGAGCATGCGGTTGAGCTCGGCCACCATGTCGGCCGGGTCGGGGCGGGTTTTGGCCAGGGAATACAAAAGTCCCTTGCACACGGCCATAAGCAGGGCCGCCGAGGCCCCATGGCCGCTGATGTCGGCCATGACCAGGCGCAGGGTGTCGCCGTCGTCCCAGGCGTCGTAGAAGTCGCCGCCGATCTGTTCCTGGGCCTGGTAGACGGCGCTGGCCTCAAACCCCGGGAAATCCAGTCCCTGCGGCAAAAGCTGGCTCTGCACATGCCCGGCCAGGTACTGCTCCCGCTCGAGCAGGGCGTTTTTCGCGCGCAGTTCATGGGTCATGGCGGCCAGCCGCAGATGGGTGTCCATGCGGGCCATGAGCTCGCGCTTCTCATAGGGCTTTTGCACGAAGTCGTTGGCCCCGGCCTCGAAGGCCTCCACCCATTTCGCCCGGTCGGTCTCGGTGGACAAAAACAGGATGGGTATGCCTGCGTTGGCCGGGTCTTCGCGGATGCGGCGGATGGCCTCGACGCCGTCCATGCCGGGCATCATGAGGTCCATGAGGATCATGTCCGGGGCCTTGGCGCGCACCATCTCCACGGCGCGCATGCCGTTGTCGGCCTCGACGATCTCCACGCCCGGGCGTGTGGCGACGTGACGTTTGAGCATGTCGCGGACAATGCGGTTATCATCCACGATGAGCACCCTGGGCATGCCGGTCGCTCCCTTTGCTGCCTGCTTCGCGTAATTTCTGAATTACCATATACCCAGGCACGGTTTTTCGCCAGCCCCGGACCATGCCGGGCGGCAGAAGCTGCCGCTTTGTGTGGCCCTGGGTTTGCAAGAATTCGGACAGGAATATTTTGGAGCGAAAAAGGCGCACGGCCATACGTCACGGTCGGGACCGGCGGTGGGACGGTCGCGGGCGGTCAGGGGAGGTGGCGCATGTTGGGGATGTTATTTCTGGGATTTGTCCTGGGGACGGCGAGCGCGCTTTTTTTGTGCGAGGTGTGGTTTTCCGCCCGTGGCCGTCGCCTGGACTAGGCGCCGCCCCTTGCCGGGGCTGAGGCTAATGGCCGTGCCCGAAGCGGGCATGCGGTCCCCGTGCCGGACAGGCCGCCAGTTCGTGGAGACGCGGTCTGCGGGGTTTTGCACGGCAAACGCCGCATTGTCCGGAAAACCTCTTGCCAACCCGCAGTGCTTTTTGTAAAGACCCCTTTCCGGCGCCGAGGTAGCTCAGTCGGTAGAGCAGGGGACTGAAAATCCCCGTGTCGGCAGTTCGATTCTGTCCCTCGGCACCAGATATTTCAAGGGCTTACGGTTGAAAGACCGTAGGCCCTTTTCTTTTGCGATACCCTTGGCCTGCCTAGACTAACCTAGAGAAATGTCTGATTAATCCTTCTTGCGCCTTCTGTCCTTGTAAAACCGCCAGTCGAATTTGCGGTGACGCAGCCCCGGCCACCAGCGCATGGCGACGATGACCGCCAGGAGTAGGACAAGGTAGAGGAGGTGCAGCGCGTCGGATCGGGTCATTGTGGTGTGGTCTTGGCCGCCGGGCCGGTAAAACAAAGCTCCACGGCGTCAGGAGGGGGCTTTTTCGTGAGTGCCTGCATAGATCATCACGATGACCTTTATGTATCGGCGACGCCCCGTGGACGCATGAAAAGCCAGTTCATGGATTCTGGCCTAAACTCGCAAATCGCCACCCACCGGTCAAGACTGCGCATGCGACGCAACGGGGCGAAGCGGTTGGGGTCGCGCGGGCCTTCGGGGATGACGTCGATGACGTGTGATTCCTTGAACCGCGCCGCAAGGGTATCGCTTATGGAACGATTCACGAAGTCATGGCATTCCACCAAAATGTTGCACCGGGAAAGACCCGGCGCGCGCACCGGGTCGAGCAAATCCAACTCGCCGCCTTCGCAATCACAGACCACCGCCGGGCGCAAGGACTCGCGCAACGCGCCATCCAGAACTTCCGGCGAGCACAGCCCGTCGACGATGATTCGATCCTGGACGTGGTTCAACGCGGCGTTACGTTGGCAGATATCCCGGGCGGCTTGAGATATGTCGAAGGCCTTGATGATTGCGCTGTTAAAAAGCCTCGCCAGACCAACGGCGTAAAAACCTTCAGCGCAGCCGACATTTATGACCATATCCGGCGGCGTCTTGATCCAGAGCTTCAGGCAGGAATGCAGTTCGGACTCATAGGTTCCGAGAATCTTGGGGCACAGGTCGCCGTCCCCCCAGGAGGAGGCCTGGAGAATGCGCATGCCGCGGAATGGCCCCGATTGGACCGTGCCCTTGCTCCAGGAATAGATCGCCGCCGTGATTTCCGATCTTTTCACCCGAATTGCGGCCTGAAACAGGTCTGAGATATTGATCTCGGTCATATGCCCTCGCTCATTCATGCATGAAAAAACATCCGGCGCGGTATTGAGTGTTCTTGCCGCCGCCTTTTCCGGCAGCGGCCGCCATCTTTTTCACCCATTTTTCGTGCAGCCCGGCGGCGATGCGCTTCACCTCGTCGATCACGGCGGCTTGCGCCAGGCTGGCCTTGGCCACGTCTATGGCGCGCAGGGCGACGCCTTCTTCCATAAGAGGCACGTGGGAGGCATCTTCCTTTTCTCTGTGGATATGTCGCTTTGTTCCGTTTTCAAGCCGACGTGGGTAAAGAAAAAAACTCCCGCATTCTTTCTTGCGATATACGGAGCCCCCTGGATTTACGAGCAGGCGTCCGACGCTTTCCCGCTTGATTGTGCGGTGATAGCTCCAACTTACTTCGTTGATGTCTTTGATGGCAAGGCAGCCATGGCGGCTGTTCTCCCTGGCCGGATGTATCGTCCGAAAACGCGAAAAGTCAATTTGCGGCGGCAAGTATTCGGTTGGCGCTCCCCAGGTCAGGGCGGCCAGTTCCCCTGGCGCGTCCGCCAGGGTCCAGGCGGAGTCCCTGATATGGAAAACAGGGACCACGGCCCAGGCCGCAGTCCCTGCTTTCACGCCGCCCCGGGGAAGGTTTTCCGCGTGGCGGCAGGGTCTTGGCCGTATCAGCCGAAAGAGCGGGCGAACAGATCGGCGATGGCTGCGCGGCCGGAGTCTTCCAGAAAGCGGGTGCCGGTGCCTGTGAAATGTTTCTGGGTGATGGCCGGGGCCTCAATGGGGTGGTGCTTGAGGCCTTTGAAGGCGAACCACTGGGCCTTTTCCTGGCAGAAGACGAAAAGAGGCTTGTTGCAGATCTTGGCGAACTCCGCGCCCCAGCCCGTGCCGCCCTTTACCGTGCCGTCATCGTGGATGACGCCGACCACGAAGACCTCAAGCCCGGCGTCCACCTGATGCATGATGGTGCGCAGCACCATGCGAATCTGCGGGCCGTTGCTGAAGTTGCGGTTTAAGAGCTTGGAGACGTAGCTTAGGCTGACGTCCTTGCGGGAGAGTTCCTCCGAGGTCAGCACGCGGACCCCCCGGGTGCGGTCGATCTTGTGCCCCTCGAAGGTGTAGGTGATTTCCTGGAGGCCGTACTTCTCAGCCTGACGACCAAATTCAGCCTCGGCGCCCTGGGCGCCGCCACTAAAAAGCGTATACTCGGACGCGTTGCTCATGGTCACTCCTTGGGGTTGTGGTCGGCGTGACGTCCGGATTCCGGCCCGTCCCGCAGATTCCGATTGTGCCTTTTCCCGGCGTTTGATGCAACGAGGGATCGGCGCGGCCTGTCGTTGCAAAGGGTCATGCGCCCGGAAAGCGCCTGGAGAGGGCCAGGGATACCAGTTGCGGGAGCCGTTCGTTTGGGCGTATAGAGCCGTAGGCGCATTGCCGGTCTGCGTCTCCCGGCGCCGCACGGGCCTGACGCCGCGCCGTTGCGTCGGATGCTCTACGTAAGAACTGTGGGGAACATGAAACTCGCTCAGGCACGACATCTTCTGGCCAAGAGGGCCGCAGCGCTTGCTCCCCGGCAACCGAACGCGGCACGCGGCTGGTCGGCGCCGGATTTTTTGCGAAACAACCTGCTGTTCTCCCTGACGGTCATCGTACCTGTCGCCCTGTGTTGCCTGTATTTCGGACTCATCGAATCCGACATCTACGTCTCCGAGTGCCGGTTCGTGGTGCGTCAACCGGAACGCAAGAACACCTCGTCCCTGGGCGTGTTGCTGCAAAATATTGGTATCTCCAGCGTGCGCGAGGAGGCGTTTACGGTCCGGGAATACGTCCTGTCACGTGACGCCCTCAAGGTCATCAACGACAACATCAACCTGCGGCGGGCATTCGGAAACAGTAATATCGACCTGCTCAACAGGTTCGACCCCCTCGGCCACGACGACAGTTTCGAGGAACTCTACGACTATTTCCTGAAAAAAGTCACCGTGGACATCGATCTGAATTCGTCCATAGCCACGCTCAAGGTGAAGGCGTTCACCGCCCAGGATGCGTTCAGCATCAACGAGGGACTCCTGTTCATGAGCGAGGGGCTCATCAACAAGCTCAATAACCGCGCCCGCGACGACATGCTGAGCATTGCCCTCAAGGAGGTGGACGTGGCGGAGTCCGAGGCCACGGAAACCGCTCTGGCGCTGTCCACATACCAGGATAAGCAGACGCTCTTTGATCCGGCCCAGCAATCGACCATGCAGTTGCAACAGGTGTCCAAATTGCAGACGGAGCTGATCACGGTGCGTGGGCAGATCGCCCAGTACCGGGAGTTCGCTGCGGAGAGTCCCCAGATCAGGGCGCTTGAAAAACGAGCCAGCGAGTTGCGCAAGGAAATCACTGCGGAGATGGCCAAGGTGGCCGGCGGCAGCGAATCCATGTCCCAGAAGCTGATCGAATTCGAGAGGCTCAAGCTGGACCGGGAGTTTTCAGAAAAAAGGCTGGAGACGGCCCTGGCCTCCCTGGAACAGGCCCGGGCGGAGGTGCAGCGGCAGCAGCTCTATCTGGAACGCATCGTCATGCCCAACACGCCGGACAGCGCCATTTATCCGGAGCGACTGAAGGCCATCGCGACGGCCATCGTGGTCTCCCTGATGGTGTACGGAATATTGCGCATGCTGCTTATTGGCATTCTCGAACATCGCGAGTGATGTGAGGGGTTCATGCCGACAGAATCGTTGAGAGCCGCCTTTCGCATCCAGTATCGGGTGATCGGGGCCTTGCTGCGCCGGGAATTAGTCACGTACACCGGGAAGAAGGGCATGGAATTCCTCATGCTCATGATCGAACCGATGATCTTTACGGTCGCCTTGGTCATTCTCACCACGTTCAAAAACTCCATTGTAGACAAGACGATCCCTGTCGTGGCTTTCGCTGTTTCCGGTTTTGCCATCATGTGGGCAATCCGGTTGCAGATCATGCGGACGATGCCGGTTATCCTGGGTGGCGTTCCCTTGCTCTATCATCGGTATGTCAAGACGACGGATATCGTGCTGGCCAAGGGAATACTCCTTGTGTTTTCCAGTACGCTCAGTTTTTTTGTCCTTGTTCCGGCCCTGGTCCTCCTCGGTATAATGGAGGTTCCTGTCAACATCCTGCTTGTAGCCACGTCCTGGTTTCTTGTGCAATGGTATGCTCTGGCTTTTTCTCTCATTGTCGGGCCTCTCTCGGCTCTTTATTCGGCCGGATTGCGAATAAGTATAATACTAGGCGTGCTGCATGCTTTTTCTACCGGCGCGTTCTACATGATAGATTGGTTTCCAAAAGAATATCACAAGCCTTTACTGTACCTTCCGATGCTTAATGCGTGTGAAATGATGCGGGATGGAATGTTCGGTGATATATGTACGACGCACTACAGCGTGCTGTATATCGTTTTTTTCAATATATTTTTGACCTATGTCGGCCTTGTCTTTTGCCGGAAATGTGCGAACAGATCATCCTTCTATGATAGCGGCCCATAACCTTTGCAAGTCCTACCAGACACGGCGCGGCGCCAAGGTCGTCCTGGACAATATCAGTTTCTCCATCCGCAAAGGCGACAAGCTGGGCATACTGGGATGCAATGGGGCCGGAAAATCCACCCTGATCCGCATCGTGGGCGGCATTGAGGACCCCACCAGCGGGACCGTGACCCGGACCATGAGCGTATCCTGGCCCCTGGCCTTCCAGGGCGGTCTGGCTGGCGGCATCTCGGGCATCGACAATCTGCGGTTCATTTGCCGCATCTACGAGGTGGATTTCCCTTCAGCCCTGGCTTCGGTGGAAGAGTTCTCGGAACTCGGCAATTATCTGGAAGAGCCGGTGAAGAATTATTCGGCGGGCATGCGGGCCAGACTGGCCTTCGCCATCTCCATGACCGTCAATTTTGACTGCTATCTCATCGACGAGGTGTCGGCCGTGGGCGACAGGCGGTTCAACGAGAAATTCAAGAAGCGGCTCACGGACAAGACCAAGGACTGCTCAGTGATCATGGTGTCTCATTTCTACGGCGTCATTCGGGAATATTGCAATATGGCCGCTGTCCTCGACAACGGCGCATTCCGGATGTTTCCCGAGATCAAGGACGCCATTACGTACTATGAACATGTCCTCCAAAAGAAAAACATCACCTTCTGATTGCCGCCATGGTTGACTTCAGGAACTTCTTTGTCATCGCCGGACCCTGCGTCATGGAAGGCAGGGCGTTTGTTTTCGAGTGCGCCAGCGCCCTGCAGGAGATATTTTCCGCCTGCGGCGTACCGTGGATATTCAAGTCCTCCTTCGATAAGGCCAACCGGAGCTCCCTGGACGGCTTTCGCGGCATGCCCATGGACCAGGGGCTGCAAACGCTGGCCGACGTCCAGGCCGCCCTTGGCGTCCCGGTGCTCACCGACGTGCACGAGACCTGGCAGGTCGCGCCTGCGGCCCAGGCCGTGGATGTCCTGCAGATCCCGGCCCTTTTGTGCCGCCAGACGGATCTGGTCATGGCCGCCGCCGCTACGGGGAAACCGGTGAACTACAAAAAGGGGCAGTTTCTGGCCCCCTGGGACATGCCAAACGTCATCGCCAAGGCCCGGCACGCCTCACGCGAGGCCGGGCACGGGGACGGCGCGTTTCTGGTCTGCGAGCGCGGGACCATGTTCGGCTACAACAATCTGGTGGTGGACATGCGCTCTTTTGCGATCATGGCCCGGGGCACGGGATGCCCCGTGGTCTTCGACGCCACCCATTCCGTGCAGCTCCCCGGGGCGCTGGGAAGCCAAAGCGGCGGCCAGCCCGATCTGGCCCCAGCCCTGGCCAGGGCGGCGGTGGCCACGGGGCATGTCTCGGGCGTTTTTTTCGAAACCCATCCCGAACCGTCCAAGGCCCTGTGCGACGCCCAGGTCATGCTGCCCTTCTCCCAGGTGGGGCCGCTTGTCAGGCAATTGCGCGCCATCGCCGCCTGCCTGCCGTCATGAGCGTCCCGCGCATCGCCATCGTCATCCCCGCCCGTTACGGCTCCACGCGGCTGCCCGGCAAGCCCCTGGCCGACATCTGCGGCCAGCCCATGATCGTGCGCGTTTTGGAGCGGGCGCGGCTGGCGCGCGGGATCGACCGGGTGGCCGTGGCCACGGACGACGCCCGCATCGCCGCCGCCGTGGCCGCCGCAGGCGGGGACGTGGTCATGACCGGCAGCGGGCATGCCTCGGGGACCGAGCGGATCATCGAGGCCATGGCCAGCCTTGACGCGGACATCCTGCTCAACCTCCAGGGCGACGAGCCCCTGGCGGACCCGGACCACCTGACGCTTCTGGCCCGGACCATGGCCGACGACCCCGGGACCCCGGTGGCCACCCTGTGCTGCCCGGCATCCCGCGAGGCGGCGGCCAGCCCCCACGCCGTGAAGGTCGTGGTCTCGGATGCCGGGTATGCCCTGTATTTCAGCCGCTCCGTGGTCCCCTACGCCATGGACGCCGAGGCGCCGACCGTTTTTCTGCGCCACATCGGCATGTACGCCTATACGCGCCAGGCCCTGCTGCGCTTCCGGGAGCTGCCCATGGGCATGCTGGAGCAGGCGGAGCGGCTCGAGCAACTTCGATTTCTCGCGGCGGGCATTCCCATCCGGGTGCTTTGCGTCCCCGGGGCGCACCAAGGGGTGGACACGCCGGACTGCCTGGAGCGGGTCCGGGCGGCCATGCAGGCCATGGCCGGGAACTAGGGGGCACGACAATGCAGACCCTCCTCGAGACCTTTTTGCGCACCATCCGGGTGGAGGCCACGGCGGTCATGGCGCTGCTCACGCACGACTTCAGCGGCCTCGCCCCGGTCATCGAGCGCATCATCCGAAGCGACGCCAAACTCATCGTCACCGGGGTGGGCAAATCCGGCCTCATCGGGAAAAAGATCGCCGCCACCCTGTCCAGCACCGGCACCCCCAGCATCTTTTTGCACGCCAGCGAGGCCTGCCACGGCGACGTGGGGGCCGTCCGGTCCCCGGACATGGTCCTGGCCGTGTCCAAGTCCGGCGAGACGGATGAGCTTTTGCGGCTTATCCCCTATCTCAAGCATAACGGCATCTACCTGATCGCCATGACCTCCAACCGCACCTCCACCCTGGCCCGCTGCGCCGATTTCCACCTCGACGCCCATGTCGCCGAGGAGGCCTGCCCCCTAAAGCTCGCCCCCACCGCCTCCACCACCTCGGCCCTGGTCCTGGGCGACGCCCTGGCCATGACGCTTATGCACGCCAGGGGATTTGACGCCGGGGACTTCGCGGTCTGCCATCCCGCCGGGCGCCTGGGCCGCCTGCTTTTGACCACGGTGGAGATGGTCATGAAGTCCGACCCGCTGCCTTTCGCCCTGGAATCCACGCCGCTTCTGGACCTGCCCCTGATCATGAGCGAGGGGCGGTGCGGCCTGGCCATCATCCGGGACCCGGGCGACCGGGTCACGGGCATCGTCACCGACGGCGACCTGCGCCGGACCATGATGCGCTCGGGAGGGGCGGCCCTGCATTCGGCCGTGGCCCGGGACATCATGACCACAAGCCCCCAGATCGTGCCCGGCGACATGCTCCTGGCCGACGCCAAGGACATCATGCTGCAGAAAAAAATCACCTCGCTTCTGGTGCACAGCCAGGGGCGGGTGGTCGGCATCGTGCAACTCTACGACATCTGACGCCGCAGGGCTGCGCGGTCGCCCGCCCGGCGCGTCGGCTTTTTTCGAGTCCCCGGCCGCAGGCCGCAACCAAAGGAGAGCCCATGATCGCCAGGGTCTGGACCTGCCGTACGCCGCTACGCAAGGCCGACGCCTTCGAGGCCCATCTGCGGGCCACGGGCGTGGCCGAGGCGGACAAGACCCCGGGCAGCGCCGGGGTGACGGTGCTGCGCCGGGACCGGGGCGGCGTGACCCATTTCGTCATGATCTCCTACTGGGAGTCCTACGACGCCATCCGGGCCTTTGCCGGGGAGGATATGGACCGGGCCTGGCTGCACGGCGACGACTCCCTTTTCGACCTGGACCCGGACCTCTTCGTCACCCACCATGAGGTGGTGCGCACCGCCTGATCCCTGGCCCGGCCGTCTGTTCCCGCCACGAAAAAAGGGCCGGAGAGAGGAGGTTCCTCTGTCCGGCCCTTGTGCGTGGCGTTGTTCCGTCGGCGGGGGACGTCTGGTCCCTAGAGGTTGTCGGCCTCCCGGCGCCTGGTGACGAAGGTCACGGCCTCGTCCACGCTGGTCACGTCGCCGGATATCTGGGCCTTGAGCAGGGCGTCGCGCAAAAGCCCCACGGCCGGGCCGGGTTTTAAGCCCGTGAGCTGCATGATGCGGCCGCCGTTTAAAAGCGGTTCGAGCATGTCTTCCGGGGTGTCGGACCGGTCGAGCATCTTCATGTTGTGGTTGAATTCCTTGTAGCTGCCGCCCCTGGCCTTGATGTCGGCCCGCACGATCTCGATCAGGCGGGGATATTCGTCCAGGGCCTTGAAGCGGCGGATGCCCCGGTCGGTGAGCATGAAATGGAAGCGCATGTGGTGGCGCACCAGAAAGCACACCAGATCGACCTCCTCGGGCGGAAAGTGCAGCCGGGCGAGGATCTTGCGCGTGACCTTGGCCCCCACCCTGTGGTGCTGGTAGAAGGTCCAGCGGCCGTCGTAGAATTCCGCCGTGTGCAGCTTGCCCACGTCATGGAACAGGCAGGCCAGGGTTCCGTACCAGTCGTAGGGCAATTCCTGGGGATAGTGGGCCATGACCGAAAGGGTGTGGTCGAAGACGGTCTCTTCCTCGGCCTCGTTTTTCTGCTGCCGGATGCGGGCCATGGCCGCCAGTTCCGGGACCAGCCCGTGCAGGATCATGGATTCGTAGAGCAGCCCGACGAAGGCGGCCATGTTCTCGGCCTCGACCTTGCGCCATTCGTCGATGATGTCGCTGGTGGACACGTAGTCCAGCACCCGGCGCGCGGCGCGGAGGATCGCCATCCAGGTGTTGTGTTCGATGGGAAGATTGTAGTTGGCGGAAAAGCGCAAGGCCCGCACGGCGCGCAGGTAGTTCTGGCGCAGGGTCTGGTCCGGGATGCCGATGAGGCGGATCTCGCCGGTGTCCAGGTCGGCGAAGCCGTCGTGGCTCTCCTTGGGACGCGGCAGGTACGGGCAGGCCAGATGCAGGGGGATTTCCCCGGTGTCCTGGAGCTTTTTTAAGAGCCGGGGCGTGACCATGGCCACGCAGTCCTCGGGATGGGAGCCGTCCTCGACATCCGCCGGATAGAAGAAGATCAGGCCGGATTCGCCTGAAAATCTGGCGAAGGCGGCCTCGGCGTCGGTCTTTTCCGCCGTGGGGAAGATTTTTTGCAGGTCGGACAGGGGCATGTCCGTGCAGATGTCGATCTCCACCCCCTTGTCCAGGGCCTTTTCCTGCAACCGGGCGTTGACCACGTAGGCGTCGTAGCCGTTGCGCATGATGGTTTTGCAGATGGTGGCGGCTTCCTTGAAAGACGGATTCATGAACTCCTCCCATGCCCGGGGCGCCCTGCCGACGCGGGGTCGGCCGGGGCGAACTCCCCGCGCGTGCATACCGGTTTTCCCCCGACGAAGGTGGCCATGACCCGACCGGTCAGGGTCCGGCCCAGGCAGGGGGTGTTTTTTCCCTTGGAGAAAAGCGACTCGGGCGTGACCGTCCAGGCCTGCCTGGGATCAAACAGCACGAAATCGGCCGGGTCGCCGGGCGCAAAGGTGTTGTGCGGCAGGCCGAAGAGCCGGGCCGGGGTCGTGGAAAAAAGCCGCACGATGTCGGATGCGTCCAGCATGCCCTTGTCCGTGAGCACAAACGACAGCGACAGCGCCGTCTCAAGGCCGGTGATGCCGCAGGGGGCCTCGCCGAAAGGGGTCTCTTTCTCGTGGGCGGCGTGCGGGGCGTGGTCCGTGGCCAGGATGTCGATGACCCCCTGGCGCAAGGCCTGGATAAGGGCCAGCACGTCGTCGCGGGTGCGCAGCGGCGGGCTGACCTTGGCCAACGTGTTGTAGCCCTCCGCCTCGGCCTCGGTGAAATGCAGGTAATGCGGGCAGGTCTCGGCCGTGACCGGCACGCCCCGGGCCTTGGCCCGTTCGATGATCTCCACCGAGCGGCGGCAACTGATGTGGGCCAGATGGACGGGGATGCGCAGATAATCGGCCAGGAGCACGTCCCGGGCCACCTGGATGGCCTCGGCCACGTCGGGCTGGCCGGGCAGGCCCAGGCGCGAGGACACCCGGCCCTCGTTCATGCCCGCCCCCGGGGCCATGGTCGGGTCCTCGCAGTGGTCGATGACCATGCGCCCCAGGTCCGAGGCGTATTCCATGGCGTGGCGGAAAAGCTCGGCGTCGGCCACGGGGCGGCCGTCGTTGGAGAAGGCCACGCACCCGGCCTGGGCCAGTTCGGCCATGGGGGCCAGCTCCTTGCCCAAAAGACCCTTGGTCAGGGCGCCGATGGGGAAAAGGCGCGGGCCGTCCGGCCAGGTCTCGGCGGCGCGCTTGGTCATGTGTTCGGTGATGGAGGCCGTGTCGTTGACCGGATTGGTGTTGGCCATGCACATGACGTTGGAAAAGCCCCCGGCCGCCGCCGCCGCCAGTCCCGAGGCGATGTCTTCCTTCCATTCCTGGCCGGGTTCGCGCAGGTGGGCGTGGGCGTCGGTCAGGCCCGGCAAAAGCGTCAGGCCCCGGCCGTCGATGACCAGGGCGTTTCCGTACGCGGCCCCGGGGGCGTGGGGGACGGCCTCAAGGACGCGCCCCTTGCGGCACACGAGATCCACGGGGTGGGGCGTTTCCGGCAAAATCAGGTTGGTCACGGCCAGATCAGGCGTCGCCACGGGCTTCCTCCTTGTCTCCCCGGTCCTTGCGGGTGATGAAAAGGTGCAAAAGCGCCATGCGTACGGCCACGCCCGAGGCCACCTGGTCGAGGATGAGGCTTTGCCCCGCGTCGGCCAGTTCCGAGGAAATCTCAATGCCCCGGTTGATGGGGCCGGGGTGCAACACCTTCACGTCCGGGTCGGCCCCGGCCAGGGTGGCCGAGGACAGGCAGAAGCGTCCGGCGTATTCGCGCAGATCCGGCAAAAGCCCGGCCTGTTGCCGCTCCAGTTGCAACCGCAGGCACATGACGGCATGGGCGCCGGCCACGGCCCGCTTCAGGTCGGAGCAGACCTCCACCCCCCAACCGTCCACCGAGGGCGGCAAAAGCGTGCGTGGGCCGCACAGCCGCACGTTGGCCCCGAGCATGGACATAAGAATCACGTTGGAGCGGGCCACCCGGCTGTGGGCGATGTCGCCCAGGATGCACACGGTCTTGCCCGTAAGCGTCCCCCATTTTTCCAGCAGGGTGAAGGCGTCGAGCAGGGCCTGGGTGGGGTGGGCGTGGCGGCCGTCGCCTGCGTTTATGACCGCACAGGAGACCCGGCTGGCCACAAAGGCCGCTGCGCCGGACTCGCTGTGGCGGATGACCAGGGCGTCAGGGTTCATGGCCAAAAGCGTGAGCACGGTGTCTTTGAGGCTCTCCCCTTTGACCAGGGAGCTGCCGGACTTGGTCAGGGCGAAGGTGTCGGCGGACAGGCGCTTGCCGGCCATGTCGAAGGAGGTCTTGGTGCGGGTGCTTGGTTCGGCGAAAAAAAGCACCACGCTGCGGCCCTTAAGCGTGGGCACCTTCTTGACCGGGCGGGAATTGATCTCCCTAAACGAGGCGGCGGTCTTCATGACCACGGCCACATCCTCCCGGGAAAACTGGGAAACGTCGAGCAGATCCTTGTGGGGCCAGCTCATGCGGGCTCCTTGCGGTCGTGGCGCGGAAAGGGGAACGGTTGTGTCGCCATAGCCGACTGTTTTTTTCATATGCCCCGGCTGGCGTCAATCGGCTGCGGGCATTTTTCCGTGGCCGGATCAGGCGGTGCGGCGCACCGTGGCGGAAAAGAAAAATTCTCCAAGCGGCGAGTGCGGATCGGGGTCGCGCACGGAGTGCAGTTTCGCCTCGGGATGTCTGGCCACGAACCGGTCCACGACCGCGCGATTTTCCGCCGGGCTTATGGTGCAGGTCACGTAGACCACAAGTCCCCCCGGGGCCACGGTCTCCAGGGCGGCGGCCAGAAGATCGCCCTGGATGCGGGCCAGATCGGCCACGTCGTGCTCAGTGCGCTTCCATTTGGCGTCGGGCCGCCGCGACAGCACCCCCAGGCCCGTGCACGGCGCGTCCACCAGCACGGTCCCGGGCGGCCGCCGCAGGGGCGGGCGCAGCCCCGAGGCCGCAAAGACCGGGATGTCCGGCAGCCCCAGGCGCAAGCGCTCGCGGCGCAAGGCCCGAAGCCTGCCCCGGTGCACGTCGGAGGCCCACACGGCATGGTCCGTGGCCTCCAGAAGATGCATGGTCTTGCCGCCGCGTCCGGCGCAGACGTCATAGACCGGGCCGGGCCACGTGTTCGGATGCAGGTCGTTCAGGGCCGTCTGGGCCGCCGCCGACTGCCGGGACAGGCGACCGGCGGCCAGGGCCGCGCCAAGATCCAGACCGGCCTCGGACAGGTCCGCGCCCTGGGCCAGGGCCAGGGTGGGAAACGTCGCCGCAAGACAGCCGGGCAGGGCCGCCAGCGACGCAAACAGCGCGTCGGCGTCCGGCCTGCGGGCGTTGACCCGAAGCCCCAATGGCGGAGCCGCGGCCTGGGCGGCCAGAAACCGCAGGGCCGCCTCGTCCCCGACGGCCGTGCGCCACAGGGCCACGATCCACTCCGGGCACGAGAAATGGCGGCTTAAGACCCTGGTCTCGTCCGCGCCCGGGGTGCGGCAGGCAGCCATGTCCGAAAGGTGCGGGGCCTCGTCGGCCAGACGGCGCAGGACGGCGTTGGCCACTCCGGCCAGCCGTCCGCCGCCCAGGGCCTTGATGCGGTTGACCGCCCAGTCCACCGAGGCATAGGCCGGGGTGCGGTCCAGGTGTAAAATCTCGTGGGCGGCCAGGGACATGGCGGCAAAAACCGGCGGCGGCAGCCCGGCCGGGTTCTTGAGATACCTGGAGAGCAGAAAATCCGTGCGACCGCGCAATCTGGCGTGGCCGTAAGCCAGCTCCACGGTCAGGGCCGTATCCCGGGGGTCCATGGCCAGCCGGGTGAGGGTGGCGTCCAGGGCGGCCTGGATGTCCATGGCCCGGGAGACGCGGGCGCCTGGCGGCAGGGCCTTGTCCAGAACCTCCAGGGCGGCGGCCCGGGCCACGGGGATGTGGCCGTCCGGGCGGTGGCCGTCCGGGGCGTCGGGTGCGGGGGCTTTCAGTGCGGTCTCGGGCCTTGGCGGAGGGCCTGTCCGGCGGGCGTGGGTCATGAGGCGGCCGGTCCATCCGGGGCGGCCGGGGACGTCGCCGCCTGGGTCTCCGGCTGGGCAGAGGCCCCGGCGGTCCCGGGTTTGCGCTGGCGTCGGCCGGACCGGGCCGGACCCCGGCCCAGGGTGGGCAGAAGCTCCACCACCGGCGGGCCGTCGGGCAGGGTCTTCAAAAAATAGCGCAGGGCCTGCTCCAGGGCGGCCAGACTCACGGTGGTGTCCAGGCAGGGGCCATGGGGGCGCTCGTTTAAGACCCCGTAGACCGGAAGCGGCGAGGTGTCCTGGATGCCGCTGGCCAGATCGCGCTCGCAGGCCACGGCCAGGATCAGCCTGGGCCGGGTCTGGACCACGATGCGCCGGGCGATGGTGCCGCCGGTGGCGATGGCCAGATGCGTGCCGTAGTGGTCGGCCAGGGCCAAAAGCCCGGCCACGGGGCATTTGCCGCAGCGTTGGCAGTTCTGGATGTCGTAGGTCAGGCGCAGGGTGCAGCGGCTGTTTTGCAGACAGTGGGGCAAAAGCACCAATATCTGGCCCGGGTCGTATTTTCCGGCGTCAGCCGAGATGAGCTCGTTATTGACCTTGATGAACGACCCGCGCACCCGCTCCTTGGAGATGCCGAGCATCCAGCCGAAAAGGGTCATCAGCGGCAAAAAGACCTTGGCCGTGACCACGCGCAGTCGCCCGGAGAAGAGGATGGAACGCCCCAGGGCCACGCTGGCCGAGAGCGCCATGCCAGCCCAGAGAACAAGGAGGATCACCGCCCCGAGCACCACGCCCATGATCCACGGCGCGGCGGGATGGATATTTTTCAGGCCCACGTAGGGAATGATCCACAAAAGGGCCAAAACGGCGCACACCGTCAGGCTCGTGCCGGTCAAAAGCCCGATGAACAGGCGTTTTCTCGAGGGCTCGCTTCGTTCCATCATCATCCCTGATGTCACTGCCAAGCCCCGATGTCCAGGTCGCCCGGCCCGCAAACCGGGACCTGCCCCTCGGGACACTTGGCCAGATAGCCGCAGGCGAAGGCCTCGGCAGACATCTCTTTTTTTCCGGCCGGGCGCAGGCGGGGGATCAGATAGGCCCCGTCGGCGCAGGCCACGCGCAGATTCCCCCCGGCCACCCCCAGCATCTCCCCCGGCGCGCTTCCCGCAGGCGGCGTCCCCCCGGGCGCGGACTCCGGCCGCCCCGGCGCGGCGATGACCCGCAGGGGCGGCGCGTCCGGCCGCAGCCGGACATGAAAAAAGGCCCCGGGCCTGGGCGAAAAGGCCCGGATGCGGTTATGCACCTCCATGACCGGCCGGTCGAAAGCCACTTCCGCCTCGGCCTTGCCGATCTTGGCCGCATAAGTGGCCCGGGACTCGTCCTGGGGAATCTCCAGGATCGGTCCGGCGACCATCCGGGCCAGGGTCTCGGCCAGAAGCGTCCCGCCCATGGCGGCCATCTGGGACAGGATCGTCCCGGCGTCGTCGTCGAAGCCGATGGTCAGCGCCCGCTGGGCCAGGATGGGGCCGGCGTCCAGGGCTTTCACCATGCGCATGATGGTCGCGCCGGTCACGGTGTCGCCGTGTAAAATGGCCCGCTGCACCGGGGCCGCGCCGCGATAGCGCGGCAAAAGCGAGGCGTGGACGTTTATGGGCATGATTTTGGGCGCATCCAGCACCGTCTGCGGCAACAGCATGCCGTAGGCCGCCACCAAAAGCACGTCCGGCTCAAACGCCGCCAGTTGCGCCACCGCCTCAGGCGACTTGAAATCCGCAGGCTGCAGGACCGGCAGGCCCCTTTCCAGGGCCAGAGTCTTCACCGGACCCGGGCGGCAGGCCTGGCCCCGGCCACAGGGCCGATCCGGCTGGGTGTAGACCGCCGTAATCTCGCACGCCCCGGCGCTAAGCACCCCGGCAAGCACCGTGGCCGCGAAATCCGGAGTTCCCATAAAGATCGCTTTCAATCCTGCTCCGCCTTCCGGGCCCATCTTCTCGCCCTCTTGTCGTACAAGGCCCTTTTCAAGCGGCTGATGCGGTCAATGAAAAGCGTGCCGTCCAGATGGTCAAGCTCGTGCTGCAAACACACCGCCAAGAGCCCGTCGGCGTCGAGACATACCTCGCCGCCCGACAGATCAAGCCCCTGCACCCGAACCCTCTCGGCCCGCACCACGTTCGCCCGGTAGTCCTTGACGCTCAGGCAGCCCTCCTCCGTCTCCGTCTCCCCCTCGGTCTCGACGATCTCGGGATTGACCAGCACGAAAAGCTCCTCGCGCTTCTCCGGACCGGAGATGTCCACAGTCACCAGCCGCACCGGCTCGCCTACCTGGTTGGCGGCCAGACCGATACCCTGGTTGGCGTACATGGTCTCGGCCATGTCGTTCGCCAAGGCCACGATCTCCGGCGTTATCGCCTCGATGCGCGCCGCCTTCCGGGCCAATACCGGATGCGGATATTTCACGATCTCCCTGGTCATTTTACTCCTTCTTCGGGGCTGCCGCCCCGCCCCGTGCGTGAATCGGGGCTGCCGCCCCGTACCCCGCCCGGGGGGAATCATTCCCCCCGGACCCCCTGTCGCCGTGGCGTTTCCCCGGCCGCGTCGCGGCCGGGGAAACGCCACGGAAACGGGGACGCCGCGCGAGACGGGGTGCAGGGGGGTGACCCCCCTGCCGGGGGGCTCGGGGGGCGGCGCCCCCCGATGGTCTTATTCTTCCTTCTTGCGGGTCTTGATGCCCAGTTCGCGCAGTTGGTTAGGCGCCACGGTATTGGGGGCGTCGGTCAAGAGGCAGGCGGCCTTCTGGGTCTTGGGGAAGGCGATGACGTCCCGGATGGACTTGGACCCGCACAACAGCATGATAATGCGGTCCAGGCCGAAGGCAATGCCGCCGTGGGGCGGCGTGCCGTGCTCCAGGGCGCGCAGGAAGAAGCCGAACTTTTCGGAGGTTTCGGCCTCGTCAAGGCCCAGGGCGGCGAACATGCGGCGCTGGGCCTCGGGGGTATGGATGCGGATGGAGCCGCCGCCGATCTCGTAGCCGTTTAAGACCAGATCATAGGCCCGGGCCAGGGCCTTTTCCGGGGAGCTGGCCAGGATGTCCAGGTGTCCGGGCGCGGCCGAGGTGAAGGGGTGGTGCCTGGCCGCGAAGCGTTTGGCCTCGGGGTCATATTCGAAGAGCGGAAAATCGGTGATCCACACCGGGGCGTAGGTGTCCTCGGGGATGAGATTGAAGCGTTCGCCGAGTTTTAGGCGCAGATATCCCAGGGCGGTATTGACCATATCCGCCGGACCGGCCTGGAAGAACACGATGTCGCCGACTTCGAGGGAGAGTTCCTTGACCAGTCCCTCGCGTTCGGCCTCGGAGAGGAACTTGGCGAAGGGCGACTGCCACTCGTCGGGCCTGATCTTGATCCAGGCCAGCCCCTGGGCGCCGTAGATTTTGACGTACTCGGTGAGGTCGTCGATCTCCTTGCGGGTCAGCTCCCCGCCGCCGGGCACGCGCAGGCCTTTGACCAGTTCGGCCTTGGCGAAGACCCGGAAACCCGAGTCGCGCACCACGTGGGTCACGTCTTTGAGTTTTAAGTCGAAGCGGATGTCGGGCTTGTCCAGGCCGTAGTCGGCGATGGCCGCAGCGTAGGTCATGCGCGGGAAGGGCGAGGGCAGTGCGACGTCTGCGGCGTCGCGGAAGATGCCCATGACCATGGCCTCGGCCATCTCCATGACCTGGGCCTCGTCCACAAACGACATCTCGATGTCGATCTGGGTGAATTCGGGCTGCCGGTCGGCGCGCAGGTCCTCGTCGCGGAAGCAGCGCACGATCTGATAATAGCGGTCGAAGCCGGACATCATGAGCATCTGTTTGAAAAGCTGCGGCGACTGGGGCAGGGCGTAGAAGGAACCCTGGTTGACCCGGCTGGGGACCAGAAAGTCGCGCGCGCCCTCGGGGGTGCTCTTGGTCAGGATGGGGGTCTCGACCTCAAGAAAGCCCAGGGCGTCGAGGTAGCGGCGCACGCTCATGGCGGCCTTGTGCCGGGCCTGGAAATTGGCCGCCAGCTTGGGACGGCGCAGGTCCAGGTAGCGGTATTTCAGGCGCAGGGACTCGGCGGCGTCGGTGCGGTCCTCGATGGGGAAGGCCGGGGTGGCGGCGGTATTTAAGAGCTTGAAGTCGGCGACCACCACCTCGATCTCGCCCGTGGCCATGCCCGGGTTGACCATGCCTTCGGGCCTGCCGCGCACCAGGCCGGTTATGGCCAGCACGTATTCCACGCGCAGGTCGTGGGCCTTGTCGTGGGCGGCCGGGGTGTCGTCCGGGGAGAACACCACCTGGGTGAGGCCGTTGCGGTCGCGCAGGTCGATGAAAATCAGCCCGCCGTGGTCGCGGCGGTATTGGGCCCAGCCCATCAGCGTCACGGTCCGGCCGATGTCGGCCCTGGTCAGCTGGCCGCAGGTGTGGGTGCGCCGCCAGTCGCCCAACTCGTCAAGCAGGGCGGTTTCGCGGGGGAGGGCGTCGCTCATGGCAGGCATGCTCCGTTTCGTGTGTCGCGTGGTCGCGGTTTTGTCGTGGTTTGTTGCAGTTTGTTGGGGATAAGACCCTGGCCGCAGGCTATGAGGCCTTGATCCGGGCGGCGAAAAAGGCGGTCAGGCCGTCCATGGGTACGGCGGTCTGGGAGCCGTCGGACAGGTCCTTGACCTGCACCACGTCCGCAACCAGTTCCGTCTCGCCCAGGATCAGGCACAGGCGCGCCCCCAGGCGTCCGGCCCGGCGCAGGCCGCTTTTGGCGCTGCCGGACCTGTACGGCGTCTCGCCGCGATATCCCTGGCGGCGCAGGGTCTGGGCCAGGAGCAGGGCCGGGGTCAGGGCGGCGGCGTCCAGCACCGCCATGTCGAAGTCGGGTTTGGACTCGGGCGCGCCGGCGGCCAGAAGGGCGAGGCGCTCCATGCCGCAGGCGAACCCGATGCCCGGGGTGTCCGGGCCGCCCAGGTCGGCCACCAGCCCGTCGTAGCGGCCGCCCCCGGCGATGGAGGACTGGGCGCCGATGTCGCCGGAGACGATCTCGAAGGTGGTGCGCACGTAATAATCCAGGCCGCGCACCAACCGGGGGGCCAGTTCATAGGGCATGTCGGCGGCGTTTAAAAGTCCCGTGACCGTGGCGAAGTGGTCGGCGCACTCCGCGCACAAAAAGTCTGTGATTTTTGGGGCGTCCAGGGTCAGCTCACGGCAGCCGGGGACCTTGCAGTCCAGGACCCGCAGGGGGTTGACGAGCTTGCGGCGCAGGCAGTCCTCGCACAGCTTTTCCTTGTGCATGCCGCGCAAAAAATCGCGCAGGGCGTCGAGATAGATGGGGCGGCACTGGCGGCAGCCCAGGGAATTGAGCTGGGTCGTGGTGTTCGTGATGCCGAGCTCGGCCAGGAAGTGATCGAGCATGATGAGCATCTCGGCGTCCAGGGCCGGTTCCGGCGACCCCAGGGCCTCCACGTCCACCTGATGGAACTGGCGCATGCGGCCCTTCTGGGGCCGCTCGTAGCGGAACATGGGGCCGTGGGCGAAGAGCTTGGCCACGCCCTCGGAGGCGAAGATCTTTTGCTCCACATAGGCCCGCAAAAGCCCGGCCGTGGCCTCGGGCCGCAGCGTCAGGGAGCGGCCCTTGCGGTCCGGGAAGGTGTACATTTCCTTTTGCACCACGTCGGTCTCCGCGCCGATGGACCGGGCGAAGAGTTCGGTGCGTTCCAGAAGCGGAATGCGGGCCTCGCGGTAGCCGTAGAGGGAAAACACCCGGGCGGCGGTGCGTTCGATGTGGGAGAAGACCTCGCTTTCCGGGGCGAAAAGGTCGGCAAAGCCTTTGATCTTTTGAATTTTGTCCATGGGTTCCGATTGCTTGGCAAGGGTGTGGCGCGCACGCCGTGAAAAAAGAAAAAAAATGTTAGTCGCAACCGGTCCGATTGTCAAAACCGGGCGCCAGGGGCGCGGCGGCGGATCAGCCCAGGCCCGGCTTGGCCTTGAGGGCGGCCAAGGGCGTGGCGGCGGGTTCCCCCAGCAGGTTCACCCGGGTGGCGCAAAAGGCCCCCACGGGCAACGGCAGGATTGGCGCATTGAGTTGCCGCCAGGGCGTGGCGTCGCGCCAGGTGGCCATGGGACCGGCAAGCACGCTGCGGCTGACGCAGTCGCGGCGGCCCAGGCTGTCCGTGATCAACCGCCGCATGGTCCAGGGCGGAAACCATCTGGCCCGGCTGAGGATCGAGCCGGAGCGCCCCAGGGGCAGGGCCTGGCTGCACAGCCAGTGCAGGGACAGGCGGTTGAGGAATCCGATGAGCAGGCCCTTGCGGGCCACCCGGGCGGCCTCGCGAAGCGCCAGCCCCGGGTCGGGGCAGAACTCCAGCACCGTCAAAAGGACCGCGAAGTCGAATTCGTTGTCGTCAAACGGCAGGTGCTGGGCGTCGCCCAGGTGCAGATCGGCCAGGGCGCCCATGCGGGACCGGGCCGCCTCCAGCATGGCCGGGGAGGCGTCGAGGCCCGCCACGTCGAATCCGGCCTGGTGCAGCACCCCCAAAAAGATGCCCGTGCCGCAGCCGATCTCCAAGAGGCGTTGTCCCCGGCGCGGCCAGCCCGCAGCCATATGCTCGATAAGACGTATCTCCCGGCCCAGGGCGAAGGCCCCGGCCGGGGTGTCGAACCAGGCGTCGTAGCGCCGTGCCGTTTCCGAATCCCACATAAAAAATCCCTATCCTGGCCGGGAAGGGAAGGGAAGCCCCCCTGGCCGCCTGGCCCCGGGGGGGCACGG
>Ga0209800_10000244_pt1 | contig 101790 bp, 76 predicted proteins | sample Higcelweek8metaG_FD_187174 | JGI IMG/M metagenome (GOLD analysis project Ga0209800, IMG submission 187174) | Freshwater pond sediment microbial communities from the University of Edinburgh, under environmental carbon perturbations - High... | ecosystem: Environmental > Aquatic > Freshwater >... | reverse complement strand
CACCTGATCAAGCTGCTGGAGAGCCTGATTTATCTGAATGGCACCGGTATTCTGTTCATTGGATGCGGCATTTATCTCCTGCACAAGCTCTGCGGTCTTTCTGATGTCCGGGACAATTTTTTCAAGCATTGCACCTGCATCTTCAGCAATCTGAACGCTTGTCACTGAGAGGTTACTGATCTCTCCCGCGGCAGCCTGGCTTCTCTCTGCAAGCTTTCTTACCGCGTCCGCAACCACGGCAAACCCTTTGCCATGTTCACCAGCTCTTGCCGCCTCAATTGCAGCGTTGAGAGCAAGCATGTTGGTCTGTCTTGCTATCTCTTCAATTATGCTGATCTTCTCTGCAATGGATTTCATGGCAACCACTGTTTTTGCCACTGCATGGCCACCCTTCTCAGCATCGGTTGCAGCCTGTATTGCAAGACGCTCTGTCTGCTGGGCATTCTGGGCATTCTGGCTTATATTGGCTGACATCTCCTCCATTGACGAAGATGCCTCTTCTGCTGATGCTGCCTGCTCGGTAGCACCCTGAGACATCTGTTCGGCTGTGGCACTCAGCTCCTGTGCCCCGGAAGAGACATTGTTGGCTGTAGATCGGACATCCACAACAACTGATCTTAAATTTATGATCATGGCATTGAGTGCCTGCATCAACTTGTCATCTTCCGAACGATCCTTCACACTCACCGTCAGATCACCTTTTGCCATGGTCTGAGCGACTTGGGTAATTTTTAGCATAGCATCAATAAGCAGATTCAGATTGTTTCTGATACTGTTAAAATCACCCTTATACTCTTCAATAATTTTGGGTGGTAATTGCCCAATGCTGATGCCGTCAATATATTTTGCGGCAACGTTAAGGGGTACGATAACGGCATCAAGGGTCTCATTGACCCCGGCCACTATTTTCCCAAAGTCTCCCTGATGCCTGGCTGCATCAGCGCGGGTGGCCAGTTTTCCCTCCACCGCTGCTCTGGACAACATTTTTGCATCCACTACGAGAGCGTTTATCGCATCCTGGCAAGTGGTGACCGCCGTTGCCAAACGTTCAAAGATCTGCTTGACCACTGCCGTGTCAGCATCCCCTGCATCAACTCCGGAAAGTTTGAATTCCATATTTCCTTTTGACAAAGCTTCAAGTCCAGTCAGAAGTTTTGTTACCTCGTTATCCTGGAACACCCTGACTTTATCCGCAACCCGCTGTGCCTGTTTGATCACCGTCTGGTCTATCACAAACTCCCTGGCTCCAATCACTTTTCCTTCGCTGTTTTTCATTGGTACGGCCGAATACGCAATGTCCAGATTTAGAGTACCTGGGTGGGCGTCCGTTTCACTATTTGCACCCATTCCTGTTTGCATTGATCTCGCGCAAGCACAGTTGGCTGTGCTACAGTCACCTGTATGGAAATGGTCGTGGCACTTCGTACCCAGCAGATCTTGAGGTAGATGATTTCCAACCTGAGCTCCGATCTTGTTGATGTATAGTATATTGAACTCATTGTCGATCACCATTGCTGGTATTGGCATATCATTGATGAATTCAACTACCATATCCAGCGTATAGTTTGTGAGTTGCACGATCTTCCGGTAATCTCCCTGGTACTTTGTTGCATCTGTACGGGTAGTAAGCTTGCCGTTCATCGCAGCATTGGAAAGCGTTTCTGTATCGGCTACAACACCATTGATTGCTCCCACAACCTTCTGCATGGCAGATTGTAGAATACCTATCTCATCCCTTCTTGTGGAATCAAACTTAATATCTGTATTGCCAGCAGCTAGATTATTGGCAGCTTCAACACAGACGTTGAGCGGACGGATAATGGTACGACTGATGAAAAAAAACAGAAGCAATGCCAGTATCATACCTGCAATTACAAGCCATACTATCAGACGGGAAGAGGATTCTGCTGTTTTCCTGATCTCCTCCAAAGCCTCTCTGGTCTGCGTTAGGCTGTATTGCTGCTGTTTATCAACGATCTCGTGCTCATTGTGGATAGCTTTTATTATGTCTGTATAAAATGTGGTCGCAGCGTTATTCACTTTATCGATCTCTTTAATACCGATAAAGCCGATCACCCCGGAAATGATGGAGATAATCACGAACCCTGACAGCAGCTTTATTCCTATCTTAAAATTATTGAACAACTGCATGCTATATGCTCCTATAACAACTGATTAACCATTTAAAAGAAATATGGATTGTTTCTTATTCCGGCCATTTGCCTGAATCAATATTTTTCAAACTCATCATCCAGAGAATCATCTCCTGAATGGACTCCATCCATATCAAGGGCAACTCCATCTCCTTTAGCTGTTCTGGAGAGATGTTCAATGTTTGTGATTGATTTTTTCCTGCTCCATCCGCCCTTTGTCTGGCTCTCTGAACTCTTATGATGGATTGCAGGGTCTCTCTTCACCCCTCTTTTCTGGCCAGCACCATGGGACTCATCAACCTTAAAGTAGTTGATCATATCAAGCAGACTCTCAGCCTGGGATGAGAGTTCTTCAGAGGTTGCTGACATCTCCTCTGATGCTGAAGCGTTCTGCTGGATCACCTGATCAAGCTGCTGGAGAGCCTGATTTATCTGAATGGCACCGGTATTCTGTTCATTGGATGCAGCATTGATCTCCTGAACCAGCTCTGCTGTCCTTCTGATATCAGGGACAATTCTTTCAAGCATTTCACCTGCATCTTCAGCAATCTGGACACTTGTCACTGACAGATTGCTGATCTCTCCTGCTGCCGCCTGACTTCTCTCCGCAAGCTTTCTTACAGCATCTGCAACCACAGCAAACCCTTTGCCATGCTCTCCAGCTCTGGCCGCCTCAATTGCAGCGTTGAGAGCAAGCATGTTGGTCTGTCTTGCTATCTCCTCAATGATTGAGATCTTCTCTGCAATTGATTTCATGGCTGTCACTGTCTTGGCAACTGCCTGACCACCTTTTTCAGCATCACTTGCCGCCTGTATGGCAAGCCTCTCTGTCTGCTGGGCATTTTCCGCATTCTGAGCGATATTGGCTGACATCTGTTCCATGGATGATGATGCCTCTTCTGCCGCAGCTGCCTGTTCGTTTGCACCCTGGGACATCTGCTCTGATGTGGCACTGAGTTCCTGGCTTCCGCTTGCCACATTGTTTGCAGAGGATTTAACCTCAGTGACAATCCTCTTGAGGTTTATCACCATGTTATTCAAAGCTTCGGAAATTTTTCCTATCTCATCTCTTCTGTCACTCTCTGCATTTACATTGAGATCCCCTTGTGCCACAGCCTCGACAAGTAAAACCCCTTTGATCAGAGGGGTAACAAAACTCATGGCAACAAAAAAAGCAATAACTGCAACAATAACTGCGAGGATGATCGCCATTATTGAGAGAGACCTGATCAGGTTGTTAATGGGTGCCTTCACCTCTGATTCATCAATCTCAGCCACCATGGCCCATGTAGTGTCAAACACTTTAACAGGTGTAAAGGCGGAGAGTACAGGGTTCCCATTATAATCCATGATAATGGCAGCACCTGTTTTACCATCAAAGCTCTCTTTGACTGCATCTGTGTTAACACTCCCTTCAGCGGGTTTTGCAAAAGAGGCTTTGACTGAATGTTTCGCAGGGTCGAGAAAGGAGTCTGACCTCATCAGTTTGTCCTGCCCAACCAGATAGGTCTCTCCGGTTCTTCCCATCCCCTCTCGGCTCTGCATGATGCTGTTGATAGATTCAAGGGAGAGCTGAAGTGCCACAACAATATCTGTCTTTCCACTGCTAACAACAGGCTGGGCGATAAATGCAGCAGGCTCGTTATTACTTGGGGCATATGGCTCAAAGTCTGCAAAGCCAAAGCTTTTGCTCTCAAGCACCTTTGCAGTGAGTTTCCCAAGACCTGAATCCTTGTATTTACCAGTTAACAGGTTGGACTTGTAGTCAGACTCTTTTGCCACAGAGTAGAAACAGTATCCATCAGGATTGATCAAAAAGAGGTCATAATAGCCGTAGAGGGCTGTATATTTTGCGTAGAATTCATCTCCAGAGTCATCAGTTGGCGAAAAGGCTTCTGCCACATCAATCTCTGAGACCATTGCCCAGCGGATGCCATTTCCAATATCAACATAATCCCAGCATGAGAGAACAGGATTGTTGTTGTAATCCAGGATCACATCCTGCCCCTTTTTCCCGGCAAGTGCCATGCGGGTGGCCTGAGTATCTGTTTTGGTACTGTTCTTGAATGAGGCTACAACAGAGTGGCCCTCAGGATCAAGAAATGAGTCTGAGCGCATCAGCCCATCCTGACCAACCAGATAGGACTCCCCTGTTTTTCCCATCCCCTCTCTGACAAGCATGATATCATTGAATCTGTTCAATGGGATCTGAAGTGCCACAAACCCTATCAATTCACCTGTTTCACTCCGTATCTGTGCCACCATGAATCCAGATGCAGTGCCTTTTGATGGTGAGTATGGTTCTATATCAGCAACAGCAATCTCTTCAGAATCCATCTTGGCTGCAATCCTGAAAGCTTTACCGATTCCCTGATTTTTCAGGTCACTATCTGGAATCACCATTCCAAGATCTGACTCTCTGGCTGCTGTATAGACAATATCTCCATCTGTATGGATAAGCAGGATGTCATACCAGCCGTTGTCACTGACTATCTCCTTTAATCTTGAGTCATACTCTTTTGCCAGACTTTTCCACTCTTCACTCTCAACACTCTTACCTCTATCTTCAAACACTCTGTTAAGTTTAATGAGCCCATCTTTAATGTATGGATCATTTTTCAATAGATGGAGCTGGCTTTTCATTGTTTGAATATAGTGCACAAGCTGGGCTTTCTTGATGGTCTCAATTGCAGTGAGTCTGGTAAATGCCTCTTTTTTCAGGGTGGCGACAGTCTCCATGAGTACCCCCATGTCTCCCTCCCTTTCAGAGAAGAACTTCTCAATTTGACTCTTTTTTATCCCCCTTACAGACTCCAGCTGACTGTAAGACTGTCTCATCAACGCATCTGTACTAAGTTTCAGCGACCACCATCCACCCAGGGCCATTGGAATAATCCCGACGAGCAGAAAAAGTCCGATCAGTTTTGGTTTCATTCTGACATCTTGAAGTCTGAGCATAATCTCTCTCCCTGTGTGGTAAAATTATTTTCCTACTGATATCTCTCTATTTGAAGTGAATTTAGAGCCAGAGTTCCTGATCAGAGCATGATGGGTTCAAAGTGTTCTGGATAGCGATATGGAAATTCTATGTATCAGCAGCTATCATGACCCGTAAGCTCTTCTGAAGATTTCATCCAATCATGATCAACATGATCAAGGGTGGGTCTGAAAAGTTCCATACGTCACGATTCTGGAGCTGCTTCAAAATCCTGAACAACAACCAGCTCTTCTGATGAGAAGACCTTGTCGCACTCAAGAATAATGATGAACTCATCATTTTTTTTACCCATCCCTCTTATGAATTCAGTTTTAAGGCGTGTTCCGATTTTTGGCGGGGGCTGTATCTGGTCAGGTTCAAGGTTCATCACCTCCTGAACCGAGTCTGCCATAATGCCAAGAAGGGTCTGCTCCTCACCGATTGTGATCTCAATTATGATGATGCAGGTATCGACAGTCTTCTCCTTTTCATGCATTCCAAATTTAATACGAAGGTCAACCACAGGTACAACTCCCCCCCTGAGGTTGATAACTCCGCACATGAATTCAGGCATGCGTGGAACCCTTGTTATTTTGGTATAGTCAAGTACCTCTCTCACATGGCTGATATTGAGCGCATAGATCTCATTATCCAGTTTAAATGTCAGATACTGGTCAGTTTCCATAATTCCATCAATGCTCATGGTTGTATCTCCTTGTAAAGATTATAAAGTTTACAGATTTTCAGAAAAATATTCAGGTTATTCAAGCCTCTCCTTCTGCCCTGTTCGCCAGATAGATAGTGGTTATGCCCTGATGGGAGAAGATGGAGGGATCTACTGCTCCATCGCCTTTTCAAGCAGTACATTGGTATCAAGGATCAGGGCAACAGTTCCGTCTCCCAGTATTGTTGCTCCTGAGATCTCTCTGACATTGACAAAGATCGGTCCCAGAGACTTTATGACAGTCTGATGACCTCCAATAACGTTGTCCACCACAAACCCGATACGCCTGCCATTGACATCGGCAATAACAACATGTTCAATCTCTCTTGGATTACATTTTATTCTGAAGTGGTCTCTCAAGCGGATATAGGGGACAATCTCCCCTCTGACATTTAAAATATTTCTGCCTCTGTGCTTTTCCGCCTCTGTATGCTTCATCTCCTCACACTCCTCAACAGTCATGAGTGGGAGCACGAAAAAGTCATTCCCTATTGTAACCAGCAGTCCATGTATGATTGCAAGGGTGAGAGGCAGAATCAGAGTAATGGTTGTACCCTGATCTGGAACGCTGTCAATCTCAATAGAGCCTCTTAGCGCCTCAATTGTTTTTTTAACAACATCCATCCCTACGCCACGCCCGGAGACGTTGGTTATCACATCAGCTGTTGAGAAACCCGGAGCAAATATCAGTGCAAATATCTCCTTCTGGGTCAACTCCTGCTCCCTGGAGATCAGCCCCTTCTCTTCTGCTTTCTTTCTGATGATTTCAGGCTTCAGGCCAGATCCATCATCACCAATTTTAATCATGACACTTGTGCCCCTGTGCTGTGCAGAGAGAAGGATGGTTCCCCTTTCAGATTTTCCTGCACTCCTGCGCTCTTCAGGGGTCTGGATACCGTGGTCAATGCAGTTGCGTATCAGATGGACAAGCGGATCATCAAGGCGTTCAAGGACTGTTTTGTCCATCTCTGTCTCCGCACCCTTGGTTACCAGATCTATCTTTTTCCCAAGTTCTGCAGAGAGATCCCTGACAAGTCTTCTGAACTTGCTGAAGGTTGTCCCAATGGGCATCATCCTTATGCTCAGTACATTGTCACGTAACTCTCCTGTGAGCCGCTCCACCTCCTCCACAGGGGCTGAGAGTTCAATATTATTCACCTCTGCTGAGACCTGACTCAATCTTGCCTGAGTTATGACAAGCTCTCCAACAAGATTTATGAGTTTGTCCAACCGGTCAGAAGGAACCCGCACAGAAGAGGTTGCAACGGCAGGTTTGTGTTTTCCCAGCACCTCCTGTTCGTACAGTGCAGATTTTATCTTTTCAGGCGACACCTCACCTGTCTCCACCAGGAGTTCTCCGATTTTTTTCTGTTTTGATAGGGTATGATTTATGGCATCTTTGGTTGTATCCCCCCGATCCACAAGTATATCTCCAAGACGTGGAATAGGAGCCAGGGATTCAGCTCTGTCATGCTTTTCAATAATCTCAATGGAGATATCACACTCATCTTCAACAAAGATAAAGACATCTTTAATGGCATTTATATCTTTTACTGTTGTAAGTGTGATATCCCAGAAGAGATAGCACTGTTCCTGGTTGTAGGATTGAAGTGTCGGGATATTCTCTGGCTGGGCAACAACTGAACATTCCCCGAGTTCCCGCAGATCCTGAAGCAGGAGGGCAGGGTCCATGCCGGACTGAAAGATTTCAGCAGAGGGTTTAAGGCGGATACGATATGTCATCTCAGTCTGTTCCGACATATCTGGCTCTGGTGACAGAGGGTGCTCTTTTCTTTTTATGGGAGAAGAGTCGTCATCCTCTTCTCCCATAATGACCTTCAAGGCGTTGATGATCTCCAGATTCTTTTCAGGATCTACTGGCTCTCCTCCTGTGGATGCCTCCAGCATGATCTTGATCTGATCTCTGGAGGAGAGTGTTAAATCAATCAACTCGCGGGTTACTGGTACCGCCCCTTCACGTACCTTGTCAAGGGCAGTTTCAACATGATGGGCAAACTTGGCAATGTCATCAAAACCAAACATTGCACCGGAACCTTTAATTGTATGCATGGCTCTGAAGAGGCGATTCACAGCTTCATGCTCATCCGGGTTCTCCTCAATATCAAGCACTGCGGCCTCAATCTCAACTAAAAGCTCTTCAGCCTCCTGGCGAAATCCTTCTACAAACTTGTTTGGTTCGACCATGGATTTTTTCCCTGTGGTTTAGATGGTTAGTGGTCTGGACGAATCACTGCTATCTTCAACTCATGGCAGACTATCCGGTTGTTTTCTTGCAGATTATCTGAGTACCTTTTTAACGACAGAGAGCAGCTGGTCAGGTTTGAAGGGTTTTACGATCCAGCCTGTTGCACCTGCTGCCTTGCCTTTCTGTTTCATATCTGCCTGGGATTCTGTTGTCAGCATGATTATTGGAATAAATTTATATTCAGGCATGGCCCTTACCTGTCTGATCAGCTCCAGCCCATCTATTTTTGGCATGTTAAGGTCAGATATGAGCATATGGATGGGGTTGCTTTTAAGTTTGCTCAAGGCATCACTTCCATCTACAGCCTCAACAACACTGTATCCTGCCTGTTTCAACGTAAAACTCACCATCTGTCTTATACTGCTTGAATCATCAGCAGTCATGATTGTTCTGGACATGTGTTTCTCCTCATTTTTATAACCGGCACGGCCGGAGCGAGGTATTGCTCTCGGCCACAACGAAGCATGAAAGTCCCATAATCACTGATGTTTCAAGAGACTTTCACATAAACATACATGGCAGATCGATTCTGCCACAACGAAGCATGAAAGTTGTAGAGACGCAAGATCTTGCGTCTCTACGGGGCGCCCACAGGGGGGAGCCCCTACATTTTTCATCATTTATGGCAGGGTAATCTGCCATCTGTTTTAAGCTTAGTGGTTGAAATACTCTTCAAAGTTTAAACCGATACGCTCTGCTGCAAGCTGCAACTCAACAACATCTCCTTGTACTTCAAACCTGCTTCCTCTTGCTTTTGCAGTCTTGTTTGCACATAGAAGAAGTTGAACCCCAAGTGTATCGCAGTCAGTTAAACCGGTAAATTCCAAGATGAGATCATTATGGCTCTCAAATTTTTCAGTCAGTACTCTTTTTAAGTCTGTAACCTCAGTGGCAGTCAGGGGGAGATCATGTCTGATGGTGCTGGAACTTTTTCTGCCCTGCCCGGAACTCTTGCTATCTTGTATGGTAATCGCCATGACACCTCCTAATCTGAACAGCATTCTGATAAAAAATCACACTCTGATCAGATGATTAAAAAAGTTCAATATTATCGTCAAATTCATCGTCCTGGTTGGCCTGACCAGCCTGGTTATCCTGGGAAATGTCTCCAATAGTCTGATTCTCTGTCTCATTGCCTGGGCAATCTCTATTCATCTGCCCTTTGTCTGTCAAAGCTGTCTGAAGATGAACTTCCCGTTCACTTTCCATTGTATATCTTTTTGCAATATCCTCATATTCATTTAATATCTCTTTATCCATGGAGAGAATCAGGGGTTGAACCTGATCCAGGATCTCATTGAGTTCAGTTTCAATGGTGCCAATATCTTCTGCCCACTGTGAAATGAAGTGAACTCTTTTTCTTGTTATCTCAATAGCTTTTTTGAGCTTTCCTGCCATCTCAACAGACTGGGATCTGTTCTCCTCATACCTGCCAAGTGTGGTTGAGATCTGGTGCATTGTACTATCCAGCGACACTGTCAATGTGTCAGAGATCTCTCCTGACCCCTCTCTATTGAGTTCCTTAAGGTTGCCTGTTATCTCTGTCACGGTTTTGAGAGCCTTGACAATCTGCTCCATCAGCTCATTGGAGTTCATGGAGATCAATCTCACTTCTCTTGCAAGAACCTCAAGGGTACGACCTTTTTCCCCAAGTTTACTGGTCATTATGATGGCATTAAGGGCTTTATACTGGAGGCCGATGTTGATACTGTTCACCTGATCAGTATATTGTGACAGGCCGGATATGACCGAAGATGTCTCTCTTATCCGTTCCATCATTTTGTTTGACATGCTCTGTCCATGAGTGTGGAGCTTCTTAAGTCTCTCCAGCGCTTTTTCAATGGAGTCAAATTCTCTTGCCAGCTCTTTCTCCTCTTTTTTATCCATGCCAGAACCCATGACATCATCCATCAGTAGGGCTGTTTTATCACTGATTATGGTGAAAGCCTGCTCAAGGTTTGTGTGTACTGTATTGAGTTCAGATCTTATCTTGGCTAACTGTGCTGCCTGAATTTTCAGGACAAAATAGATTTTAGCCTGTACTCTTTGAAGATTCTCTTCAGATTCATCATGAGTCAGGAGAGTGTTGCAATCCTTGAAAGCTGAAATAACATGTTCAAGTTTCTGTCTTACAATGTCGTGAAACTGGATGCCCATCACAATGTCACCCACCTGTTCTTGTATCTCATTAGAGTGGGTAGCTGCATTATTCAGGGTGGTGTGTGATAACTGTGTCAGGCTCTCCACCTTATCCATGGCATGGGAGACACTCTCTTGAGCAGAACCAGAGAGGATGGATAACTCTTTAAGAGTTGTTTTAATGTCGTTAACCCCTGCTATCTGACTTGACTGCACAGATTTTGAATCCATCTGAATCTGCTCTGCAATCACTGCGATCCTCTGTGCCAGCTCTTTTACCTCTCCGCCAAACCCCTGAAACATGTTTTTAGACTCTGTCGAACGGCAGGACTCTACATCAATATTCATTCCGACTATATTAAGAAAACGTGCAATTCTGCTAAGCCCGGTGCAGGTCTGAGAGAGAGTGGCAAGTTGATCTGTGCAGCTGCCCATATGGGCACTGTTGGCTGTGATGGTATCTTTGCAACTGTTAAGCTCCTGCAGTAGATCGTTGACAGTATCATCTATATGGCTGATCAGACTTCCTTCACTCTTACTGCCAGTAATATTGGCAGATTGTGCAATAGTACTGGTAAGCTGTGCAGAATCAGAATAGCAGTTCTGCATATCCTGTCCAAGACGAAGAAAGAGCGGCTCAACTCTTGCCATATGTGATTGTATGGCATCTTCAAACTCATGCATCTTGTCTTGCATCAAGCTGTCTGAAAATGGGTCTCTACTCTTATTGATCTTTGGTTTCATCTTATTTCAAATTCCTCAATATTGCGAAAGAAGTGAAGGCAAACAGATAAAGGCAAACAGATAACTGATACTAATTGCTTTTTCAGAACAGATCAATGTCAAACTTAATAGCCCTTTAAGAAAAACCTTTTTCATCTTCTGGAGCTGCTGAACTCTTTTTGCCATACAGCAGAAAAAGGAGACTGGATTTACGTAAATCGGGCCTGAATAGATGAATCTTCTATTCTTCTTGACAAAAACATATGCAAATAGTTCTATGTTGGCGGAGGATTCTGGTGGGAACCGGGGGGGGAACTGGTTTGTTCATACTCTCTCCTTGAGTATCGTTTTGTGTTCAGACTAGACAATAACAGAAGATGTCCTGAATTTCTTCAGCGCAGAATCATTACCCCTCCAAATCAGTTACAGTCAGAAGATAAGTATCTCATAAGTATGGAGCCTCAGACATAAGTATGGAGAGTCAGATGACAGAACAACCTGTTGAGCGGTATAATTCATGTGATCCTGGTGTTGAATATAATCCTGATAAGAGCGATGCAAAGCTCAGAGTCCTGTTAGACAACATGGAGAGCGGAGTTGCCATTTACAAAGCTGTGGACCAGGGTGATGATTTTCTATTCATGGAGTATAATCGTGCTGGTTCCAGCATGGATAATGTCAGGCGAGAGGATGCCATTGGAAGACGCCTCAGAGAGATCTTTCCAAGGGTAAAGAATTTCGGTATTATTGATGTATTGAAACGGGTATGGCAGACAGGTCAGCCAGAACATCATACACTCTCTCTTTACAGGGACTCCCTTCTGAGGGTATGGCGGGATAATTTCATATTCAGACTCCACTCAGGAGAGGTTGTAGTCATATACTCAGATAGGACAAAAGAGAAAAAAGCTGAGGAGTATGTGAGGTTTGCCAGAATTGTCTATGAGAACAGCCATGAGGCGATCATGATTACTGATCTCAAAGGCAACATACTGGATGTTAATCCTGCCTTCAGTACGATCACAGGTTATGAAAAGGATGAGGTTATCAATCAAAATGCCAATTTAATGAAATCTGATCGAGATGGGGTCGATTTCTATAAGAGGTTCTGGGAGCAGATTCACTCCACAGGAAAGTGGCAAGGAGAGATATGGGACAGAAAAAAGAGTGGTGAGATATTTCCCAAATGGCTTTCGGTCAGCACAGTTTACGATGACGTGGGAAAACCTCTCAATTACATCGGGATATTTACAGATCTGTCAGTGATCAAGAAGGCAGAGGAGGATATCAACAGACTTTACAATTACGATATTCTGACCAATCTGCCTAACCGCTCCCTGTTTTACGACAGGCTGAGGCAGTCTATAGATAAATCACATGTGGATGGAAAGAAAATTGCTGTCATTTTGATGGATCTGGATAAAACTGCCAGGGTGAATGAGTCATACGGCATCAGCTACGGAGACATGCTTCTGGCAGAGGTTGCTGAACGGCTGAAAAAAGATCTTTGCAGAGCAGAATCCCTCTCAAGGTTTGTCAGTGACCGGTTTATCTTCTATCTCTCCAGGCTTGACTCTTATGACCCCATTGCTGCAACTATCCAGAAGATAAAAGATATTTTTGAGAAAGGCTTCAGGATTGATGATACCAGTATATTTATCACCGCCTCAATTGGTGTGACCATTTTTCCTAATGATGGTCAGAAACCAAATGAGCTGATTAAAAATGCGGAGATTGCACTTAACCACGCAAAGCTTGCAGGCGCCAATAACTTTCAGTTCTTCTCCGGCGATATGACAACCCGTGCCTTTGAGCGTATGCAGCTTGAAATAGCTGTACGCAGTGCCCTTGAAAAGGGTGAGCTGCATGTCTATTATCAGCCCAAGGTGGATCTGGTCAATGAAAAGGTGGTTGGGATGGAGGCTCTGCTCCGGTGGAACCATCCAGAGATGGGCATGGTCTCTCCTGTCAGGTTTATCCCTATTGCTGAGGCAAGCGATGTGATTCTTCACATTGGCGAATGGGTGCTTCGTCAGGCGTGCATCTTTGCAAAGAAAATTGTGGATCAGGGATATTCAGATTTTGTGGTGGGTGTCAACCTCTCTGCAAAACAGCTCAAACAGCACGATTTTGTTGGTAAGGTAAGAGAGATTCTTCAAGATACCGGATTGCCCGCAAGGTCTCTTGACCTGGAACTTACAGAGAGCATGCTTTTTGACAATATTGAAAAAAATATCACATTCATGGATGATCTTAAACAGCTTGGAATAAGCCTCTCTATTGATGATTTTGGAACTGGCTACTCCTCATTGAGTTATCTTAAGAGCTTTCCAGTCAACACCCTTAAAATTGACAGATCTTTTGTCATGGATATTCCAGAAGATAAGGACGACATGGCCATAACAGCCACTATTATCTCAATGGCTCACAGCCTTGATCTTGAGGTGGTGGCAGAGGGGGTGGAGACAAAGGTTCAGGCAAATTTTCTCAGGCAAAAGGGGTGTACCCTTGTTCAGGGCTATCTATTCAGCCCTCCGGTTCCTGAAGAAAAATTGTGGGAGATTCTGCAAAAGGGTTTTGGAGGATAAAAAAATGGCTATATGCCCTTAACAGGCTTTGAATGTTTATGGTAATGTGATGTTATGACAAAAAAATCTACAAATTACTGAAAAAGGAGATAGTTATGAAAATTATTGCACTACAGGGCAGCCCAAGAAGAAAGGGCAATACTGCTACAATTCTTGGCTGGGTTGCAGATGAGTTCAAATCGCTTGGACACGAGGTTGAGTCGATCTATCTGAGTTCCAAAAATATAAATGGCTGTCTTGCCTGTGGCAAGTGCAAGGGTCAGAACAAAAGCAGAGCACAATCCAGCGGCAAAGAGATAGCAGATGCCATTGGTTGTGTTCAGGAAGATTACGCTCCGGTTATACTTGAAAAAATGGTGAGTGCGCAACTGGTGGTTTTTGCCTCTCCTCTCTACTTCTGGGGATTTACAGCTCAGCTCAAAGCCCTGATTGACAGAACATACAGCCTCTACACAAATTTTCATCTGCCAGATCACGCCTCTCTTGTGGAGGGTCAGAGGCAGGCGCTTCTGATGACAGGTGGTGGCCCTTATGAAAACAATGCAGAAGCTGCCTTTACAGCATTCAGCCGCATACAGAATCCTCATAAGGCTATCAACGCAGGAGAGCTGTTTATCGGGAGATGTTCCACACCTGAGATGCTTGACAGCTCAGTACGGGATCAGGCCATCCAGTTTGCCAGAACGGTTACTGCTTGAAATTTTTTACCACCCAGGGAGATTCAACCATGCCGGAAGCAGATAATTATCAGATTGTAAATGCTATCAACAAGGAGAGAAAGCTTGCAGCCATCCGGGCAGAGCTGCTCACCTTACCATCGGAAAGAGCTCTGGATCTGATACTTGATTCAAAGTTCCCAGCCACTCTGGTTCAATCTTTTCCAGAGCAGGATCTCCATTTTCTAATGAACCAGATAGGTGAAGAGGATTTTCTTCCGGTACTTTCCCTTGCCTCTTCTAAGCAGTGGGAGTATCTCCTTGATGTGGAGGTGTGGCGTGATGACAGACTCTCCATGGTTGATATGACACGTAACCTCTCTTTGCTCTACAGGGCAGATCCTGAGAGGTTTCTCCGTTGGGCAATCAGAGAGAAGACCGAGTTTATTGAATATTATCTCTTCAGAAACATGGAGATTCGTATCAGGGAACATGATGAAGATCCCTCTGATTTTGGAGATGAGTTCTCAACTATAGACTCTGTTTTTTATTTCAGGTTCCGTAATCTTTCCCAATCGTTGGATGGCTCTATTGTCGAATCAGAAGAGAGTGATATTCTGGATGAGAGCCAGGATGGCATGATTTCGGATAGTGAAGATAGTATGGTTGCTGAGGAGGAGGATGAAGATAGTGAGACCATGAGTCCAGAGACCACAGAAACTCTGATTACCGATATGCTCAACACTCTGGCAGATATGGATATGTCGGTTTTTCAAGGCCTGCTGCTTGAGACAGATTCCGTGATACCAGCAGAGACAGAGGAGGAGGAGTTCCGTCTTAAAAATGTCAGGCTTGCAGAGAAAGGGTTCTTACCACCACACGAGGCAGTTGCCATTTATCAGCCACTGAGTATAGACAATTTAAGAGAGCGGCCTGCCCTGTTTTTTAAAAACCCTTTTCTGGATTCAGATCTGCCTCTTCCGCCCAGATATCCATCTTTGATGTTAAAAAGAGACGCTCTTTCTGATAACACCTCAGTGACACATAGAGACTCAGTCATGGAGCATCATTCAGTAAAGAGCAGAGACAGCATCTTTGTCTCTTCGCTGGATCTGCTTGACAGAGATGAGAATATTGCCCTGAATATTCAGTCAGAGTTTGCCTCTCTTGTCAACTCTCTTGTCTCTGCTGACAAGGAGATGGTTCGTTCAACAGATGCACTCCAGAAGATTGTGGAGAGGGCGTGCTGCTATCTGGATCTTGGGATCAAGATGATCCATTCTGATGCCCCTACACCTGAATCTGGAGCTGAAATCCTACGTAAGTATGCAGTAAAAGATCTTTTCAGGGTAGGTTCAGGTGCTGGAATGGCTCTCAAAGAGAGGGCACACAGCTGGTATGGTAAGAGCTATATTGTAAGAGAGGGGTTCGCACTCACCTTTCTGGGTGAAAGGTGGCTTGGGATTGTAGGTGGGCTTCTTCTGAGGAGACCCATGTTCTTTGACAACTACACAACCGGGGTGCTCTACAGGCCATTCTTCTCTCTTGAGGAGATTGAACAGACCAGCAACGCTCTTCGGTCTGTTGCAGAGGTGGATAGAATGGTGGAGCAGCTGAACCCTGATCCCTCTCTGATCTCACGCAGATTCTTAACCTGGAAGAGTCTCTTTCTGACCCTGTGGGCGATGAAACGGATGGGGCTTGGGAACTCTTCTGGATACCATATCCCTCTGGAACGGTTTAAGCCGTTCTTTGTACAGCTTCTTAATTTAAAAGGGGAGAAACCTGATACCTGTGGCAAGATAGATCAGGTTATCAGAGATGATTTTTTCACCTGGCTTGTTGAAGAGAAGATTGTGCAAGGGGGTTCTGAATCCGGGATTATCAACGAGGCTGGCGATTCAGGAGCTGCTCGTCAATCTGGTCAGGAGGATCTCATGTCTGGAGGTGCCGCTACCTCAGCAACTGCCAGGAGGATCTTTGCTCAGGTATTTGATGAACTGGAGCAGGAGTATGGCACTGTCTCTTCAGAAGATATTGATCCTGAGCTTATTTATCAGTTCATAATCACACAGTAGTAAACTTCATGCCGCATGCCACACCAAAGCAGCTCATGAGAGAGCTGTTCTTGAGTATGATATCCTGGCACATTGTAACCATCTGATCCATTCCATCATCTGTTCTCTCCTGATTGATGTGAAAAAGTCCAAGTCTCTTCACATTGGCCTTCATGGCAAGATCAAGCACATCTGTACAGGAGGAGTGCCCCCAGCCTCTTTTGGATGGGTACTCTTCTGGAGTAAATTCCATGTCATGAAACAGAAGATCTGCATCTTTACAGAATTCAGTGTACTCTGTAATAGCTCTTCCACCTGGATGGGGGAATGTCAGCTCATTGTCTGTGAGAAAGACAAACACCCTGCCATTTTCAGAGAACCGGTACCCCAACCCTCCTCCAGGATGGCTCAGAGGGATGGTTGTTATATCAAGTGACCCTATCGAAAAGGCTGTCTCAATGTTCTCCTTGTAGATGACATTTGCCTGCATCTCTTTCATGGTAATGGGGAAAAACGGGGGCGCCATCAGGTTGGCAATGATCTCTTTTACGGAAAGTGCATAAAACAGGCTGTTATGAATAGTCAGCGTGACACTTGGATCCTGGAGGGGCTTGAAAAACGGGAATCCTGAGACATGATCCCAGTGGGTATGGGTAAAGAGCATGTGGTAATGGGTGTTGCAGTTTACAGGCAGAGCAAGCCCGAGCTTGCGCAGACCAGTTCCTGCATCAATAATAACAGTTTCTCCACTTTGAGCTCTTATCTGGAGGCAGGTTGTCTCTCCGCCATATCTGTTGTACTCCTGACCCGCCACAGCGATTGAACCGCGTGAACCCCAGCATTTAATATACATTAGCTATCCTTGCTACTATCATTTGGGTGAATAATATTGCTTTAAATGGCTATCACATCAACGTCTGATAGTCCATAAAAAAATGAATCAACCATATGTTGACTTTCCTCTTTTATTGTCTTAGGAAAGTGATGATTCAAGGCGAACAGTTTCAATAATGAGGCGATTGGTTAATTTAAACCGTTTTAATCAGCTTTGTAAAGATGAACTTTTACAGGAAAGGGGAAATTAAGAATTTATGGCACAGTTAATTTCAGACAGAAGGGATGTTGACTTTGTACTGCACGAGCAACTTGGACTGGTTGATCATCAATTATTTGCCGAATTTAATAAGAAAACCGTTGACCTGATCGTATCAGAGGCCAGGAATCTGGCGATCAAGGAGATTCTGCCGACCCAGAAACCAGGAGATGAAGAGGGTTGCGTGCTTGAAAACGGCAAGGTCAGGGTGCCTGAATGTTTTCAACGGGCATGGGAGCTTTATAAAGAAGGTGAGTGGCTTGCCATGACAGACTCTCCTGAAGTCGGAGGGCAGGGGATGCCAAAGCTTGTCGGGCTTGCTGCAAGTGAATACCTTGTTGGAGCCAATCCGGCCTTCATGCTTTACAGCGGTATGACCCACGGGGCAGCAAAGCTTGTTGAGGGGTTTGGCACAAAAGAGCAGAAAGCTCTCTATATGAAAAAGATGTTTTCAGGTGAATGGGGCGGAACCATGCTTCTTACAGAGCCTGAAGCCGGCTCTGATGTCGGGGCACTCACTACAAGCGCAAAGCTCAATGATGATGGTACCTATTCAATTACTGGTACCAAAATTTTCATCTCTGCTGGCGAACACGATCTGTGCGAAAATATTATCCACCCCGTACTTGCCCGTATTGAGGGTGCACCTGCCGGTACAAAGGGGATCTCTCTCTTTCTTGTCCCCAAATTTCATGTGAATGGTGATGGCTCTCTCGGGGCGTTCAACAATGTTGTCTGCACAGGTATTGAAGAGAAGATGGGCATTCATGGCAATGCCACCTGCACCCTCTCACTCGGGGAGAAGGGGCCAAGTATCGGAACCCTTCTTGGAGAAATCAACAAGGGGATGCCTGAGATGTTCCTCATGATGAATGAGGCGCGTGCATTTGTGGGGCTTCAGGCTTTCGGGGTTGCAACTGCCTCTTACATGTATGCTCTTGAATATGCCAGAACAAGGGTCCAGGGGCGCAACATGATGGCTGGAAAAGATCCCGAGGCAAAGAGTGTACCCATCATTCAACATCCTGATGTAAGACGCCAGCTTCTCAACATGAAGGCGTGGGTTGATGGTATGAGAAGCCTGCTCTACCTTAATGGCAAATGTGCTGATCTAAAAGCCGCAGCCGCAAATGATGAGGATAGAGAAAAATACAGCGATCTTATTGAAGTTCTTACACCACTTGTAAAAGGGTATGTAACAGACAAGGCTCTTGAGGTGTGCAGCCATGGTGTTCAGGTCTATGGCGGCTATGGCTACATAAAAGAGTTCCCTGTAGAGCAGCTGATGCGCGATTCAAGAATCTTCATGATCTATGAGGGGACAAACGGTATTCAGGCCATGGATCTTCTTGGCCGGAAGCTTGGCATGAAAAAGGGCAGATCCTTTGGTTATTTTGTTGAGCTTATCCAGAAGACAATCAGTGAATCAAAGGGTGTTGAGGGGATTGAGAAGATAACTGCTAAGGTGGAGAGTGCTCTGGATAAACTTCTCTCAACGGCAAAAATTATTGGTGATAGATCCCGTTCAGCAGAGGTGTTGAACGCCTACTCGTTTGCCCACCCCTTTCTTGAGGTTACAGGGGATGTCACCATGGCGTGGATGCTGTTGTGGAGAGCATCTGTGGCAGCTCCAAAGCTTGCCCAGAAGGCAGGCAGCCTTGACAGGGCTGTGGTTAGGGAGAAGGCTGAAAAAAATAAGGATGTGGCCTACTATGCAGGGCAGATAATGACAGCAGAGTTCTTTATCAACACCATTCTGCCATCTGCGCTTGGCAAGATGGATGCCATTGTAGAGGGAGACAGCTCTGTTGAGCAGATGCCGGAAGCGTCATTTGGCTCAAGATAATATCTTAAGGAGAGTAGAATTCAGCGGTCGTTCTCATAGGGATACCAGTCTGACTCTCTCAATGTTTTTACCTTCAACACCGCAATCTCAGAGGTTGAGGTGTTGAAGATAATCTTTCTGCCAACCTCTCCACCCACATCTTCAGATATGATCCTGATTTTTTTCCTGTTAAGAATTGTGCGTGCTGTTCTGATATTCTCTCTCCCCATATTTATATGAGAGATTGACAGATTGTGTGCCCCTCCAAAGAGCTGTGCCTCAAGATGGCTCTCCCTGGAACCATTGGAGAGCATCATTCTGATAAGTGTTAGAGTTGCCACATTTCCGTATATTGGTGTTGATCTCTCCCTTTCTCTGATTTCTGGAAGCTGGAAGTGGTTCATTCCACCGATTTTCTGTCTTCTGTCAAAAAGGCATACAGATACAGAGGAACCAAGCACTGTGGATATGGAGATAGGTTTGTCTGAAAAATATATAAAACCCGGTTTTAACAGGTAGTCTAACCTGATTGGGATATTCTCTTGTCTCTTCATGAAAGTATCTGTGTTTATAGTTTGTGTTGTTTTTAGATTACATTGCTTACTCTGTTTTGTTAAAATATTATATTAAATATGCAATTTCAAGTCCTTAAATGATAATGCAATATCAAGCTATATAAATATTATACAGTGGTATATAAATATTGCACAGAAGCTCTATCCTGTGCTAAAAAATCAGACGTCATTAAACAATAACATATAGTTTGAGATATGCTGTTAACAGATGAGAGTTAATACAGGAGATTGGATTGGGTAAACTCCCTGCCATCAGGATTGGCCATTTAAGGATTCTTGATCACCTTATGATCGGGTTGGCATCTGATGAATCCTCTGGTGCATTACTCAAGCAGACTCCTTCTCTCATGTCAGCAGTCCCCATGGGCAGCTGGCAAAAATTGAGACAATCGTTTTGTGATGGTGATCTTCATGGTGCCTTTCTCCCTCTCCCTGAGGCTATGCATCTCTTTGACTCGGGAATGGATATTAAAATTATTCTCCTTGATGGACGTCCCGGCGCTCCAGTAGTTGCAAGCAGCTCAGCAAAGGTGGATACTCTTAGTGATTTAAAGGGTAAAACCGTCTTGCTCTCCAGTTATCTATCTGTCCACCATCTTCTTCTTTACCGTCTGATGGCATCTGCCGGGTTAAGGGCAGGAACTGAAAACGATCCTCGTTCAGATGTACATATTGAGATAGTTCCCCCTTTCATCGTTTCGGAGATGGTTCTGCATGACGACTCTGGTGAGATTGGTGGCTGTTTTATCGAAGAACCATTTGGCTCGCTTCTCATTGGCAAAGGGCTGGGAAGGATAATCTGCCCATCATTCCGGCTCTGGCCAGACCATCCTGGTTCTGTACTGGTTGTGCACGACTATGTGATAAGGGATCATCGTCCCTATCTTGTGGAGATTGTCAATCTTCTGGTTGCATCAAACAGTTTTGGCTACAGAAGTTCAGATGCGCTGCACCGCTTCTCTCTGGAGCGTTTTTTTGATCAGGATAGTCAGGTTGTTGATCAGCTCCTCTCCACCTCTCTTCCAGAGAGACCACGCTCTCTCGTGCCGGAGATTCACTACATTGAAATAGTAAACCAGTTCATGGTCAAAGAGATGGGCATTATGGAAAATATCGTAGATATTGATGCTCTGGTGGATAGAAGTTTTGCTCTTGAAGCAGGGATAGAGAAAAATTGAAAATAGATGTTTGCAATGTATCAAAGAGCTTTCCCAGGTTCGATGGCGGAAAAAATATTGTGCTGGATGAGATCTCCTTTTCTCTCAACAGTGGGGACTTTGTTACTATACTTGGGGAGTCAGGAGGCGGGAAGACGACCCTGCTCAACCTTCTGGCAGGACTTGAACAGCCAACGTCAGGGGAGATCTTTGTAGATGGTATGAAGGTAAATGGTCTTCACCCCTCACGCTCAATACTGTTTCAACAGCCAGTACTTATCCCCTGGCTTACAGTAAAGGAGAATGTGGCTTATGGCTGTCGGCTGCGCGGAGATCTTGATAACCTTGAGTACCGGGTATATCAGTTTATTGAGATTATGGGTCTTTCAGGCTTTGAAAATGCAAAGCCTGCCTCACTTTCACTGGGTATGGCACAGCGGGTCTGCCTTGCAAGGGCATTGGTGGGGGGGGCAGAGATGCTTCTCCTTGATGAACCTTTTGCATCCTTGGATACATTTACCCAGGCGCATATACAGGAGGAGCTGATTAATATCTGGCTGAGCGAAAAATTTACAGCAGTTTTTGTAACTCATGATATCAATGAAGCTATACTTCTTGGCAACAAGATTATTCTGCTTGGGGGATATCCTGGCTCTGTCAGAGGAGTTTATGATATTGATGACCCATATCCAAGAAGTGTCAATGACCATGCATTCAAGGAGTATCGGTCAGAGATTCTGGCAAATTTGAAAGAGGCACATGTCGGTAACAGAAAATTTTTTCAGTGATGCTATATTGACCTCGGAGAATTGAACATGTTGACTATGTATGATTCAGTTGCAATGGAGAAGGGAGCTGACACCTCTCAGAAGAGGCTGGCAGAAGATCATAACTTCCTGAAAGAGGAGAATAGCGGGTTATCCATGAACAGAAGATCGTTTCTCAAGAAGAGCGCAGCCATAACCATTGGCACCACACTTGGTGCATCTTTGCCTCTCTTTTCAGTTACTGCAAAGAGTTCAGAACAGCAGCTGCGTATAGGGTATATCCCCATCACTGATGCCACCCCCCTTCTGATTGCCCACAGTCTTGGCTATTTTAAGGATGAGGGGCTGAATGTGCCACGGCCTGTGATGGTACGCTCATGGACAGTTCTTAGCGAATCCTTTATTGGAGGTAAATTCAACTTCACCCATATGCTATTTCCAATACCGATCTGGATGAGGTTCAAGCAGAAGGTTCCGGTCAAGGTGCTTGCCTGGGACCATACCAATGGAAGTGCCGTGACTGTTCATGGCGAGTCTGATATCCGGGGGTTCGGAGACCTTGGTGGGAGACAGATTGCAGTCCCCTCCTGGTACTCCACCCATAACTATATGGTTCAGATGGGGATAGTAGCCCATGGGCTCAAGCCTGTTATCAGACCTCAGGGTGCTGTTATTGCACGAGATGAGGTGAACCTCTTTGTGCTGCCTCCTCCAGAGATGCCACCTGCACTGCTTGGCAGAAAGATGGACGGTTTTATTGTGGCGGAGCCGTTTAATGCCCTTGCAGAGATGAAGATCAAGGCAAGAATAATGAGGTTCAGCGGAGATATTTGGAAAAATCACCCCTGTTGTGTGGTTATCTCTCATGAACAGCTTATAAAAGAGCAGCCTCTCATGGTTCAGAAGGCAGTCAATGCGGTGGTCAGGGCACAGCTATGGTGTACAGCGAATCCTGAAAAGGCAGCACATATCTTAAGTCGTGATGGGGAGGGGTATCTTCCTGTTAATGAAGATGTTCTTCTTAGGGTCTTTACAGCCTATGACCTCAAAGAGTATCTTACAGGACCTCTGCCTCATCCAATCATGCACCCTGAGTGGAATATTGGCAGAATTGGCTTTCAGCCATACCCCTACCCATCTGCAACAAAGTTCATTATCAGTCAGATGGCAAAGACAAAGGTTGAAGGAGATTCTCAATTTCTTCGCGCTCTTGATCCTGATGTGGCAGCCAGAGCCCTTGTGGATGACACCTTTGTGAAAAAGGCAATGAGAGATATGCGTGTTTACGGCTCTTTTGATTACGGTGATTCAGCAGGTGAACTCCAGAACCCATTTGAGAGGGAAGAGGTTCTGGAAATTGGTTGATAAAAAGAGCATATCAAACTCTGAAACAGGAGATCTCTTAAGCATGGAGAAGCTCTCCAGTTTCAGCTTGTCATCTCTTTTCAGGTACAGAGCATCGGATATGCGGTTTGAGCTTCTTGGCATATTGATCTGTATGGTGATCTGGTTTCTGGCAGGATGGCTCTTCTCCCTCATGCCTGTAAATGGTCTGGCTCAGTTTTATGATTTTTTACCCATACCCACATTCAAGGCGCTCTCCCATCTCGCCGGAGAGAAGAGGTTTTGGCTATCTGTTGTGGCAAGCTTGAGGAGGGTATTTATTGGCATCTCCATTGCAGCTCTTATCGGGATACCCATGGGGCTTGTTACAGGGTTCTATCCGGTTCTGAGGAATATATCCTATGCCCCGACTCAGTTCTTAAGAATGGTAAGTCCCCTGGCATGGATGCCAGTTGCGCTGATTGTCTTTACAGAGTTTGAGTCTGCAATCTGCTTTCTTATAGTCATGGCAACCGTATGGCCCATCATATTGAACACCGCATCCAGGGCAGCCAGTGTGAACCCCCAGTGGGTAAAGATGGCCATGAATCAGGGGGCAGATCATCTTCAGATATTTCGCACCATTATTATTCCTGCGTCACTGCCAGGTATTCTGGGCAGCATCCGGCTTGCCCTTGGAGTGGCGTGGATAGTGCTTGTACCGGCAGAATTTCTCGGGGTTGCAAGTGGCCTGGGCTATCTGATAAATGATGCACGGGATACCATGGCATATGACAATCTCATGGCAATTATCCTTACCATTGGAATTCTTGGTTTTACACTGGACAAGATATTTCAGATGATTCAGAGTTCATTCACCAGATCATGGATTGCATAGTGTTTCTATTTTTCTGAATATATAGATTTAAATTGAAGATATAAAAAATCAAGGAGATGTTTATGGCAGTGGATCCAAAAATAAAAATTTTGATAGCAGATGATTCTGGTACTATGCGTATCATGTTCAAGCAGATGGTCAACAAGGCTGGGTTTGAAAATATTGTGATGGCTGTGGATGGTATGGATGGTATCAAGAAAGTTCAGGAGTCTCCTCCTGACCTGATTATCAGTGACTGGAATATGCCAAGAATGGATGGTCTTGAATTCCTTCAGTGGGTAAGAAAAACCCCTCCCTATCAGGATATCCCCTTTATAATGGCAACTGCACAGGCGGACAAGGGGCAGCAGATCGCCATTTATGAGGCAAAGGGTAACGGTCATGTCCCAAAACCGTTTGATTCCAACCAGATCAAGGATGCCATATATAAGGTTTTTGCCCCTGAAACTGTTGCAGTTGCAGGACCTAAAAAGCGTAATGTGGTGGATGGAAAGGTGGAACTAAGCGTTGCCCATATTCAGATTACCGACCATCTTGCGCTGGGAGCATTAAAGCACCGCATAGAGACAGGTCAGGTTAACCCTAAGTTTTTTGAACTTAAAACCGAGCGGAAACCTGGATGGAATCCAATTCAGGAGGGGCTTGAGAACGGAGAACTTGACTGCGCATTTGTTCTTGCTCCGATTGCAATGGATCTTTTTGCCTATGACTCACCAATTCAGCTTGTGCTTCTTGCCCATAAAAACGGCAGCACCTTTGTCCGAAGCCGCAATTATGATCCACGCTTTGACTCCTTGCAGAGTTTCTATAAGTATAAGGTGGTTGATATCCCGCACAAGATGTCAATTCACCACATGCTGGCACATCAGTTTTTAAAGGAACTCGGGCTCAAACCCGGCGTTCCTGGCAAAAAAGCGATCAATGTGCGATTTGAGGTGGTACCACCCATTAAGATGCCTGGTATTATGAAGGAGAATGAAGATGTTGCAGGCTTCATGGTTGCTGAACCCATTGCCACAAAAGCTATTGCAACAGAGATAGGCAATCTTGAATTTATCTCCTCCACAAGGTGGAATCAGCACCCATGCTGTATTGTGGCCATGCAGAAAGATTTTATTGACAAATATCCTGATGCGGTTCAGGAGTTTGTCACTCTTCTGGTTGAAACAGGGCAGTATGTTGAGCAGGACAAGGCAAGAGCTGCTGATATTGCTGTAAAGTTTCTTGATCCTGATGGCCAGCTGGGGCTCAACACAAAGGTTCTTGAAAAGGTCTTTTCTCAGCCGTTAGCCATCAGAATGGATGATCTCTACCCTGTGGTAGATGATTTTGATGTCATACAGAAGTATATGCATGATGTGATGGAGATAGGCAGATTGATTGATCTTGAAAAATTTGTGAATACATCATTTGCAAAGAGGGCGCTCAAGGGTTGATTTCTGACTAAAGTGCCTGCTCACAGCAGTTGCATGCTTCGTTGTGCTCTGTCAGGGCATGGCTGTTATATGGAAGTCGTTCTGATGCTCTGTAAATTAAGAAGACTTTCTTTTCTGGTTGTGCCGTGAGGGCATTGCCGTTATATGGGAGGGGATATTGAAAATCACAGATCCAGATGTCATAAAAACAGGTGAAAGAGATCTGATTGAATCTATTAAAGATGACCTTGATCTGGCTGCTATACAGGGAATCCTCCTTGAAAAGGTCAGATCCTCCTCTTTTGATATCAGAGATGAGGCGCTATCATTTGATGTCAGTGGTGGAGAGATTGTTGTGCACGATGGTCAGATTGCCTTTAAAGTGAATTTTGAGCTTAAAACAGAGATCTCAATCATGTTTGATAGAAAGGGAATCTACATTCCAGATGGAGCCCAGTATGAGGATACTGGCTCTGACGAGATGATTGATGAACTTGCCTCTGACGAGATGATTGATGAACTGACCTCTGATGAAAGTAATTATGAGATGCAGGAGGATTACTCCTCTGACAGATTTCAATCTGACGCTCTTCAAGATGATCTGAAAGATGAGAAGATCCCTTATGAGACGGAAGAGGCAGATATCTCGGATGATGCGGCATCTGATCAGCTTGACCCTGATGATCTTCTGGATGATCTGGATGGAGTTGAAGATGAAGATATCCTTGGAGATCTGGAAGATGCAGAGGAGCGACGAGATCTTGACCCAATTGAAGATCTTAAGAATCTTAGCCGGAATGATAATTTTGAGGATCTGCTTAAAGAGAACAGTAATTTCTGGGGAAACCAGGAGAAGTAATTACGTTTTTTATCTGAAACTGTAGGGGCAGGCCTTCGTGCCTGCCCTTGCGATGGCACCCACATGGGGGGCGCTACGGTTTCATAATTCGTTGTGGCAGGAAAATCTGCCATGTACGTTATAGGGAAAATCTTTTAACTGGCTGTAATAATAAAACTTTCGCCTTTGGTTGTGACAGAATAATCTGCCATCTACATTATGTGAAAGTCTTTTTATACAAGATGGTATGGTTATTATTAAAAAAAACAGGAATGGAAAGAGAAGAGATGGTGGAGACTGTGGAGAAAAAAGCTGGGCCGGATATTGCGGAGAAACTTGGGAACATAAAGTCCCATGAAGAGATAGATACTGTTTTAAGACGCTATATGGATAGTGAGAACTATTCGAGAATGGAACTCATCACAAATATTGATGTCAGGCGTAAAATTGCCAGTGCCATTGCCATATGTCAACCTGACTCGGTTTTTGTAAACAGAGGTGTTGAGGATGACAGACAATTTATCCGTGAGCTTGCCCTGAAAAAAGGTGAGGAGTCTCCCCTTGCCATGGACAGACATACCATCCATTTTGACCTGAGCCAGGAGCAGGGCAGAATCGTTGACAGAACCTTCTATATTGTTGATGATTTTGAGGATGTCAGCTCCCTTGCCAAACGGATGAATCGTGATACAGCTCTCAAGGAGGTGGAGGAGAACCTTCGCGGCATCATGGTGGGAAAGATAATGATAGTCGGGTTCTACACACGTGGACCTGCAGGGGCAAAGGCTGCCAATCCGTCGATTGAGATCACAAGCTCTGCCTATGTTGCCCACAGTGCTGAAATCCTTTACCGCAATGGCTATGCTGCCTTTAACAGTGAAGTTACCCGGCAGGGCCATTTTTTCACCAATATCCACAGTGAAGGTCTGAACAGACCTGAAGACCTTCCCAGTGCAAGGGTGTTGATGGACAGACATTACAAAACCACCTATGCTTTCAAATGCACATATGCAGGTAACACACTTCTTCTCAAAAAAGGGAACCACAGGTTTGCCGTGGATATGGCGGTTTATGAGAAGTGCGGTCAGGAGCTGTCAGAGCATATGTTCATAACAGGAATCAACGGACCTGCTGGCAGCGGTAGAGTCACCTGGTGTGCAGGGGCTGCCCCGAGCGGATGCGGAAAAACAACAACAGCCATGGCAGGTAACCACTTTGTCGGTGATGACCTTGCCCAGATGTGGATTGCAAAAGATGGCACCATAAGGGCAATCAATCCTGAGTGTGGCATCTTTGGCATTGTTGAGGATGTGAACTGGGAAGGGGACCCCATGCTCATGGAAAACTTAAGAAAACCAGGTGTTGAGGTTATCTGGTCAAATGTTCTTGTTGATGAAAAAGGTGTGCCCCACTGGGTCGGTAATGGTGAGGAGCCTCCTGAGAGTGGTCTCAATTTTCAGGGGAGATGGCATAAGGGGATGTGTGATGCAGATGGCAGGCCTGTTCCCATCTCTCACCCTAACTCAAGATGTACGCTCTCATCTTCAGTTCTGGGCAATTACTCTGCTGAAGCTGAGAACCCGGAAGGTGTTGAGACCAGAATATTTACCTACAGCGGAAGAGACAGTGATACCATGCCACCTGTCTGGGTTGCAAAAAACTCTGAACATGGTGTGGTGCTTGGTGCGTGCATAGTCTCGGCAGCAACAGCAACTGAGGTTGGTGCAAGTGGGGTAAAGAGAGCACCCTGGGCAAATGCCCCCTTTATTCCGGGCTCTCTTGGAGATTACATGGATGCTCAGTTCAGGTTTTTTGGAAACAGTGCAATTGCAGCAGATAAAAAACCTGTGATGGCAGGGTTGAACTATTTCCTTACCCACAGTTCAAGGGGCGGGGAGTCGTCAAAGCTTCTTGGGGAGAAACGGGATGTAAAGGTGTGGCTTTCATGGCTTGAACGGTATGCCAACAGTGAGGTGAGATATATTGATGCCCCCATTGGCCATCTGCCACTCTACGCTGATTTAAAGGAGCTTTTCAGCCAGATCATCTCCAAGGAGTACTCTCTGGAACTTTATGAAAAGCAGTTCTCCCTTTATGTGGATAACATTTTAAACCGGTTAGACCTTCAGATTGATGCCTATTCAAAGGAGAAGGGGATACCGGAAACTCTCTTTAATGTACTGAACACTCAGAAATCGGAGTTGCTGGCATTAAAGAGAACGTCCGGTACTGTAGTATCTCCATCTGCTCTTGTCCGCTAACCTATCTGGTGGAGTTATTCTGTAGAGCTGTTAGCAGTGAGGCGTGGCCAAGGTATTTGAGAATGGAGAGTGCCGGTCAGGGGCGGTTTTTTTTGAGACCGCTATTAATATAAACTATAAATATAGTAATTTTTTTACTTCTGGCTTGACCAGGATTTAGGTGAACAGTTATGATAAGAATTGAAACCAGTATGGGTGAAATATCTCTGGAACTTGATGCAGAGAAGGCTCCAAAGACAGTTGAAAACTTCCTCTCTTATGTCAATGCAGGACATTATGATGGCACTATCTTTCACAGAGTGATCAATGGATTCATGATCCAGGGTGGAGGAATGACCGAGGATATGAAGGAGAAGCCGACTCAGACTCCAATTGAGAATGAGGCGGATAACGGTCTTTCAAATGATGCATACACAGTTGCAATGGCAAGAACCATGGACCCACACAGTGCAACTGCACAGTTTTTCATTAATGTTAAGAAAAATGATTTTCTCAACTTCTCATCAAAAACTCCGCAGGGTTGGGGTTATACAGTTTTTGGTAAGGTAACCAAAGGACAGGGCGTGATTAACAAAATCAAACAGGTTGCAACCTGTAACAAAGGTGGCCATGATGATGTCCCAAGAGAGGCTGTGACCATTATCAAGGCTGAGGTTGTTGAGGAGTGATGCAACGCCTTATTTTCAAGTAGATGAAGAGTAAATAAGATTTAAAAAAAGAAGAGTGGGTAGGCCGCTATAATATGGGGTTACCCACTTTTTTTTATATGAAAGTCTAGGGATCACAAACTGGTTAGTACCCCGTAGAGACGCAAGATCTTGCGTCTCTACAACTTTCATGCTTCGTTGTGCCTGTCAGGGCATGGCTGGTATATGAAACTGCAGGGGCTTTCCCTCGTGCCTGCCCTTGCGAGGGCTGCACCACTTATGACGATGCGGATGAAAATCAATATATGAGTAACATTACAATTTCCAGAGACCGGAAACTCTATTACGAGTTGATTGAGGGCGATAAAACCCTGCCCTGTCTGGTATTTCTCCATCAAGGGCTCGGTTCTGTGGCAATGTTCAAAGATTTTCCTCAATTGCTCTGCAAGAGAACCGGAGCTTCGGGCCTTCTGTATGACCGTACAGGGTATGGAAGATCTTCCCCATTGACCCATGACCGATCAATCCACTATATGCATGAGTATGCCCTGAACGAGCTTCCTGAAGTAATCAACGCCACTATTCCTGACACTCCATTTATTCTGATTGGCCACTCTGATGGTGGAAGCATAAGTCTCATATCTGGAGCAGAGAGGGATCGGCATCTTAAGGCGATTATAACCCTTGCTGCCCATGTTTTTGTCGAACAGGAGACTGTTGACTCCATTATTAAGACTGTTGAAGCTTTTTCACAGGGTAAAATGGCCGGGCTTTTCAAATATCACGGTGACAATACAGAGACCCTGTTCAGGGGGTGGTCTTCCACATGGTCAACTCACTGGTTCAGATCATGGAATATAGAGTACCTTCTGCCATCAATTGATGTTCCAGTTCTTATCATTCAGGGTCGAGACGATCAATATGGGACTCTGGCTCAGGTGGCGTCAATAGCCTCTGGAATCTCTGGTAAAGCTCAGACTCTTATTGTTGATGGCTGTGGCCACTCCCCCCATCTGGAGTCAACTGAACTCACGGTTGAAGCTATCTCCAGATTTATCAGTAATAGCAAGCAAGTAATTTGTCACTGAGGCTGTTCAAAATGATTTTTATGATGGGCAGATAGAGATATTTGCCTCTTAAACCAGGGGAACTGTTATAAATAAAACAGACTAAAAGAGGAGCCGTATGGCAAGAGAAAAAGGAACTGTAGTAGAGTGGAACAGAGATAGAAAATATGGATTTATCCGTCCAGATAACAGTGCACAGGATAAGATATTTCTCTATACTAAATCACTGCCGCACTACCAACGTGACCCTGAAATTGGGGATTTAGTGACATATGTTGTGGGTGTTGATGAAAATAACAGATATTGTGCTTTTGCTGCTAAAATAGGTGGAGTGGCACTCTCCAGATTTACGTTGATATCGATCGGTATGGCACTGCTTATGGCAATTTATCTCTCTCTTGTGGCACTGCATAAACTTCCGATCCATCCAGTTGCGATATATGCCGGAGTGAGTCTTATCACAATCTGGGCATACAGCAAGGATAAACGGGCAGCTGAACTTGGTCGGTGGAGAATCAGCGAATTTAAACTGCACCTGTTAGAGATAGCTGGTGGATGGCCTGGTGCACTCCTGGCCCAGAGATGTTATCGACACAAGGTACGTAAAATTTCGTATCAGATTGTATTCTGGATTATTGTCGCTGGCCATGGATCTCTCTGGTACTATCTGCTTAATCACAAAGATCTCTATTACTCTAACTGGCACACTGCAATAAACTACGCTCAGGTTATGGCTGAAGGCGTAAAATGGGAGATAGAGACTCTCCTGTCACCCTATTATAAGGGCTATGTTGCAAAAGAGAGATCTCATACAGAGACTGTGGAACATACTACTGCCACTGCAACTCAAGGCAGTTCGACAGAGGTTCCATTAAAGAGAGAGATCTCCCCAAAGAGAGTCCGCATTGTAAAGGGGATCATCAAAGAGATCCGTTCACAGGAGGGGATAGTCGTCAGCTTGCAGACAGTGGCAGCAGGTATGGAGGGAACCATTGACAGATCTCTGCTTGCCCGAAATTTTGCCACCCGTTTCAAGCCAGGAGACCATATTCAGGTGGGAATACGCAAAATTACCATGAGAGGGGATATAAAGGATATTGAGTTGATGCTGATTGAGAAATAGCGATCAGAATGTAGCCATGAAATATGTTTATCCTTTTCAGATTTTTTTGCACTGGGCTCATATAATTCTCTGCCCCCCTTTTCTGAAGCACACCAGACGAATCGGGGAGGGTGATTTCTCACCGATCTTACTGGCATGGAAATATAAAGATGAGTTTACAAAACTGGCTGAGGCGTTTAACCACATGATCAAGGAGCTTGATCACAAGCATAATCTGAACCCCATCTTTTTTATCAAAAATTAACACAAACGTAATTAAATCCTAACTTATCTCCTCTATATCAACTATCCAGATAGTGGTTCAAAACCATACTGCCCTGTCTTCCAGACAGGCGCGTTTATTTCTCTGAAAACAAAAAACAGAAGGTGACTATTATGAAAAACAGCAGTTGCAATGATTATCTCCCGTCTGAAAATGAAGAGTATATGAACGAACAGCAGCTTCATTACTTTGAGTATAAACTCTTGAAGCAGCAACAGGAGCTGGAGGAGAAGATCCAGAGTTCCATCAGAAAATTGAAAACTTTGAAGTCTGAAAGCTCTGATATGATTGATCTGAGTAACCATGAACATGAGATTGATCTGGAGTTAAAGAGAATGGCCCGCAACACAAACATGTTGAATTTAAGTCAGAATGCTCTGCAACGCATCAAGAACGGATATTTTGGCTACTGTGTGATCACAGGGCAGGCCATCGGGATCAAAAGGCTTGACCTTATACCAACAACAACCATGTCTATTGATGCTATGAGAATGTTTGAGCGAGATAGAGGTATGGAGTGTCAGAGTGTCATGGAGTATGCAGCATAGCTGTAAGTCACCCTTTGGGAGGAGAAGAGAACGTGTCACAGCTTTACAGGAAAGAGGCTCAGCCGGAAAGAGAGGTACGGCATGAGTCGCACTCTGAGATGATCAGAAGAGTACGCAACGCCCTGAAAATCGATGATAGCTCTGCTGATAGGTTTGTGGCATCGCTCCCCTTTTCCGACAGTGATGCCACATGCGGCTGCGAGAACGAATTTCAGGCTGTTGTCATGGGAAGTTCAAAAGATGTTGATCTTCCCATGACCATAAGAGAGTCATCGTGCTATAAGAATCTCCTCAAACGGAACAGGCGTGGTGAAGAGAAGAGAAAAGTTGCAGGATTTGAGCACTATCTGAATCCTGCAGGAGCGGACTGCCCAGACCGCTCTCTCTCTGACCAGCAGGGGGGTGACAATAATCATCTTCATACCAGATCTTTTGGCACTGTTGAGAGCTTGCCTTCAGGTAACCTTGATTCCAGCAACGATCGAACCTGCTTCATTGATGTCTGGGAGAACAGCTGGGTCAGGTTTCCCAGGCAGCAGTTAAACCTCTATGCAAACCAGATTCTAGATAGCGACCTTCATCTTGACAAGCAGAACCCTGCTGCTGGTTACCGCAAGGATGTGGGCCGGTTTCTGATTGAGAAAAACGGGGTTCAATATCTTCGTATTCCGGTAAGCTATCTTCTGAAGCTCTCTCTTGCAGATGCTGTTGGCACTCCTGCTCTCCATCCAGCACTCAGAGCCACTGCCAGAAAGATGATGGCATGCTGTATTAATGATAACTCATCACCAGAGATACTCTCCTTTTTTCCTGCCCCATTAAAAATAGCAACCGGTCGGGAGATCAAGGCTGTCAGAGAGAGTGCTATCCGTTTTCTGCTGATCCAGCTGCTCACTGCATATGCCAACAGCAGATTCAGACTGATGGAGAATGGCCAGAAGGCTCTGGTCTATTTTGCCTCCCACGCCCCACACCGCCAGAAGCAGTTCAATACCGTTGTTCCAGACGCCTTTTACCGAGATCTCTTCATGAGTCCGTGCCTCTCTGGATGGGACAGAGGAGAGGATAAGATGGCATACATGCATATCTGCCACAGGGTTCTCTCCCGCAGCCGTCTCAATGCTGTCAGTAAACTCAAAGACGCTGGCATCATAACATCAAACCTGGTTGTGCTGCCCAACATCTCAGATGTAAGCCTTGCCAACAACGGCACCCATATAAGCATAGGCAGCAGGAAGATCTCAAAGCTTCTTAAAGATGGCGATCCTCACTTCACACCATCAGATGAGAAGTATCTTGGAGATCTCTCCATCAAGATCTGTGAACATTTTCTCCCACTTTTTGTCGGAACCTACAGTGCCACCCCTTACCGCCTTGATTTTGAGGATTTTCATCCGGAAAATATTCTGGGTTTTCTTCCACATGAACTTGATTTTACCCATCTGCGGATGGTCTGGCAGCAGTGGAAGAAAAAGGCCGGGCTTAGGATCTTCTCTCAGCCAGTAACTCCATTTGGGCCAGAGGGTATGGATCGTTTCATCAGAAAACTCTTCTCTCTGAAAGGGGATATTGTGCCTGATTTCAGGCTGATAGACTACTTTGGTGCAGTTATGGCAACAGATGAGAGGAGCGCCCTGGATGGAAAAGAGGGAAATGAAAAATCTCTTGCCCTGGATCTTCAGGATATGGGGATCTTTGATGCCAGGATGTCTCTTTACATGCTCATGCGCCTCAGAAAAGCTTCTGTTCATGGATTTTCAGGTGTTGAAGGGCGTTACTACAGCACCTTTGAGAGCCTTATTAACGACCTTGGAGATGCGATACAGATTCAGCGTATGGTGATGATGGTTGCATGGAAGCTGATTCTTGAGGAGAGGGTAACGCATGAGGATATCCCAGACAGACCTGAAGTGGAGAGCGAGCGGAGACAGATCTTTTTTGGTGCTGCCATCGGGATCAAAAAAGTATTTGTGCTCGAAAATGGGGATAACCGCTTTCTGAGCACCATTCTATCCAGAGTCAGGCAGAGAAAAAAGCTCTCCAGAAGCATAAAGTATCCTGGATATTATAAGCTTAGGATCAAGGACTATCTAATGGCACTTATAGAGATTCTGGAGCAGGAGGGCAAAGAGCTGATAAGATCCCCGGAGCTTTGCAGAAGTGTCAGAGATCTGAAAAAGAGGGTTGAATCTCCTGCTGGCAACAGGGTCTCAGACCGGATGGTCTCTGCAATCCTGAAGAAAGAGAGCGTAAAAAGAGCGCTTGATATGAGAGCAGAAGAGTTCAATCAGGCAAGTGAAAGATATCTGAGGGACGATTTGAGGAAACGGCACATGGCTGAAGGGATGAAGATTCTTGAGGAGGAGATCCAGCAGCTTGATCTCTGGGCATCTTTCAGAGATCCTGGCTGTATGGAGATGCTTGCCTCCATACTTGGCGAGGGGCAATCTGCTTTCAGTTTTCTATCAGCTCACAGAGAGGCTATTCTTAATGAGAGCGCAGCAGAAGATGTTCTTGAGAAGATGGTTCAACTCATTGTACTTATAGTGGATCAGAATATCCAGGCCAACTCGATATGAGAGTATATCCCCACCAGTATATAGACCGCAGGAGCGGCACTGTTCAGAGCGAGAGGCTCTTCAGGGACAACCTTGTCAACTTTATCTATTCTGGAGTCAGAGAGAATGCAGGTTTCTGCTTTAACCTCATAACATCTGGAAGAGCCAGTGCGCTGCTGAGTTATCTCAATTTTGATTTCACCTTTGACCAGAATGGCAGAAAGGTGGAACAGTTTATCCATGAACTTAATATAAACATGTCAGAATCTCTTCTGCCTCCAGAGAGTTTCAAGACAGCAAGAGAGGTGTTCCAGCGGCAGATCAGGTACTGGGAGTGTCGCCCGATGTCATCCCTCCCCAGTGACAACACCATTGTGGTCTCTCCCTCTGATTCCAAGGTGCTTGTGGGCGCTCTCAGCCCTGATCAGCCGCTTTTTATAAAAGAGAAGTTTTTTCAATATCGTGAACTGCTTGAAAAAGATGAGTGGCTTAAAGTTTTTGACAGAGGTGACTTTGCAATTTTCAGGCTCACTCCTGATGAGTACCATTACAACCATACGCCTGTCTCAGGAGAGATCTCAGATTTTTATCAGATCAGCGGGCAGTATCACTCCTGCAACCCTGGAGCTGTGGTTCGTGAGGTGACCCCATATTCCAGGAATGAACGGGTTGTCACCATCATAAATACAGATGTGGATGGCGGCACCCATGTTGGCATGGTTGCCATGGTTGAGGTGACAGCCATGATGATAGGGATAGTTGAGCAGTGCTACAGCCACCACCTCTATGACTCACCTCGTTCAATGAATCCTGGCATGTATGTTAGGAAAGGTCAGCCAAAAAGCCTGTTCCGGCCAGGAAGCTCAACAGTCATTCTGCTGTTTGAAGAGGGGAGAGTCAGCTTTTCTAACGATATTGTGAGCAATATGGTCAGAACTGATGCCAGCAGCCGCTTTACCATAGGGTTTGGAGCACCTATGGTTGAGACATCGGTGAGGGTAAGAGAGGCGATCGGACATGCCGTTGACCACTCTTCAATAAAAAAAATCAACCAGGGAGTTCAGTGATGAGTTCAGAAATTGTGCTGTTTATAACATCAATAACCCTTTTCATGGCTATATGCCTAGTGTGGGGATTCAAGAACCTTCCTAATGAGAGGTGGCAGATCTTTGCAACCATTCCTCTGATAAAAGATGAGACCGGAAGCTGGCGAGGTCTGAATCTCACCTATTACGGAATCCTCTCTGCCACAGCATATGCATTTTCAATGTCCATAATGGTGATTCTGCTGGGGAGCTGCCATATACCGCTCTCTGTGCAGATGAGGCATATCATACCGATCATGGTGGTTGCTATTCCAGCATCGCGCCTTGTTGCATGGCTTGTAGAGAAAAAGAGCAGCACATTTACTGTGGGTGGGGCAACATTTACCGCAATAATGATCCTTCCCTGGGTTGTGATAGGAATCAATTCAATATCACACTTCAAGGTGCCTATATTCTGTTTTTTCGCCGCCATCTCCATCTCCTACACCTATGGTGAGGCCCTTGGAAGACTTGCCTGCATAAGCTTTGGCTGCTGTTACGGCAAGCCTCTATCCCAGTCTGGCAGATTGATCAACAGACTCTTTTCAAGGTTTCACTTTGTCTTTCACGGAAAGACCAGAAAGGTTGCCTATGCCTCCAACCTGGAGGGGGAGCCCATGGTTCCAATTCAGGCGATCACATCCATTCTCTATACAGCTGCTGCCCTTGCTGGAACGCTCCTTTTTCTATCCGGGCACTTCAAGAGTGCTATGTTGGTCACAATTGTTATCACACAGATCTGGCGGGTTATCTCTGAGTTTTTCAGAGCAGACTACAGAGGAGAGTTCAATTTTTCAGTCTATCAGATTATGGCAGTGACAGCAGTGGCGTACATGGTGATAATATCCATTATTATGACCCCTGGTAACCCTTCTGCCAGCCCGCTGTCACTATCAGCAGATAGTGGACTTTACTCCATGGATAGCGCAATCTATGATGGGATGATTTTATACAGAACTGTTACTACTCCAGACATTCCAGAGGGTCTTCGTCAGTTCTGGTGCCCATCTGTGATCATCTCTCTTGAGCTGTTCTGGCTCATTACATTTCTCTACACAGGAAGAAGCTCTGTCACAGCCTCTCAGATCTCTTTTCACGTGGTCAAGGATAAGATATAGGGGGAGTTCATAATCTTTGATTATTGGAGTTCAGTATCCAAAGGAGAGATGAGACAGATAATCAGGCTGGCATGAAAATTAAAAACTTGGTTCTGTATCTGGATACATACACCTGTCGGCTTCCGGGATTCTTGTTCCAAGATCCCGGAGGTCAACATTACGACTCAAAAATCAGCGGGATATCTACAGCTCTAATTCACACGTTGTTTCTGGTTCCCCCACTCTTTATCACGGAGCATGTATTTTTGAATTTTACCTGTGGAAGTTTTCGGCAATTGGCAAAACTCAACGAATTTTGGCGATTTAAATCGTGCAAGGTTATCTTTACAAAATGAGATAATCTCATTTTCTGTAGTACCCGAATCGCTTTTAAGGGTGACAAAAGCTTTGGGGACTTCCCCCCATTTACTATCTGGAACAGCTACGACAGCAACTTCAAGTACATCTGGATGCTGGTAGATTACATTTTCGACCTCTACAGTAGAGATATTTTCTCCTCCAGAAATAATAATATCCTTTTGACGATCCATAATCTGGATATAGTTATCAGGGTGCATAACCGCCAGATCCCCTGAATGAAACCAGCCACCCGAAAATGCCTTTTCTGTGGCTTCCGCATCTTTATAATACCCCAACATCACAATGTTGCCGCGCATGACAACCTCGCCGATGGTCTGGCCGTCCCGAGGCACAGGCTGCATGGAATCTGGATTGACAACATCAAGAAATTGACTCACCGTGTATGCTACCCCCTGGCGGGAACGTACCACAGAACGCTCCTGCTCTGGCAAGGCATCCCACTGGGCATGCCAGGCACAGACTGTATAGGGGCCGTACACTTCGGTCAGGCCATATACATGGGTAATACTGGCTCCGATACGTTCCATATGTTGAATAATCGTTGGTGACGGAGGAGCCCCTCCTACAGCTATTTTCAGAGGGCTTTCCAACTTCAAACCTCTGGATGCCGGGTGATTGGTAATCCCTATCAAAACGATTGGGGCTGCACACATGTGTGAAATGCGCTCTTTCGCTAGAAGGCCAATAATTTCCTCTGGATCTACCTTGCGCAGACACACATGGGTTCCACCCACCGCAGTGACCGCCCAGGGAAAACACCAGCCGTTGCAATGGAACATGGGAAGGGTCCAGAGATAAACGGAATCACTGTTCATCCCCATTTCCAGGCAGTCGCCAAGGCCGTTCAAATAAGCCCCCCTGTGATGGTACATTACCCCCTTTGGTTTTCCTGTTGTTCCACTGGTGTAATTCAGGGTGATGACGTCACGCTCATCTGCAACTGTCACAGGAACATCCTCAGATGAACCGGTATTAAGAAATGACTCGTAGTCGATCCCCGGCAGAGGCAGCTCCTCGCTGGTATCGCATATATTGATAAATGTTTTTAACTCCGGCAGCTGGTCAAGGATGGGCAGAACCAGATTTGCAAACTCATTATCAACAAAACAGACCACGCTATCTGAATGGTTGAGTATATAACACACCTCCTGGGAAGATAAGCGGATATTGACGGAAACAAGCACTGCACCGATCATGGGAACTGCAAAATGGGCTTCCAGCATGGGTGGGATGTTGGGAGAGATAAAGGCAACCTTATCGCCCTTTCCAACACCACTATTTTTCAATGCACTGGCTAACTGATTCACACGTTGATTGAACTGGCTGTAGGTGAAGCGATGTGCTCCATTAACCACGGCCAGCTTTTCAGGATATACTTCCGCACTTCGTTTAATAAAGTTCACAGGTGTCTGCACTTCGTAATTTACTGTTGGAAAAGCCATTAAGATCATCTCCTGTAGCTGAATCGTTAAAGGGTGTCATCATGAGATCCTCCATTGCGGAATTGATCATGACACTGGTCACAACAAGTGGATGGGGGCAGGTAGGAAAATTGCCGGAAACTTTTATATGCGACGAGCATCAGTTGTTAACGGCTGCCCCATTGGAAAAAAATTCGGTTCGTTGTGATTTTATTAGTAGCAGATTATATTGTGCGATGTAAATCGGGAAAATTCTGAAATTTTCATAGGCAAGTTGCACTAACTGTAGTAGGAGATTTTCTATTGAATAATTAGGTAATTTACCTATTCCAATTCCATTATGAGGCAGAAATGGGGGAACTCATTTTTAACTCAACAATCTGTTCTCTTTATTTTGACAACAATGACTGAGAATGATCCGGCGTGTACGGCATGGAAGAGGAGCCCTTACGACCCATCGCATTTTCCACCCATAGTGCCGCAAATCTTACCAACTCAGGAGAGTGTTTGATACCAAGCTTATCCTTTATCCGCTCGGTGTGGGAATAGACTGTTTTTGCACTCAAATGGAGACGATCAGCAATGGCGCCAGGCACCATTCCATTGCCAATAAGGTTGAACACCTCCAGCTCTCTGTTGGTCAGAACCTCCACTGGCGAGGTGTAAATGGTGTCCGCCCTTTTGTGAAATTTATTTAAAATAGTACCTGTCATGCTTTCGCTGAGAAACACATTACCATTAAAAATCTGCCGAATGGCATTGATAACTGAATCTGATGCCTCTTTTTTATTAATATAGCCCATTGCCCCTGCACGCAGGCACCGTTCAGCATAGATCTGTTCATCGTATGTGGAGAGGATCAATACCGGAATATGCTCACATTCCTGTTTAAGCTGCTCAAGCAGATCCATGCCATTGCTGGTTTTCAACGCCAGATCAAGAATGACCAAATCCGGCATCAATTTTACAATGGCATTAAATGCACTGGAGACATCCTGAGCACTTCCGCAGATTTTCAGATCTTTTTCCTGCTCAATCAGATCAGCCAGTCCATTTCTGAAGATGGGGTGATCTTCCACGATAAAAATATGCCTGATCTCTCTAAAACTATGTGGTGCATGTGTCATTGTAATTATTCTACTCCCGTGGGTGTCAGGTTAAAGGTCAGCAATATACGGGTACCAACCTTGTTATCCGGTCTGATATCAAGTGTGGCACCTATTCTTCGAGCACGATAGTGCATGATTCTAAGTCCCATCCCTTTGCCTTCGATATTGCCGGAAAACCCGGAGCCGTCATCATAGATTTCAAGAGTGGCGGTGTTGCCTGTGTTAAAGATAATCAAGACAATATTCTGGGCCTTTCCGTGTTTCACGGCATTGTAGGCGGCTTCCCTGGCAATATAATAAATGTGGGTTGCCATTTGAGGTTTCAGGGAGATGGAAGATCCACCATACTCAAGCCGACAGGAGACATCATAAATCTGTTCGATATCCCTGCAAAACTCCATCAAGGTCAATTCCAGCTCTTTTTCGGCAATGTGGGTAGGGCAGAGACCCCGTGAAATCCGGTATGTCTTTTCAATGGCTTCCTTGACGTGGTGACGAACCTTGTTTAAGGATTCCAAATCGCTGTCGCCATCATCTGATCGTTTTCGCAGAATTACCTTAAGCATGACCTCTATGCCTAACAGGTGAGAGGAGAGATCATCATGAAGGTATTGACCCAGCTGCAGGCGTTCACGTTCACTGATATCTATGATTTCCCGTTCAAGACGCTTTGTCTCTGTCTGGTCTTCCACGGTACACAATACACAGAGTTCTCCCCATATATGAACCGTTTCCGCATGAATGGCCCCCAGCCGTGTATTGCCATTGGTATTGACAAATTCCACATCCATGTCCCGCACCCGTCCATCCTGCTTTAAAAGATCTGCAATCTGATTGAAACTGGATGAATGGCGAAACATGGAGAGACTCCTTAACGATTTGTTTACCACTTCATCATGGTTACATCCGATAAAATTCAAAAAGCTGCGATTGGCATCAATAACCATGTGGTTGTTGAGATTCACAATAAAAATACCACTGGGGCTGGCATGGAACGCTTTAAAAAACAGCTCTTCCGTCCTGCGTCGATCATCAATTTCCGTTTCAATTTTTTGGCTGTAAATTGTCAGCTGTTCCATAAAATGGTTGAAATAAGCAGCCAGTTTGCCGATCTCATCTTCTGTATTGATTTGCATTCGTACGGTAAAGTTGCCATCTGCAACTTGTGAAAGTTTTTTTTCCAGCTGCTGAAGCGGGCGGGTAATGCCCCTTGCAATTGTAAATGTTGCCGGAAATATAAGCAGGAGAATTGCCAGGATTGTTGATAGCATAATGTTTCTCACCGATTTCAACGGAGCGTAAAACTCTTCCAGATAGCTTGTGGATGCCACAATCCAGTCATACTCCTTAATGTAGTTGTATATCACAAGTTTATCCCGTAACTTTTTTTCACCGGGATTTTTCCAGGAATAAAACAGTTTACCGTTCTTGGTTTCACACTGACGCCGGACCATGGATCTGATATTGTCATCCTGAGTAACCCACAAATTACCTGAAAAATGGGGATGAATCACCACATCTCCGTTACTGACCAGAACATAACTGTAGCCTGTTTTACCAAAGGTCTGGGAGAGGATACTGTCCCTGAAATCGGAGATATTGATAAGCTGGCTGAATTCAGAACGATATGAGGTGACTGAGAGAATCCAGTCCCAGGGTTCAAAATAGGTCATATAAAGCGCCTTGGGCCGGAGATGTTCCTCCTTTGGATTTTTCCACATATATTCAAGATAACCTTCCTTTTGGGATATCTGTTTTTGAATAAAGTCAAACTGGGCAAAATTGACACCCTCCACTCCCTTATCTGGATGCATGACAGCCATCCCCTGGGAGTTGAGGCAATAGATATATCCAGTTGTTCCAATAGACTGGCTGAGAAAGATCTCCTGTAAACGTGACTTGGCTTCAACCTCTGACATAGTTCCGTTTTTGACTTTAGTATAATAATATGATGCAATTTGTACATTTTTTTCAGCCACAGCCCGAAGGTAGTTCCTGATGGATGATTTTGCGGTGGTCTCTACGAGTTTAAGAATCGTGGCAGTGGCATTTGAAAGTTCATTTTCAATATTGTCTGCAATGGTTTTGCTGACCTGATAATAAACACTGCCCCCCACCAGGATCACTGCAATCAGAACAATGAAAGAGTAAGTATAAAACATCTTGAGCCGAATGGGTTGATCCTGAAAAGAATTGAGAATGGATTTCATAAAACCTTCATATGCGACGATCAGGTGCTTTTATTGTGACATGTATTGGGGAGGAAGAAGATGCCTCATCATAATCCATGATATGTAGAGGTATTAATATTTTTATCCCCATTTAATATCATATGCTAATTATTAGATACCATGAACAACGAATGGTTGCCAAAGAAAATATTTATTTATGGCTGCGGCTGAATACTATTTTTTACGGCTATCTCCTGGAGAGCTATGCTTCCAAGATATCTCTCTGCCCTACCAGACAGCTATTACTTTGAACTCTCTCAATCTTATGGGTGACTGCCATCTGATTACGTCTCCTGCCTTATGACCGGAGAGCGCTCTGCCTATCGGTGTAAGGAGTAAGTTCTCAATAAGTCAGGGTTAAGTTTTAAAAATTTTGGAAAAAGTTCTTTCGAAACAAGTTGAAACCCCTTGAAAAAAGAGCTTTGACAATTAACACCTTTGAGGCGGCCAATATTTAACCGCTTTGAGCGGTTCATATATTACCAACCTCCGGCTTTGCCGGAGGTTGGTGACATACTCCCCAAGAATACGCAACTTTGGTGTCAGCGATTCTAATCTGCTGCTTATATTGGCTATTGCAGGGTTGGAGGAGTGTGAAATGACAGAGTACCCTTCTGTACTCTCTGGAGATGGTAAGGATCTTGTAGGATGTGACGTTGAATTGTTTATAAATGAAATGGAATTACTCATGATATCTGGATATTAATTTGAGAGTATTGGTGTCGATATGCTTATTAATAAAGGTTGATTGCTGTTTTTTTAAAAAAAAGTCTGCAAACCAATGAAAGTCAAAGCTGTTTTGAATGGAAACACAGCTTTGTTAAAAATATTTATTGACATAATTTATTTCATTGAGTATCTGGTCAGCTATACGGTCACCATTTTGAATAACCTTACAGGATAAATTTTAAGAGAAGGCTTATGTTTGGTAAATATAAACCCATGTGGGGGGAGAAGACCCAACTGAAATCAAGTTACGATGCGGTAATCATAGGGGGCGGACTTCATGGCCTTGCAACGGCGTATTATCTTGCAAAGGAACATGGTATCACTGATGTGGCGGTCATAGAGAAAAACTACATCGGTTTTGGAGGTGCAGGCAGAAATACCGCCATTGTCCGAGCCAACCAGCGTACACAGTACAATGTCCCATTCTATAAGGAGGCTCTGGATCTCTGGCCAGTTCTGACCAAGGAACTCGACTACAACCTCATGTTCAACAACTGCGGAAATCTGAACCTCATGCACAGTGAGGCTGCCATGAAAGCTGCCCGCATGACCATTGCAACTGCCCAGTTTCACGGTGTTGAAAGCCATCTGATTGATGCAAAAGAGGCCAAAGAGCTTGTTCCGGCACTCAATATCTCAGAAGATATCACATATCCCATTCATGGTGCCATGTTCCATCCACCAGGCGGTATTGTCCGTCACGATGCTGTTGTATGGGGGCTTGCCAGGGGAGCCTCTCAGCGTGGTGTCGAGATCCATCAGCAGACAGAGGCTACTGCTGTCAATACCCGTAATGGCAAAATAGTCTCTGTTGAGACCAGCCGGGGTACAATCAATACCAGTAAGCTGCTCATCTCAGCTGGAGGTTACTCTGCTGCACTTATCTACGGGATGCTAGGAATAAAGCTTCCCATAAGTGTTCTGACCATTCAGGCGATGGTGACTCAACCACTCAAACCCCTTTTGAACCATGTGGTCTCTTCAGGTGCCTACCACTGCTATGCCAACCAGACCCTGAAGGGTGAAATTGCCACTGGCGCACATATGGATCAGTGGCCGAACTACACCACTCAGACCACTGCCCACTACATCAAGCATCAGGCAGAGGCACTGTCTGAGTTTCTGCCATGTCTAAGGGGGTTGAGATTCATGAGAATCTGGGCAGGTCTTGCAGATATGACCCCTGACATGGCCCCTATTATTGACGGTAATGACCAGATCCAGGGCTTCTATATGAACTGCGGATGGGGCTACTTCGGGTTCAAATCCTGCACTGCCTCCGGTAAATACGTGGCGAAATTCATGGCAGAAGAGGAGTGCCCGGATATGCTGAAACCCTTTAATCTGAGACGGTACGAGCAGCACAGACTCATGGGCGAAACAGCTGAGCTTGTGAGCTACACCCCCAACAATTAGGATGTTCAGGCAGGGCTTTACCTGCCCTGTAAGGAGAATATTAAATATGGCTTTGACAATCACATGTCCGGTGTGCGGTAAAAGAGACGGATATGAGTTCAGATTTGGCGGGGAAGATAAAGGGCCAAGACCGGAAGAGGATGGCCTGACCCCGCAGAAATGGTGCGAGTATGTGCATATGAATGAATGTGTTGCAGGGGTGCAGAAGGAGTGGTGGGTTCACAAGGATGGCTGCGGCTCATGGTTTACCATTCATCGGGATACGACAATAAACCTTGAAGTGGCAGAACCGGAGGCTGACAGATGATGACCAGAATTAATCAACTGCCCACCCTTAGAGTTGATCCTGCTCAGAAAGTGGTGTTTGACTATAAGGGGAGGGAGTATGTGGGCGCCCATGGCGATACGCTGGCAACTGCTCTCTATTACAACGGTGTGCGTATCTTTGCAAGAAGCCTTAAGTACCACCGGCCAAGAGGGCTCTACAGCCTTGATGGTGAGTGCAGCAACACCTGTATGGAGGTGGATGGAATCCCCAATGTGAGGAGTGAAAACACACTGCTGAAACAGGGGATGAAGGTAAAGGAGCAGAATGTCAAAGGTTCTGCTGAAAATGATATGTTGGGTTTCATTGATAAACTTGACTGGATGATGCCAGCGGGTTTCTACTATAAGACCATGCACAAACCAGCTGCAATATGGCCTGTTGCAATGAAGCAGATCAGAAAGGCTGCAGGTCTTGGAGTGCTCTCTCCGGATTTTGAGATGCCCGGTAAATTTGACCAGATCTTTCCAAGTGCTGATGTTGTGGTGATCGGTGGTGGTCCTGCTGGTATGAGCGCTGCACTTGCCGCAGCAGAAAAGGGGCTCAGGGTCGCGATCATGGAGGCAAGACCCTGGCTTGGGGGATTCTTTGACTACAGGAGATCAGAGTATAAAGATGGCAAGCCTCTTTACAGCCGGGCCCGTGAGCTGGCTGCAAAGGTTGAAGCCCATTCTGGCATCAGAGTTTTCAAACACACATCAATGGTTGGTACATACACCAACAACCTTGTAACAGCTTTCCAGATCGGTGGCCAGAGAGATAAGTTTAATGAACGTTATGTGGAGATCCGTGCAAACTCTGTTGTTGTAGCCACAGGCTGTATTGAGCGTCCGCTTCTCTTTGAGAACAATGAGCGTCCAGGCGTCATGCAGGTGGCATGTGCCCACAGGCTGGCAAGAACATATGGCATACTTGCCGGAGAGAGGGCCCTTTTCAGCATTGGGCACGATCTTGGTATTGAGGCAGCTGTTGACCTTTTTGACCTTGGGATGAAGATCCTCTGTGTTGCTGATGTGAGAGAAGATGGTCAGGATCCCAGACTTCTTATTGAGCTTGCCAAAAGAGGGATCACCTTTCTTAAGGGGTGGGTGGCATCAGCAGCCCACGGCAGAAAGCAGGTGAAGAGTGTCACCATCACCACGCTTGATGGAACCATCAGCCGTGATTTTGACTGCGATCTTCTTGTGGCATCAGCTGGTATGACCCCTGTTACAGGCCCTCTTACCCTTGCACATGCAAAATTGAGGTATGACAGCCATACAAACTTCTTTGTAGCTGATACTCTGCCTGAAAAGACCCATGCAGCAGGAAGAGTTCTGGGGCTTGAAGAGCCTCTCTCAATTGAGGTTTCAGGTACGCTTGCGGGGCTCAAAGCTGCTGTGGAGTGCAAACCGGACGATATGTCCATATCAGCAGAGGCAGATGCTGTTGCAGCCCAGTTAAGAGAGCTTCCCGGGCCTGCCCGTGGCAGCAAGTTTGTAACTGCTCCTGTCAAGGGTCGCAAGAGCTTTATCTGCTTTGATGAGGATACCACAATCAAGAATATCAGACAGGCCATTGATATGGGCTTTGATGTTCCAGAGTTGATCAAACGGTTCACCTCTGCTGGGACTGGCCCTGGACAGGGCGGTATTCCAGGACACAATCTTCCTCTCTATGTGGCAAAATACCTTGCCACTTCAGGAGCACCTCCACAACCTACAAATGTCCGTGCTCCACTTGTGCCAACATTGATTGCAACCTATGCTGGAAGCAAGCACATCATGATGAAGCGTACCCCGATGGATCAGATGCAGAGAGCTGATGGTGGTGTTTTCCGCAAGATCGGTGTGTGGGAACGAGCCAGATACTTTTCTGATGACTTCTCCTGCAGACAGGAGATTGAAAATGTGCGCAATAATGTTGGAATGCTTGATGGCTCCACACTTGGTAAGTTCCGTCTCCACGGGCCAGATGCGCTGAAGGTTCTCCAGAGGGTCTATGTGAGCGACATGTCCAGGATGAAAGAGGGTCGTGTCAAATACTCAGCAATGTGCAATGATGATGGGTGCGTGATTGATGACGGTGTTGTGGTGAAACTTGGTGAGAACGACTACTATCTCACAACATCCACAGCCAGAGCAGGTTCCACCATAGAGTGGGTAAGATTTCATACCCGTTTTGATGGATGGGATTTCTATATGGTGAACCTGACAGACTCCATGGGTGTAATCAACCTATCCGGCCCGAATGCCAGAAAGGTACTTCAGAAGATTACCAGCGAGGATGTAAGCAACGAGGCGTTCCCATTCTCAGGTTATAAGGAGCTTCTGATCAAGGAGACCATTCCTGTAAGGGCCATGCGTCTGGGATTTGTGGGTGAACTCTCCTATGAGTTCCATGTTCCATCCTCTTATATGGTAGCTCTGTGGCAGATGTTAAAAGATGCTGGTAAAGAGTTCAACATCCAGAATTTCGGTGTTGAGGCACAGAACGTACTTCGTATGGAGAAGTGCCACATCATTCTGGGTCAGGAGTCTGAGCAGAGAACCAACCTTCTTGATCTGGGGCTTGGCTCTCTGTGGGATCGTACTAAAAAAGAGGCAAAAACTGTTGGAGCAGTTGCCCTTCGTCAGGCTGAAGATGATCCCACCCGTTTCAGACTGGTTGGCTTCAAGATGGAGAACAACGGTCGTGCGGCAAGAGACGGTGCCCTTATTGTGGATGACAAGGTTCGTGGATATGTCTGCACAGCCAGAGACAGCTTCTCTCTCAATGAGGCGGTTGGCATGGCTCTTGTAGAGTCTCACCTTGCAAAAATCGGGACACACCTTGAGATTTTTGAGGATGAGTGCGGTGGCCAGAGGATCTATGCAAAAGTGGTTCCTATGCCATTTTATGACCCTGACGGAACAAGAATGAAGAGCTGATCTGAAGATAGAGAAGTTGAGCTTACTTCATGTAACTTGACTGCAAATAGAGATCTGAGCTAAAACACAAGAGTTGAGGTGAGAACAAAATGGTAGAAATTAAAAGATATTCACCAGTTGCATTTAAGGCTTCTTCCAAGCGCAGCGAAGTCAGGGATAACTGGACAGTAGTTCTGGAATATGAGGGAGAGGGGCAGGGGCCCTATCTGGTGGACTTAAGCCACATCACAAGAGTTGATCTTCAAAGCTCCAGCCTGGAGAGCATCACCCCATTTGGAGTGACTATTCCTGCTATTCCCGGAGAGTCGGTGCTTCAGGAGGGAGTTCTGATAAACCGCATGAACCGGATTCAGGCGTCGATCTTCTGCCTCTCAGGTAAAAGAGCTGATATACCAACTGAATCCTGCTATACTGAAACCACAGAGGTTGGCATGTGCGTGGCCATAATCGGAAAGGATCTCTTCTCCATTACAGAGAAGCTCACCTCTCTGGATTTTATGGATCCTGCCAGAAAGAGCCCCTTTCTCTATCAGGGGCCAATGTCTCACGTCCCATGCCAGATCATTACCCTGAGCCGGGATGGTGCAAAATCGGGTATTATATTTACCGCCTCCCGTGGGTATGGTCAGGATATGGTGCATGCCATCATGGGTGCAGGTGATGAGTTCGGGTTGAAACCAGCTGGTGAGGATAAGTTTACCTCATGGATTAATGGATTATAAACAATACAATTTTCAGGAGCAACTCTCATGATGAATAAGAAATATGATGTTATTATAATTGGTGCTGGTGTGATCGGGTGCCCCATTGCCTATGAACTTTGCAAAATGGGATACAGAACTCTTAATGTGGATAAACAGTCTGATGCTGGTGAGGGCTCTACTGCTGGTTCATGTGCCATTGTAAGGGCTCACTACTCAACTGCTGACGGAGTTGCAATGGCATATGAGGGGTTTCAGTACTGGTTGGACTGGGAGAGCTATCTTGGTAATGTCAAGGATGAGAAAGGCCTTGCAAAATATATGAACACAGGATCGCTTCTTCTCAAATCAGAGGGCCATGACTGGAGAAAAGTTAAAAAGAATTATGATGAGATCGGTGTAAAGTATGAAGAGCTGGATAATGAGAAGATCAAGCAGATGATCCCTCCTATTGATCTTCATAAGTTCTGGCCGGTAAGACGGCCTGAAGATCCCAAATTCTATGATGAACCTACCGAGATGCTGGAGGGAGGTATCTTCTGTCCTGAAGGTGGATATGTGAATGACCCTACTCTGGCTGCCCACAACATCATGAGAGCTGCTGAATCCAAAGGTGGAGAGTTCATGTTCAATGCCGAGGTTGTTGATATCAGAAGTGCAGATGGTAAAGTTGTAGGTATTACACTCAAAGATGGTACCCAGATTGACGCACCAGTTGTGGTCAATGTCGGTGGGCCTCACTCGTTTAAAATCAACAAAATGGCTGAGGGTGTATGGGAGGGGTGCAACATCAAGACTCAGGCTCTTCGTCATGAGGTTATGTACTGCCCATCTCCAGATGAGTATGACTATTCAAATAAAGGGTATCATATGTCTGATGGTGATATTGGATGTTATGCCCGTCCTGAAGTTGGCAACACCTTTCTCATTGGCAGTGAAGACCCTGAGTGTGACCATCCCCAGACATGGGTCGATCCAGATGAGTTCTATGCAGGTAAAGGGGGACATGCTAAGGACAATCAGCTGACAGAAGAGCAGTGGAAAGCTCAGTGCTACAGATGGGCCAAAAGGATTCCAACCCTGCAGGTACCTAACCAGCCCAAGGGTGTTGTTGATCTCTATGACTGCTCTGATGACTGGATTCCAATATATGACAGATCTGATCTGGCAGGTTTTTACATGGCTGTTGGCACCAGTGGAAATCAGTACAAGAATGCACCTGTTGTTGGAAGGATGATGGCAGAGCTTATCAATGCCTGTGAAAAGAGTGGTCTTGACCATGATAAGGAGCCGTTCCAGTTTAAATATCACTATACAGGTCGTGTCATGAATGTTGGTTTCTTCTCACGTAAGAGAGAGATTAACAAGAACTCCAGCTTCTCTGTTAATGGATAGCCACAGAACCATTAACATACCACACCTCCAGTTGCAGGGGGTGTGAATTGCAAAGATAGATCAAAGGGGCCTGTTATCTTAAAACAGACCCCTTTCTCTATTGTTCTGATGTGATTTTACTGGTTTGTTCTGGTATGATTTTGCTGGTTTGTTCTGATATGATTTTACTGGTTTGTTCTGATATGATTTTACTGGTTTGTTCTGATATGATTTTACTATTGAGAGGTTGGGAATATTGATGTGAAAATATTTGTATGTGTAAAACATGTGCCAGATTCAGCAGCCACAATTGTTGTCCGCAATGGAGATCAGATTGAAGAAAAAATCACCTTTCTTCTCAATCCATATGACGAATATGCAGTCACAGAGGCAGTCAGATTTAAAAAACTGCTCGGTCAGGCTGAAGTTATCGCAGTCTCCCTCGGGAGAGCAGATTCTGAAAAGACAGTACGATCGGCCATGGCAATGGGGGCAGACAGGGGTATTCTTCTGCTCAGTGACAGAAGAGAAGATAGCATCTTCACAGCCAGAGCGCTTCAAGCCGCAATTGAGCAGGATGGAGAGCCTGGCATCATATTTACCGGAAAAGAGTCCATTGACATGGGAGGGATGCAGACCATGTTCCGTCTGGGAGCAGGTTTCAATTTTCCTGTACTTAATAATGTTGTGAAGTTTACACCTGATATCTCAGATGGTTGCGTGCAAGATGGTGTCAGCGGTGATAAGCACAATAATCTCAAGGTGCGTGTTGAAACCCTTACTGAAGGGGGCGGCAGAGATGTTTATGCGCTCTCTTTACCCTGTGTGCTTGGTGCGGGCAGAGGTCTGAACACCCCCTCCTATCCCACCTTTCCAGATGTGGTTAAGGCCAGAAAACGTGAACTCAAAGTTGTGCCGGTTGATGATCAGATCAGGGAGTCCAGATCTGATAAGCAGGGAAGAGGGGGTACAAAGATCGTGGCTCTGGAGCTTTTTGCAGAAATAAGGAGCCCAAAGCAGATAAAGGGCAGTGCAAAAGAGGTGGCAAAGGAGATTGTAAGAGTTCTTAAGGACGAGGCAAAAGTGATTTGACATCCAGTGTTGGACTATACTGTAACTTTCCATCTGGTAGAGCAGGAAGTATCTCAATTTTTTGTAGATCAAAAGAGGATTATTAAAAAAAGATGAGCAGAAAGACAGGAGTTATCATAGAAATCAGAGATGGAGTGGTTAAGGATGCCAATTATGGAGTGGTTGCGTGCGCTGGGAAGGGCGGAACAGAACTGCATGCCTTTGTTATCAGAACAGGTGATGGTAAAACAGAGAGCGAGCAGTTAAGAAGAGAGCTGGAAAAGCATGGAATCCAGAAAGTGATTGAGATCAGCCTTGATGCAGGGAAGATAGATAGCTTGAATATGCTTGACTGGTCAGACGCACTTGTACAGGCTCTGACTGCCTATGAGATATCAACTCTTTTCGGGCTTACAGATCCTGTGGGAAGAGAGCTTCTTCCAAGAGTTGCTGCCGCACTTGATGCCCCACTGGTTATGGACTGCATTGATGTCAGCAGCGACCATGATCTTGCAAGAACCTTTCTCTACTCTGGCAAAACCATTGCAACTATAAAGGTTACCGGTGATATCAGGCTGTTTGGCATCAGGCCCAATGTTATTGAGCCATCACCAGAAGAGTACAAAGTGGTTGCAACAGAGCCATCACCTGCAAACAGGGCTGCTGTGGTTGAATCCTTTGTCGCAAAAAAGAGCCAGCATGACAATATCTCACTTGTTGAAACCAGAGCGGGTGATGGCTCTGGTAATGATCTGCTTGCAGCTGACCTGATCATATCTGGTGGCCGTGCCATGAGAAACGGCGAGAATTTCAAGCTGCTGCGTGATTGTGCAGAGGCTGTTGCCGCTCTTGGTGCTGCTGCTACTGCTGTTGGTGCATCCCGTGTTGCAGTTGATCTTGGCTGGGTACCTTATCGTATGCAGGTTGGGCAGACCGGAGAGAAGGTGAGTCCAAAAGTCTATATTGCCTGCGGAATTTCCGGATCTGTTCAACATTTTGCAGGGATGAAGATGTCAGGAGTTGTCATTGCAGTTAATGAGAATATCAATGCAGCCATTATGTCAAACTGTGATTATTTTGTTGTGGCAGATCTCTTTGAGATAGTGCCAGCATTGACAGAAGAGCTTAAGAGAAAATAGTCAAAGATAGTCCGCCAAAGATGAGGAATATGGCTGGAATTCGGATATCCAGGAATATGGCTGGAATGCGGATGTAGAGGAATCTATATGACTGAATTTACAAAGATTAAGTATCTGCCGGAATAACATCTGCCTCTGGATATCTGCACAGGGTTGACAAGAGTATTGCACTTTGGTTATATAGCAGTTGAGTCAGCAGTGCCAGGAACCAGCCTTGAAGTTGGAACTCTTTGAAGAATAAAGGCTGCATAGGTAGTGTCATCCCACTTTATGATCCTAAAAATGAGAAGATGAAGGGTTAATTCATTAATTGCTGTCCCCCTTTTTTATCAAAAAAGGGGGACGGTTTGAGAGATGGATTATTTTTTTTATTAAATTTTTAATCAAATTTCAAATCAAATTTTTTTAGTAGCCCCTCCCGCACGGGCGTGGTTGAAACTAGGATGAGAGGTTAATTTATGAAAATCTTTGTTTGTATCAAGCATGTTCCAGATACCGCAGCCAGCATAAAGCTGGCTGGTGAGACAAAGTTTGAAGATTCAGAGTGTAAATTTGTTGTAAATCCGTATGATGAGTATGGACTTGAGGAGGCTGTAACCCTTGTGGAGAAGAGTGGCGGAGAGGTTGTGCTTGTGACTGTAGGTAAATCTGGGGCAGAGACAACCTTGAGAAGCGCTATGGCAATGGGTGCACACAGGGCAATTCACGTTAAGATTGAGGGGCAGTTCCTTGACTCATCCTTAACCTGTAAGGCTCTGAAGGCAGCAATTGAGAGAGATGGCGCTGGAGATATGATTTTTACCGGAAAAGGTTCTGTAGATACAGAAGGGGCCCAAACCCAGTATCGCCTTGCCGCAGCCATGGGGCTTCCGGTTGTCAACGAGGTCTCCAGACTTACGGTAAAAGGTAATATGGCGGTTGCAGAGAGGGAGATCGGCGGCGGCGAGAGGGAGGTTCTTGAGATCACCCTGCCTGCTGTTATTGGTGCTACCAAAGGGTTGAATGAGCCCCGTTATCCAAAATTTCCTGATATTATGAAAGCCAAGAAAAAACCGATCAATGTGATCCCCATCTCTGACCTTGGGATTGATGAATCATCTGGAAGAAACCGTCTGATTAAACTTGAAACTGTTCCTGAGAGATCAGGCGCAAAGATGATTGAGGGATCTGTTCAGGCTCAGGTTTCAGAGCTTATCAGAATACTTAAGGAAGAAGAGAAGGTTCTGTAATTTTTTATATGAAAGTCTGGGGATACAAACTGGGGGGTGTCCAGTAGAGACGCAAGATTTTGCGTCTCTACAACTTTCATGCTTCGTTGTGCTCTGTCAGGGCATGGCTGTTATATGAAACTGTAGGGGGCAGGCCCCCGTGCCTGCCCTTTCTCTCTTCCCGATCCTCACACAGTGGGGTGAGGATCGGGAAGAGAGGTTGGAGAATAAGATATAAGGAGAGGGGAAAATCAGATATGGCCAGAACAGGAGTTCTAATAGAGATGGCAGAGGGTGGGAAGGTAAAGGCTACCAACTATGGTGTCCTCACCGCTGCACGGGGCAGTGCTGGTAATAATGAAGTCTATGCATTGGTTATGGATGGTGATATTGATGCCATGAAAGGGGAGCTTGCACCTTACGGTGTCCAGAAGCTTCTCTCCATTACATCATCAGTAGATCTGCAAAACAGTCCTGATCTTCAGGCAGCAGCAGTTGCAGCCGCAGCAAAAGAGTATGGATTCACCTCACTGCTTGGACTTGCCAGTGCATCGGGCCGTGATATCTTTGCAAGAGTTGCCGCAAGCCTTGATGAGCCAATGGCATCTGACTGCATCGCTGTTGATGTGGATCAGAAAACCGCAGTCAAATCCCATTTTTCAGGCAAAACATTTGCCACACTTCAACTGGAGTGTTCAATGATGATTGCCACAATCAGACCCAATGCCATTGAACCGGTAAAGAGTGCAGATAGCGCCTCTGTGGAGACACTCACCTTTGTTGCCCAGACCGGTGAGACCGCCAGGGTGAAGAGGATTGAGGTTAAAAAGGGGGGCTCAGGTAAAATTGAGCTGACCGAGGCGCCCATTATTGTCACAGGCGGACGTGCGATCAAGGATGCTGCAAATTTCAAGATGCTCGAAGAGTGTGCAGCAGCTCTTGGCGCTGCGGTCGGTGCTTCCAGAGCTGCTGTTGATGCAGGGTATGCCCCCCACTCAATGCAGGTTGGTCAGACAGGAAAAACTGTCAGCCCAAAGGTATATATTGCATGTGGTATTTCAGGGGCAGTTCAACATTTTGCAGGTATGAAGACCTCTAAAATTATCGTTGGAATCAACGTGGATAGGGATGCCCCGATATTTACTAAGTGTGACTACGGTATAGTAGGAGATATCTTTGAGGTGATTCCTGAATTGACCAAGGCATTGAAATAAGAGTCAGCAGCCCCCTGAAGATTAAAATTTTTCAGGGGGCTTTTTTTATTATGGTTCTCCTGTAATCAGGGAGGGTAAGCAGAGACTGCTTGCCCATACAAGGAAATATGTATGAAATTTTATCTATTACTTAAATCATTGATAATGTTGGTGGCCATTGTCTGGGCATTCCGGCTGTTTTTTATTAAAGTCAGAAGGCTATACGCCATTATGATGGCTGTTGAGGGTAAACTTGAGACACCGGTTGACCGGATCAAGGAGCGTATCAGGGTCTTCTGTTCAGATGTTCTTGGACAGGCAAATGTGAGACGTAAAACATTACCGGGTCTATCTCACACACTGATCTTTTTTGGCTTCTTAGCCATCCAGATCCACTCTCTTGAACTGATGATCAGAGGGGTCTTCCCCTCCTTTGATCTTCTCCATTTTATCCCCTGGATCTACAGCAGATATCTCTTTATGGCAGATATCTTTGCCTTTTTTGTTCTGGTTGGGTTTGCCTATGCTCTCTACAGAAGAGTGGTTATCAAACCCTCCTATCTGACAATGGGCAGAGATGCCAACCTCATTATTCTGTTCACCTGCGTCATTATTATCTCATTTCATTTTATCAATGCGCTCCAGGCTCTTATTCCGGCAGCAGCAGTTGCAGCAGGAGCTTCTGACCCGGCCACACTGGCCAGTCTGGATCTCTACAGGGGGCTATTTCCTGTGTCAGGTCTGCTTGCCTCTCTTCTGGGGCTTGAGAAGCTCTCATACGCAATGGCTCTCTTCATGTATGAGATCTTCTATTATATCCACATAGGGACAATTCTGGGTTTTCTCATCTACATTCCCGGCTCTAAACATCTCCATCTGCTGGCTGCTGCACCCAATGTATTCATGAAGCGTCTTGAGGTTGAAAAGGCGATACAGAAGACAGATATTGAAAATGAGGAGGCCACCTCTTTTGGTCTTGCAAAGGTGAGTGAGTTCAACTGGCACAATGTTCTGAACCTCTACGCATGTACTGAATGCGGACGGTGCGAGGAACTCTGCCCTGCTGCTGGTACCGGAAAACCACTCTCACCCAAGAAGATCATCCACGATTTCAAGATTGATCTCTTTGAGCAGTCTGACGCTCTTCTGACAATGGCCTCTCTGCCTGAACCGAGCAGGGACAGAGATACTATTTTGCCTATCATGCGTGAGGGATCTCCGATTACTGAGGATGTGATCTGGTCGTGTACCACCTGCCGCGCATGTGAGGATGTCTGCCCTGTAAGCAATGAACATCTTGATTTCATACTTGAGATCAGAAAGAACCGGGTGCTCATGGAGGCAAGCTTTCCACCTGAGATGCAGGAGACCTTCAGCAACCTTGAAAATCAGTCCAACCCGTGGGGCTTCAGTTCAGATACAAGGGGCGACTGGTGCAAGGGGATGGGCGTCCCTCTTATGACGGATCGCCCTGATGCAAAGGTTCTCTACTTTGTAGGCTGTGCAGGCTCTTTTGATGACAGAGGCAGGAAGATAGCACAGGCAACTGCAAGGGTTCTGCAGAAGGCCGGGGTCGATTTTGCAATTCTTGGACCTGAAGAGAGCTGCAATGGTGACATGGCAAGGCGAGCAGGTAATGAGTACCTTGCCCAGATGCTGATTCAGCAGAATGTTGAGGTGTTGAATCAGTACAGACCACCCATGATCCTGACAGGATGTCCCCACTGCTACAATATCATAAAGAATGAGTACCCCCAGTTTGGTGCAAGGTTTAATGTTGTCCACCACACTGAATATATGCTTGAGCTTCTGAAACAGGGCCGCCTGGTCTCAAATGACAAAAATTTTGGAGAGATCACCTTTCATGACTCCTGCTATCTTGGACGGTGGAACAACATCTACACTGCACCAAGAAAAATCCTGGCAGATGTCAACAGCAGAGGAAAACTTCTTGAGATGGAGAAAAACAGATCAAGAGGAATGTGCTGCGGTGCAGGCGGAGCAAGAATGTTCATGGAGGAGAACATTGGAGAGAGGATCAATAATGTGAGGGCAGATGAAGTTGTTGCAACAGGAGCCTCAATGGTCTGTTCAGCCTGCCCTTTCTGTGCAACCATGCTCAGTGACGGTATTATGGAGAGTTCAAGACAGATCCCGGTAAAGGATATTGCCGAGATTGTGGATGAGGGGACTGTTTAATATCTCAATCAGGTGACTTCTCTTGTAAGTGAGATACTCTGACCAGCAGATGCGAAAGGATTTACTGCATCCCTTTTTGGCTTGACATTTAATAACGCAAATGGGAAATATCCTTACGTCTGCTATTTTAATGGCTATTGAAGAGGATATATGGAGGAAGATCAGTATGAAAATTCTAGTCAGCTATGACACTGATGTCAGAACATCAGCGGTGATGGATGTTGCTTTGAAAAGAGCACAGCAGTCAGGGGCCTATCTCTTTCTTGTAAAAACATGTGACTCAGATGCGCCGCCGGAGGAGATTATTGAAATTGAGAAGAAACTCAATTACCATAAAGAGGCATTTGAGCAGAAGGGGGTTCAGTGCGAAGTGCATCTTCTGATCCGCGGGCTTGATCCCGGAGTGGATATAGTCAAGTTTGCAAAAGAGAAGTCAATTGATGAGATTGTTTATGGTATGAGAAAAGAGTCCAGAGTGGGAAAACTGGTATTTGGTTCCAATGTGCAATATATCGTTCTGGAAGCCCACTGCCCTGTTCTTACTGTTAAATCAATATAAATGTCATTTTACACAGGGCATCTTTTTTGCAATCTCTACTATTTCACAGCATAAATCCTCTATCCAGCATTGCGGATAGAGGATTTTTCTGTTTTGAGCAGTTAAATAAGGAGGTTGGGATAAAGATTCCAGATCTCCTTATTATTGCAAAGTAGCTGAAGTGTCCATAGCCGATTTACCGGAGATGGGGCCACTCTTACCAACTGATATGATCACAAGGCCGCAGAAGATCAGAAATGAACCGGCAGCAGATATCAGGGTAAACTGCTCTCCAAGCAGCAGGACTCCAAGCAGACACCCTGTAAGTGGTTCTGTGAGCATTATTATGGATGTGTGTGAAACCGGTACAATGGAGAGGCCGCGGGCAAGCAGAAGATATGGGACTGCTGTGGCAATCAGGCTCAAATAGAGTATCACTGCACCTCCGGCTGGTGTCATGACCTGAGTCAGATCTTCTGTCATGATCTTTGGTGTCACCAGAAGAGCCCCCACGCAGAGAATTATGGCAATACCAGTTGCAGGAGATCGGTCAGCAATAACAAGTTTACTTGCCACAAGTGAGACAGCATATCCAAAACCTGCTCCAGCAGCCAGAAGAATACCCAGAATATCCACCTTGATCTCACCATTGGCACTACCAAGAATAATACACCCTGAGATGGCAAGAGATGAAGCTGCTGCCCAGCTTACAGTCAGGCGCTCCTTGTGGAATATTGCACTGAGAAAACCTGCAAAGACAGGGGCAATACAGATTGAGATTATGGTGCCAAGGGCAACTCCTGTTCTTATAACAGCATCAAAAAAGCAGAGTTGAAACATCACAACCCCGCATGCAGCAATAAAGGTAGGAATAAATGGTGGTCTGAACTTCAGTGGATTGGTTCTGCCAAACAGAGAGGTCAGAAGAAGCAGGGCAGGGCCGCCTATGATAAGCCTCAGGCAACCAATTGCAGTCGGAGAGATACCATCTGGAGCTAATGCCTGTGAGGTACCTGTGGTCCCGAAAAGAATCGCTGAACAGACAATCAGCAATATGCCTTTATAAAGTCCGCTCTCAGACCCGCTATTTCCCATATAATATCCTCTCTGTGTTTTTTTTTATATGAAAGTCTAGGGATACAAACTGGTGGGTACCCCGTAGAGGCGCAAGATCTTGCGTCTCTACATGCATCTCTACAACTTTCATGCTTTGTTGTGCCTGTCAGCTCAGGGAATTATCTCTGCTGATTCAAGCTCTTTTTTCATAAAATCAATAAAGAGCAGTGCCAGTGGAGAGAGAGTTCTCTTTCTGTGTGTGGTTATGAAGAAGTGCCGTTTAAGGTTGAGTCCGTTTACAAAGAGGGCTCTGAGTCGCCCTGCATCAATGTAATCCTTCACAGCAATGGTAGAGATTATGGAGACACCTGCGCCGTTGAGTACCCCCTGAATAACTGATGCGTTGCTCCCAAGCCGGATGGATATCTTGAGATCGTCACAGCTGCAGTTGAGTCCAGAATCAGCTATTGCCTTTAAGATGGAGTCCCATGTGCCTGATCCTCTCTCCCTGCCAATGAACGGCTCTTTCAACAGCTCTTCAATATCAACGCCTGTTCTATCTGCCCATGGGTGCGATGATGGAACAATAAGCTTCATCTCATCCTCAATTAATTTCTCCTGTTTGAGAAGGGTTGCCCCCCCCCTGATCTTGGCCCCTACAATGCCAGCTTCCACCTCCCCTCTGATAATGGCATCCTTCACCTCTGATGTGTCACCAGTCATGACAGAGAGGGAGATCTCTGGATATTTGCTGGCAAACCTGCCAAGTATGGCTGGAATGATATATGTTGACGGGATAGAGCTGCCGCCAATGGTGAGATTGCCGCGGGCGTTGCCCAGAAATGCCGAAATACCAGCTTCGGTCTCCTCTTTCAAAGAGAGCAGTTTTCTTGCATACTCATAGAGTATCTCACCTGCCTTTGTTGGAATAGCTTCCCTGCCAAGCCTGTCAATGAGACGGCATTTAAAATACTCTTCAAGCTCTTTGATGTGGCTGCTGACAGTAGGCTGAGAGAGGAATACAGCCTCTCCTGCTTTGGAAAAGCTCTTCTGGTTGACCACATTTACAAACACTTTGAGTTGCCACAGATCCATCTACAGTTTATCTCCCAAACTATTGCTCATTACATTAAGGGGTGTCCGACCCCACCTCCTTCCCCGCTCTATTCATGCATAAGGCTTGAGGTGAGGTTGGTCAGTGAGGATTTCAGGGACAGCTGTTTCTCATTGAATCCCTGAGAAGAGGGAACTTCTCTTTCATTTTACATTTGACCGGATGTGGAGCCATGCCTGAGATATCTCCACCAAATCTTGCCACCTCTTTGATGATTGAAGAGCTTATAAATATCCACCTCAGGCCGGTCATAAGAAATATTGTCTGAACATCACGGCTCAGACGGCGGTTCATCAGGGCCATCTGAAACTCATTTTCAAAGTCAGATATTGCCCTCATTCCACGGATAATGGCAACCGCATTTCTATCTCTGGCATAATCTACAAGCAGACCATCAAATGAGTCAACAATGATGTCTCTTTGACTGCTGTGGCTGATAAAACTCTGCCTGATCATATCAAGGCGCTCTTCAACAGAGAAGAGCGCTGTTTTGGAAGGGTTATAGAGAACAGCCACAATGACTTTATCAAAAATCTTAAGTCCTCTCTCAATAATATCCATATGACCGTTTGTAAGGGGATCAAAAGATCCTGGATAGATTGCAATACGCTCTTTGTTACGCACCATTAATGATTAACTCCTTAAGTTCGCTGCTGCTTTTTTGCACTCAGTTGAACCCCATCACCAAGAGCGCTAACACTTGTGTTGTGTCAGTTTGCTGTGCAAAAAGAGCTGCATGCTGGTAATATGCGCTTTTTAGAAAGAGCAATCAGGCTCTTTCCGTCTGAAAAATGAAATAAGGGTCTTTCCGTATTGCCTTTGATCGTGAATGTCAAGCTTTTCAAGGTGATGGGGAATATTTTCTTTTATGGAGTGCTCAAGAATCATAAGAGAGTCTGCGCCGCAACATTGGAGAATGGATCTGTTTCCAAGAACTTTTTCAACAAATCCTCTTTCATATGGTGGGTCAAGGAATATCAGATCAAACTGTGTGGATGTTATATTATCGGGCAGATCTGATTTGGAGGCATCATATTGCAGTACGGTAGAGTGAGCTTTCAATCTGCACAGTTCAATGTTATTGCGTATGATATCGCACGATGTTCTGGCACTGTCCACAAATAGAACTCTTTTTGCCCCCCGGCTTAAGCATTCAATTCCAAAGGCTCCTGTGCCTGCAAAGAGATCCAGAACTTCTGCTCCATTCACCTTATGTCCAAGTATATTGAAAATGGACTCTCTTACCCTGTCTGAGGTGGGTCTGATTGCGACCCCTTTTAGGGTTGCAAGTTTTCTGCCTCTGCATGTTCCGCTGATTATTCTCATTTTTATCTATCTTTTTTACCTCAAGGGTGCCAAACGCACCTTTGGTATCTACAACAGTGGAGTGTGATTTTTGTGTATGACCATGAGATCTCCCCACCAGATGGCCCCCTATATTACCGTCGTTGACGGCCAATTATGCTGGAGATATAAAATGGCGCCACACCTGTCTGGCTTGCAACCAGCTCAATATCTCCATCTGCCTCTCTGACCCTCTGCATGAGGAACTCCTTTTCAAACTCCTTTTTTGCCTCATCCAGCGTTTTGATTGCAAAGAGGTCAGAAGACTCTTTCTGCCTGAGGCTCTCACCACTTTTTCTCTTCATACCCTCTGCATTCTCTTCTCTGATATTGTATCCAGCCTCACTCTCTATTCTGGTTTGATTGTTATTATACAGCATAGGGATATCACTGTCTGTAATTGTCTGGCCTGGCACCATGATGGAGAGCCGTTCCACAAGATTTTTAAGCTCACGGACATTTCCTGGCCAGTCATGGGAGATAAGAAGATCAATAGCCTCTGGTGTCATCTGTTTGGGGGGGCGTTTACCACCATTTGCAAATGAGGCAAGAAATATCTTCACAAGCTGGGGAATGTCCTCTTTGCGTTCTCTGAGAGGAGGAACCTCCACCGGTATGACATTCAATCTGTAAAAGAGATCTTCCCTGAAATTTCCACATTTGATCTCATGGGCAAGATCTTTGTTGGTAGCTGCAATAACTCTTACGTCCACATGCAGAGTCCGTCCTCCCCCAACCCTCTGGAATGTCTTGGACTCAATAGTTCTCAATATTTTTGCCTGGGTTTTCAGGTTCATATCTCCTATCTCGTCCAGAAAAAGGGTACCTCCTGAAGCCAGTTCAAACTTACCCTTGTTTTTGGCATTAGCTTCAGGGAAAGCCCCCTTTTCGTGGCCAAACAGCTCACTGTCAATGTGCTCTTCAGGGATGGCGGCACAGTTGACAATGATAAATGGCTCTTCAGGACGGTTACTGAGCTGATGGATGGTTTTGGCTACAAGCTCCTTTCCTGTACCGTTCTCTCCTGTTATCAGAATTGGGGCTTCTGATGGTGCAGCACTTAAGATTTTCAGGGTCAGCTCCTGAACGGCCCTGCTCTGTCCGTTAATGGAGTGCTTTTCAATGGTTTTTTTTCTCAGGTAGCGGTTCTCCTCTTCAAGTCTGCGAAAGTTGAGAGCGTTATTAATTGTGACAATGACCCTGTCGATGGAGAGAGGCTTTTCGAGAAAATCAAATGCGCCGGATTTTGTTGCATCAACTGCTGATTCAATTGTGCCGTGTCCTGTAATCATGATGACCGGTAGATTGGGATACTCTTTTTTGATCTCTTTCAAGGTCTCAATTCCATCCATGCCAGGCATCCAGATGTCTAGAAGTACAATATCCGGAGAGAGGGTCTCAATTTTTTTCAGAGCATCATAGCCATTAAAGGCATGAAACACTTCAAAACCATCATCAGAGAGTATCCCCTCAAGCGACTCTATGATAGATTGGTTGTCATCAACGATCAAGACAGCTGGAAACATTCAAATCACCCTTTTTTGTTTCAATCCATGCCCCTTCTCTGTAAGGAGAGGATATTTTTTAAAAAAACTCTACTGAACTGGAAGTTCAATAATAAATCTTGCACCTGAAGGGGTATTGTCCTGAACCCTGATCATCCCCTTGTGATCTGTAATAATGGAGCTTACAATTGCAAGACCAAGTCCCATGCCTGCTTTTTTGGTTGAAAAATATGGCTCGAAAAGTCTTGTCTTCTCATGATCTGAAATTCCCTTTCCATTATCAGCAACTTCTATTCTGGCAAATTTAAGGATCTGATCATAAGTGATATCAATTGTGATAACCCCCCTTTTATTCACAGCAGCCACAGCATTGTCAAGAAGATTGATGAATGCCTGCTTCATCTGCTGACGGTCAAGGTGAAACTCTGGCAGATCAGAGGGGTATGAAAACTGTATATCCACCTCTTCAAGCCCCTCTTTATAAAGTGCAATGGTCTCCTGGATAATATTCTGAATTCTTGCAGATACCATGTGGGTATCTGGGAATTTTGCAAAGGTTGAGAACTCATTTACAAGGTTTTTGATCAGATCCACATGCTCCACAATCATGTCAATACACTGATCAAACACCTCCTCTCCAACTGTTTTTGAATATTTCCGTTTTAACCTCTGGGCAGAGAGTTTAATGGGGGTCAGCGGATTTTTCACCTCATGGGCGATACGTCTGGCAACCTCTCTCCAGGCAGCAATGCGTTGCGCTTTTTCAAGTTCGGTAACATCATCAAACACCATGACTGTTCCAATGCTCTCTATGTTTGTACTCTCGTTTGCGCCTATCTGCTCACCGCCATCTGGTTTCACACACCCTTCGTCAGTTGTTGAGTTTTCAGTAGTATCGGTTCCGCTCTTCTCCTCCACAATATTCTGACTCTTCTTCTCCACCCCATCTGCTCTGAGTGCTGTGAAATGGGCAAGAAAGTATTTGGGTGACCCGTTAATAGAGAGGGTGAGGGGGAGTTGAACATGGCTCAGGGAGGTTGGCATCTCCTTATATATTTTCTCAGCAAGTTTAAGCAGTTCACCCTTTAAAGTCTCACGGTAGTGGCGTTGAAGTATATCGGCAGCTGTAATGCTGAGCATGTTTTCAGCAGCCTTGTTGATGGTTGTAATAACTCCTGCACTGTCAACAGAGATAACACCAGCGGAGATGTTTCTTAGGACAATCTCCATATACTGCCTGCTCTTCTCAATCTCTTCATTCTGCTGTTCCACCATTTTTTTTGATTCTGCAAGTTTCTCCCTTCCGCTGGCAAGCTCTTTGGTCATGGAGTTAAAGGATTCTATCAGTTGGGCAATCTCATCATCCCCCTCAAACTCTATGGTATAGTTCAAATCTCCCTGAGTGACCCTCTGGGTGCCCTCTGAGAGTTTCATGATGGGAATAGTAATTGACTTTGCAAGGTGAAATCCGAGCCAGACAGCACAGAAGATAACCATCAGTGCAACAATGGAGAGAGATATATAGTTTGATATCTGAACCGGTTTTTTGATCATGGTCAGCTGCTGATACTCCTCTACACCTCTGGAGATTGAGGTGAGATGGTCGTAGATCTCCTGGGAGATCAGAATAGAGACAACCAGAAAAGCACGGGCCTCTTCAGCCGTTGCACCTGATGGCATTGTAATAACAGTTTTCATGATCTCACCTGAAGAGATCTGTTCAGAAAATGTCCTGCTACCGGTTGCGACCTCAACCTTCATCAGATCATCAGTTGTCATCTGAGCAAAATACTGTTTTTCAAGATCTGAAGAGAGGGAGAGCACAAGGCATTTACCATCCTTTGTATAGATCTCCAGAGAGTGTAGGTCAAAGGTTTTCCTGATTGTCTCACCATCCATCTTAAGCTTCACCTCCTTGTCAGGGGAGAGAACCTTTGAGGAGGGATCAGTTGCTGAAGCGCTCTCTGTGCAGAGAACAGCTTCCAGATCTATACTGTCAGCAGCCTGTCTGGCAAAAAAGAGATTCTTCTCCTCCAGGTGGCTGTAGAGGTCTCTTCCAACTGCCAGGGCATTCTCAAGAGTCTGTTCAACCGGAGCATTGAACCAAAAATCAATACTTGTTGAGATAAAGTGGATGGAAAAAAAGAAGAGAACAGTTGTGGGTACAAGGGATAGGGTAATAAATGCTACCACCAGTTTTGTCTTGAATTTTGTCCCGAGGATTCTGCTCTTTTTTTCATAGTAGAGTTTTGCCAAATTCCTGAACACCAGCAGAATCAGGGTAAGTAGCAGCAGAAGATTGGTATTGATAAGAATAAACATCAAAACAGCATTGGATACCGGAATGGTATCTCCAAAACCGGTTATCTTCATCTCTGCAAATGTTAAAAGAGTTACAGTGAGGATGATAGCTGCAATCACTATCCACTCTCTTTTTCTTCTCTTTTTTTCTATTGCATCCACGTCACTGTTCATAAAGTACCTTAAGCATAGTCAATCCTAAATAACTGTATTGGCAAAAAATATTTTTTGGAACTATGCCGCCGTGGGGCTGAAGACCTCGGCTAACTCATAAAGGAGTGCCCCTTAAGGGGGCTTGGGTAAAAATTAGCATAGAGCTTTAGATCTGGCTGGATAAAAAGAGTTATCTGGAAAACTATAGAACTCAAACCTTGAATTGCCCCATCATCTCCTTTAGCCGTTGGGCAAGTATGGAGAGTTCCTGAGCACTGATGGTAACCTCAGAGCTGCTGCCTGCCATCTCTGAAGCAGAATTGTTTACCTCTGATATATCTCTGGCAATTTCAGCAGTAACTGACGAACTTTCCGCAACATTTCTGCCAACATCACTGACAGCCGCGGAAGCCTGGGCTACGTTATCTGCAATTTCTCTTGTTGTTGCAGACTGCTCTTCAACAGCAGCGGCAATTGTGGAGACACCTTCATGCACCTGAGTCATCACTGCTGAAATCTGTATGATCCCATCCACAGTGCCCCCTGTGGCGTCTTGAATACCTTTGATGCGGTTTTTAATCTCTTCTGTTGCAATGGCAGTCTGCTGAGCCAGAGCCTTGATCTCACTTGCCACAACTGCAAACCCTTTACCTGCTTCACCAGCCCGGGCAGCCTCAATAGTGGCATTCAGGGCAAGAAGGTTAGTCTGGCTTGAAATCTCTGCAATTGTCTGAGTAACCTTTCCAATCTCCTGAGCAGCTTTACCAAGACTGTGAACTTTTTCTGAAGCAGCCTGAGCCTGTTGTGCAGCATTATCAGTGACATGGCGGACATTTTCCGCATTCCCAGCAATCTCATTTATTGTAGCGGTCATCTCTTCTGCTGCTGCTGCCACCACGTTCATATTTGTATTTGTCTGCTCCATGGAAGCAGCCACTGAATTTATATTTGAGCTTAACTCTTCAGATGCTGCGGCAACAGTATGGGCTTTGCCAGATGTCTGCTGAGCTCCCAGCGACACCTGGGTGGCAATTCCATTAAGCTGTGTGGCTGATGCAGATAAAGTCTGCACTCCAGTGCTGATATTCCTGAACATCTCACCCAGATGGGCTGACATCTGGTTCAGAGCGTTTAAAAGGGTGCCGATCTCGTCATTCCGGTCAACTGCTATCTGCTGAGTCATGTCTCCTTCAGCCATCTTTTCTGCAAACTTTACCCCCTGCAGAATGGGGCGGGTTATGGATCTTGTTATGATAATCGCAAGGAGAAAAGAGATAAAAATAGCAGAGATCATTGCGACCATCGAGGCGGTTTTCAGGAATTGGGCCTTAACTTCTGCTTTTTTACTCTCATCTGCTGCAATTTTGGAATTAATATGCACCACATTTTCAAGATGTTCGAGGGCTTTATTCTGGATTGATATTGAGTCAACCATAACAATCTGGCGAATTTCATCCTGAAGTTGTTTAACCTTTAACGCATCTGCAATCATCTGGTCAAAACTCTTGAACACCTCCTGTGCTTCAAGCTTCATTGTTTTTTCAAACAACTGAACTGCCTCATCTCTGTTATTAGCTTCCATGGCTTTGCGTATTTGAGATACAGAACCATGAAAGAGCTTGTGATGCTCAAGAAGCTCCTTGATCAACTCATTCAGGTGGATACTTGATGTTTTAAACTCTGCCAGCCAGCGGCCAAAGTTGCACAAAGTGTGGTCATCTCCACCCTCAAACAGCTTCCCTGAAATAATCATGGTGGCAACATCAAGTTCCACCAAATAATGGTCCCCTCGAAACTGCTGGAGTTGGCTGAGAAGTTCATCAGGGTTGAAAATGCCAATCTGATAAATTTTATGGTGAAGAGCAACTGCTTTATCCTTTAAACTTATCAACTCGGGTATGATTGCCCTGAACGTTTTCCACTCAACACTCTCCTCCTGTGTCTGGGGTAAGGGTTCATAAATTGCAAAAGCCTCCTGATACTGTTCATGTGATTGAGCAATGCCATCATACTGTCGTTGATAATCCTCATCAGGCAAGCCTGGAATGAGCAAGGTGCGTAAATGGCTCACAATCTTCTGTATTGCAACCTCCATATCAAGAGTGGATTCAACGCTTGGCAGCCTCACAACCCCTATTTCATTGATAGACTGACTGTTTTTAACTACTCCGTAATATCCTGTAATGCCAAGTATAATAGTCATCAGGGTCACTGATGAAAATCCAAGCATGAATTTAGAACCCAAACTGAAATTTTTCATATTAACACCTTTTGTAAAATTTTTGTTAAGATGAGCAGTTAATTAATGGCAATTAATAGATCATGTCGATTGTGTACCAGTCTGTTTCAAAATCCCAGAAAGAGATGAAGAAGAAGACATAATGGAGATACAGAGGAAGAGTAGCCTTGTTCATTTCCGCTTTAAGCCTGATCTGGTATTGTTCCCCCTTTTTGAGCTGTTCAAGCGGAATGATTTTCAGGTTATAGATATTAGATGCAATATCCTTGGCCTGATCAAATGATTCAGTTGTAAAGGGCTTATCTGTTTTCCAGGGTCTGACCACGGTAAAATCCTGCTTGATGCTGTTGTATTTCAATGTAGTGGAGACATTCAGGTCTGCAATTTTTTCGTCAAACCACCCGTACCGGTTACGGTAAACAGAGACAAAAAAGGAAAATGACGCTGGGACTCCCTTTAGGACAGCTTCGCTCATCTTTTCAGTAAATGCGCCAGTGATCTTGAAGTATGAGACAAGATCATCTCGTGTGTTTGTAATAAAGATATTTTCAAGGGCGCATCGTCTCCTGGCCATGGCAGGAGATGGTATAACAGCATCTATCAGGCTTACGCCAATAAGCATGTAAAGAAGAAGGATTATTGGGAAAGATCTTGTATGTCCCATAGTGTCTCTAGAAGTTGTCCGATAGATGGGTAGCAGGGTATCTTCTGTTGCTCCAGATTGATAAAATTCCCAGAATTGATAAAAGAGTCTCAAAATGTCTGGTTCTTAAAATCGTCAGAATTAACTGGAACCGGTCTGGTTTCCCAGGACTCTTTCATTGTCAGAAATTTTCTGATGAACCTGTGGTTCAGATCATGTCCAGATTTACGGGTCTTTATATGGCCCATTATAGGCATTCCAAGTAGGGCAAAATCTCCCAGGCAGTCAAGGAGTTTGTGCCTTACAAACTCATCAGGATAACGAAGGCCGGTCTCATTGAGAATTTTATCATTATCAATGACAATGGCATTATCAAGACTTCCACCCCTTCCCAGATTGAACATTTTAAGATAGTTCAGATCCTTGATAAATCCGAATGTTCTGGCATGACAGATCTCTTTTGTAAACTCTTCTGGTGAGAGGTCAAATGAGAGCTGCTGAGTGCCAATTACCGGATTGTCAAACTGTATGGAGCAGGAGATCCTAAAGCGTGAGCATGGTGTCACAGTTACTGATTTATCGCCGTCCTCAATTGTAATAGGATCGGTTACAACAAAGAACCACCTTGGCATCTGCTGTTCTCTTATGCCAGCCAGGTTCAGAATCCTTGCAAATTCCCGTGCGCTTCCATCCATTATGGGCATCTCATACCCATCAATCTCAACAAGTGCGTTATCAATGGCAAGCCCGGTAAATGCAGCCATAAGGTGCTCAATTGTGGAGACAATGGCACCCTGATTCCCGACCACTGTGGCAAGGCTTGTATCGACAACCATACTGAAAAGTGCAGGAATATCAGATGTCCCGGGAAGGTCGGTGCGCCTGAATCTGATACCGTGATTTTCTGGTGCCGGCCTGATGGTAATGCCTGTTTCCCGGCCGGAATGAACCCCTATACCAGAGCATGAGACAGGCTCTTCAATGGTCTGTTGAGGATAATATCTTATCATATCGCTCCATTTTTAATTGCATGAACCCCAATCCGCACGGATCAACAGGGTGTACCTAAATAATTTTATAGTCTATAACGGATTATATGACTTAAATCAAAATAATTGAGAATTTTATTTACTTCAACTATATTGCCAATTGTTGTAATAAGTTGGAGATCATACCTTAATTTTGCCTTATCCAAAGGGGGGATGCTTTTGCTGGCAAGAGTCAATTGCAGTGCAGTGGCTGGAATAGCTGGCTATGTTGTTGAGGTGGAGGTGGATATCTCATTTGGTCTTCCGGTCTTCAATATTGTCGGTCTTCCTGAAACTGCTGTCAGGGAGAGCAGGGAGAGGGTAAAAACGGCAATCAAAAATTCAGGTTACCCTTTTCCAATGGATAGAATCACGGTCAATCTGGCTCCGGCAGATGTGAAAAAAGAGGGTACCTGCTTTGATCTGCCTGTTGCCATGGGAATTCTGTCTGCATCCAAGATCTTACCTCCAGAGATGCTTGATGGATACTTCATGATGGGGGAACTCTCTCTTGATGGCAGGGTAAAGCCTGTTAACGGAGTGCTGCCTGCGGTTTTATGTGCAAAGAGAGCTGGAGCCCGGGCAATTATTGTGCCTCTGGAGAACAGAGGAGAGGCATCCATGGTAAGAGATATTGATGTGCTGCCTGTAGAGAGACTTGGAGATGTGGTTGAGTTTTTTACCGGCATGAGAAGAGTTGAACCCTTTTCAAGTGACCTGAACAGCCTGCTTGCAAGAGAAGATTTCGGAAGCTCTGATCTGGATTACTGCGATGTGGCAGGCCAGAACCATGCCAAAAGGGCGCTTGAGATTGCTGCGGCAGGTGGCCATAATCTATGTATGTCAGGCCCTCCTGGTTCAGGAAAAACAATGCTTGCCAAAAGGATCGCATCTATCTTACCACCTCTCTCCTTTGATGAGGCACTTGAGACCACTCAGGTTTACTCGGTTGCCGGGCTTTTAAAAGATCAGATGCCACTTGTCACCAGGAGACCATTTCGTGCTCCACACCACACAATTTCAGCCCCAGGACTTGTGGGAGGGGGCTTAAGACCAGAGCCTGGGGAGGTGAGCCTTGCCCATAACGGCCTTCTGTTTCTTGATGAACTGCCGGAATTCCGGCGTAATGTGCTTGAGGTGCTCCGCCAGCCGATGGAGGATGGGGTGGTGAGAATCTCAAGAGCTGGCGCCAAGCTTACCTACCCATCAGTATTCATGCTGGTGGCTGCCATGAACCCCTGTCCCTGCGGCTACTACGGTGATGCTGTGAGAGAGTGCACCTGTACAGCATCACAGATTCAGCGTTACAGAGGCAGGATCTCCGGCCCACTTATGGATAGAATTGATATCCACATTGACGTGCCTGCTGTCTCATTCGTGGAGTTGACTGGCAATGAAAAGGGAGAGCCATCCAGAAAAATAAGAGAGAGGGTCAGTGCTGCAAGAGTGTTGCAGATGGAGAGATTCAAAGGGTCTGCTGTTTTCTGTAACGCAGGGATGCGTCCCCGCGACATCCGTAAATTCTGCACGCTTGAACCGGCAGCCTCATCTATCCTTGAGATGGCTGTTGATAATCTGGGACTCTCTGCACGGGCTTACAGCCGGGTGGTTAAGACTGCAAGAACCATTGCAGATCTTGACAATCAGAAGGATATTCTGCGACAGCATGTGGCAGAGGCGGTGCAGTACAGAAGTGAACAGTGAAAAAGTGCAGTGTGACAGCAGACAACGGCCAATTGACAACAAACAGTTATTTTAAAACAGACGGTTCTTTATGATTAAAAAAGATATTTTTAAAGGAGATCTCAAGGCTCAACTGAGGGCATCTGCAAGGGAGCGGCTCCACCATTTTATCCTCTCTGACGGTATGGTGAGAGGTGCTGTTGTAAACTGCACCCGCATGGCTAATGAGATCCGTGCCAACCATGAGCTTGGAGCTGTTGAAACCCTTATTCTGGGTCAGGCATATATTGCATCCTCACTCTTAACTGCCAATTTAAAGGGAAGGGACAGAGTCAGTATCCATATTGAATGTTCAGGCCCCTTAAAGGGGCTTGATGTGGAATCCAACGCCTTTGGAGAGGTGAGAGGCTATCTGAAAAATCCCACCTTTTCAGATAGCCTCTCAGGTGAAGAGCGCTCTCTTTCGCCTCTGTTCGGGGCAGGTTTTTTAACAGTGACAAAGTACCTTGAGGAGGCAAGGAGTCCCTACTCCGGTAAGATCATGCTGGAGTATGGAACCATTGCCGAAGATCTTGCCAATTACTTTGTCCAGTCCGAACAGACTCCTACTGCCTTCAGTCTGAGCCTCCATTTCGGCCAGGATGGAGAGGTTGACGGAGCAGGAGGTCTCTTCTTGCAGGCCATGCCGGGCGTAGCAGCAGGTGTGGTTGAGGAGGCAGAGGATGTAATGAGGCAGATCTCCTCTCTGGGGGCACTCTTTGCAGAGGATGTTGAATCAGAACATCTTATTTTAGAAAAATTTGATGGGATGAGACCAATTCTGCTTGGAAGTCACAGGGTCGAATTTTTCTGCAGATGCAACATTGAAAAGATCCGTGGTTATGTTTCAAGGCTTCCAAAAGAGGATCTGCTTGATATTGCTCAGAATGGACCATTTCCGTTGGAGATCAGGTGTCACCACTGCAATACTGTGTACACCTTCGGCCAGCCTGATATTGAGGGGATGTTGAGGTAAACTTTGTGGCAGAAGAATCTGCCATGTACGTTATAAAAAAAGGATTGATATTTATCATGTGTAATAACTGCAACGAGCACGACCATAGCCACTATCCTGAAATCCTTCAGATCATGCCGATTCAGCAGACTCTGTTTGCTGTTTACATCACTGAAAAACCAGTTAAGTACAGTGTACGGAATGGGAAAAACGGTATCTCTATTGTACCTGTTCTCTTTCTGGCGCTTATGCAGCATGGTGACAAAAGTATGATTGAAGGCTTTTTTGCGTCTGATGCCATAATGTCATGTGAAGATATTGAGGGTTTCAAAGGTTATGCATCCTCTATTGAAGATGCTGAAAAATTGTATGGAGAAAATAACACCTCTAATGTTACTGGTGTTCAGTAAAATGAAAGTCTTTTTAACTAGCTGTAATCATGGGGACTTTCATTCTTGGTTGTGGCAGACTGATCTGCCATGTAGGTTATAAAAAACAAGGAATTAGAACAGACTATGCATAAATTATTGAGTGACAAGACCGGTGAGGAGATCATGCTTCTGGGAAATGAAGCCATTGCCCGGGGTGCAATTGAGGCAGGCGTTGCCTTTGCCACCACCTATCCTGGCACACCATCTTCAGAGTTGTCTCTGAACCTATTTCAGATCTCCAAAGAGAGTGACCTCTACTTTGAATACAGCACCAATGAAAAGGTGGCCATGGAAGTTGCTGCTGCTGCTGCCAATTCAGGATTGAGGACAATGTGCATCATGAAGCATGTAGGGCTCAATGTTGCAGCAGATCCATTGATGACTCTGGCTTACATTGGTGTAAAAGCTGGTATGGTTATCCTTACAGCAGATGACCCCTCCATGTTTTCAAGCCAGAATGAGCAGGATAACCGCTATTATGCCAAACTTGCAGGGCTTCCAATGCTTGAACCATCCTCTGTCAGTGAGGCAAAAGAGATGACCATTGCTGCATTTGAGCTTTCAGAAGCTCTTCAGGAGCCAGTTATTCTCAGAACCACCACCAGGATCAACCACTCAAGCGCATTTGTCAGAACTGGTAAGATACTGGAGAGAAAGATAAGGGGCAGCTGGAGAAAAGATCCTATGAACTATGTCACTGTGCCTGCTGTCTCTCGTAAACTTCATGTAAAACTTCTTGCAAACCTTAAAAGAGCGGCAGAACTCTCTGAATCTTCGGTTCACAATTTTATTGCGGCAGATCAAAGTGACAGTAAATTTGGCATAATCTGCAATGGGGTAAGTTTTCTCTACGCATCAGATGCAGTAAAGGATCTTGGTATTGAAAATAGAACAAAAATTCTGCGTATCGGCTTCTCACACCCTATGCCCTCTAACCTGATCAAATCATTTGCAGAGGGGTGCGAAAAGATCCTTGTAATTGAAGAGGGAGAGCCTTTTATGGAGGAGGCTGTCAAAGCCTTTGCACAGGAGGCTGGATTTGTCATTCCCATAAAAGGCAAAAATAGTGATGAGACTTCCCCCCCCTGTGTCTCCTCATCCAATGAGCAGATAGAGGGATGTCTCCTACCAACAGAGGATGAGCCTCTCTTTTCAAGACTCTATGAGTTTGATCCTGCCATGGTGCGTCAGAAGATTGCCTCATTTTTTGGCATTGCCTACACTCCTGTTAACTCTGTGGAGACCAAAGGGATACCTGATATCCCCCAGCGGCCACCAAACTTATGCTCTGGCTGCTCCCACCGTGCCACCTTTTATGAGGTTAAAAAGGCTGCTGAAGGGATGGATGTCATCTGTCCTTCAGATATCGGCTGCTACACATTAGGTTTTATGCCGCCGCTCTCCACTGGAGATTTTGTGCTCTGCATGGGAGCCTCTGTGAGCAGCTCATGCGGATTTTCAAAAGCCACTGACCATAAGGTGGTATCGTTTATCGGAGACTCCACCTTTTTCCACTCCGGCATAACCGGACTTGTAAATGCCGTATTCAACTGCCATGATTTCACTCTTGTGATTCTGGATAACGGTATAACAGCCATGACTGGCCATCAGCCAAACCCTGGGGTCGATATGGCCAGCATGAATTTTGAAGGCTACAAACGGATCTCAATAGAGAATCTTGTAAGATCGCTTGGGGTGGAGCATGTTACTGTTATCAAGCCATTCAAGGTGAGAAAAAGCATTGAGGCCATTAAGGAGGCTCTTGCATTCAAAGGCGTTTCAGTCATCATCTCTCAGGAGCCATGCGCCCTTTTTGCAAAGAGCATAAATATCCTGAAGCCAAGGCCCTTCTATGTAACTGACAAGTGTGCAGATCACAGAGACTGCATCAACCAGATTGCCTGTCCATCCTTTTACATTGAAAATGGTCGGGTCAGGATTGATGCTGATACCTGTGTCGGATGTGCTGTGTGTGCCCAGATCTGTCCTGATAATGCAATCATGCCGTTAAAAAAGCAGTGACGGATCTGATAGTGAATAGATAAGTATGTGGCAGTGGCTGATAACAGTCGCTGGCAGTAAGCAGTGAAAGTCTGATAATGGGAGTTCTTCCTTAAATTAAGGATTTTAATATATGGATACAAAAAGGTTGATTATTGTAGCAGTCGGGGGGCAGGGGAATCTCTTAGCCTCCAAAGTGCTTGGGGAGGCAGCCCTTCTCTCCGGTATAACAGTACACATGAGCGAAATTCACGGTATGGCTCAGAGGGGTGGAGTTGTGGAGTCTGCCATTCTCTTTGGCAATGCGAAAAGTACCATTATCTCAGATGGTGAGGCAGATCTGCTTGTGGGATTTGAACCAGCAGAGACACTTCGGGCTATGAATAGATGTAACTCAAGGACAAAGGTTATAACAAGCATTTCGCCTGTGCCCCCTTTCACCGCAGCCATTGGCAGAGGTATCTATCCTGAGATTGATACTATAGTCTCACTGATCCATGAACGGACACCTGATCTTGTCGCCTTTGATGCCATGAAACTTGCCAGAGAGGCTGGCAGCGCCATGACCCTCAATATTGTCCTTGTCGGGGCACTGGTGCAGTCAAATGCCATTCCTCTTACACGTGAAAATGTGGAAGAGGCTATCAGGCTCAGAACAAAGAGGGCATTTGTCGATATGAACATGAGAGCGTTCAAGCTTGGTTTTGATGCGGCCCAAGCCTGTTGTACCTTGAGAGACTCCTGATTTAAGCTTTAAACTGTGGGTTATCTCCGGTCTGAGTTGAAATTTTTGTCTGTATCAGCATGTTGCTCAAGATTCCCTCCGGGAAAGGGGGGAATCTGGTCGTTTAGGATTCAACTGTCATATGCCCTCGTGAGTCATAACTTTGATGGGTATTTATGAACGCATTTCTCCCCCGTTTTCTGATTCAATATAGCGGCCTGGTACCCTGGATAAGAAATTTAATAAAATTAAAATAAGGAAGAATGGCATGAATAATGATGACTCAAAACCGATATCTGGTGTCACTCGGCGGGAATTTGTCAAATATACCGTAGGAACAGCAACATATATATCTTTAGGTGCTTTGACATTTGGATGTAACAGTGACAATAAGGCAGAGATCGAAGGCTACCCTATTGATTCCAATGTTGTTACAACACTTCAGAATACGATCAAAATGAGTACAGATTTTTCAGGGACTATTGAGGCTCAAGATCTTAAAAATATTTCAGAATACGACCAAAACGGCTATGGCGTATGGATATATGGAGGTGCTATTGCTTCTGATAAGCGCAACGATATCATGTCAACTACCTATATCTATCCAGCAATCAATGAGCCTGTGACTCTATTAAGATTCTTTGCCATAACCGATATCCATATAACTGACAAGGAATCTCCTTCCCAGTTGATTTATATGCAGCAGTTAAATGAAAATAAATTTGAGGCAACTGCCACTTCGGTATATTCACCAACCATGCTCTACACAACTCATGTCCTTGATGCAGCGGTCCAGACAGTAAATGCCCTTCACAAAATAACACCGATCGACTTTGGTATCTCACTGGGTGATACCTGCAACAGCACACAGTACAACGAACTGAGGTGGTATATTGATGTCCTTGACGGCGAGGAGATCCACCCAAGTTCCGGTGCTCATGTCGGAGCTGACAGCATAGATTTTCAGAAACCGTACAAAGCAGCAGGCCTTGACCGTTCAATTCCATGGTACCAGGCCCTTGGCAACCACGACCATTTCTGGTTAGGCTCAATTCCGGTGGATGTTGGTGGCTTAGGTAACTCCTACACCAGCGACGAAGTCATTGCTATAGGAAATGTCCTTGCCAACGCTTCTGACCTATACAACACAAGTACGCAACAGTACTATATGGGTGTCATTGATGGCTCTACTCCTGATGGTAAGATTATAAAAACTGGTAAGGTAGAAGATTTCAGCAGTCCGCCTAATGTTGTAGCTGATCCTGATCGCCGTTCTCTTTCAGTGACAGAGTGGAAAGAAGAATTTTTCAACACATCTACAAGTCCGTCTGGTCACGGTTTTGACTTAGTTCCCTCTGACCAGGAAGATGGTTTTGCCTGCTACAGCTTTGTGCCAAAATCAGATATACCTATAAAAATAATTGTTCTTGATGATACCCAAAGAGAGGATGATGGCTCTATAAGTATTCATGGGCGAGGCTTTCTTGATGAGGCACGTTGGACCTGGCTTAAACAGGAACTTGCAGATGGTGATGCTGCCAATCAGCTCATGATTATCGCTGCTCACGTACCGATAGGCGTGCAACCTCCTGCTGTTTTTCATGGAGGCTATGATACCTATATGGATTGGTTTGATAATTCAGCTGACCCTTCGGGTATGCAAAATGCTGTGGACCTGCCGGGCCTGCTTGACGAACTGCATAGCCATCCGAATCTCCTGATGTGGATGGCTGGTCATCGTCACGTCAATACAGTCAAGGCGTTTGTGACAGATGATGAGACTAGGCCTGAACGGGGCTTCTGGCATGTTGAAACATCATCTCTGCATGATTTTCCACAGCAGTTGCGCATGTTTGAGGTCAACCTTAACAGTGACTATACTATTTCAATTATTACTACTAACGTTGATCCGGCAGCCAAAGAGGGGACACCAGCCTGGACCTCACGTAAGTATGCAGTTGCAGCGCAGCAAGTAGTTAATAATAGTCTTAAACCGAATTTTAAAGGTGCAGATCCAACTATTCCAGGCTATCCAGATGCCATAGACCCATCTATCAAGAAAACAAACGATGTAATGGATATTAATGTTCTTTCCTATAATGGCGAGCTTTTCAAGCAATTGAGTCCTACAATGGAGGCGAAGCTGCGGGTACTCTATCCAGAACTTTAATCTGGAACCGCTATAACAGGGTTTTTCTATGAAATTATCCAACCCTATTTCTGAGGTTCTATTTTGTACTCGTGAGTCATAATTGTTTTTGGAGAAATCGGGTGACATTCTAAAAAAAGCAGCATTTTTGTATGCTCTCCAAGCAAAGTTTGAAAGTGAAGATAGATGTTGATAATAAGAAGATTATGGCTCATTCCCCTCTGGGTGGTGTTCTGGCTTCTGATTCCAGTTGAATCTTTAATGGCCTTTGATCTTACAGGGAGGAGGCACCTGGCAGAGCCTCCACTTCTCCTGCTTCTGATCACAGCATTAGCTGTTTCAATATGGATTCTTAAGAGTCAGCTCAGCCGCAAGGTGAGGCACCTTGAGAAGACCCGGCAGGCTCATCGGAAATCAGAGGCTCTGGCAGATGCGATTTTTGATCAGACTGCTGTTTTTCTTGGGCTGCTTGACACCAGTGGTCGCATAGTGAAGGTCAACCGAACTGCACTCAATGTTTTTAATACGACCATGGATGCACTGGAAGGAGCCTATTTCTGGGAGGGGCCATGGTGGTCTGACAGAGAGTCTGCCGAAATCACTCTTAGAGAGGCAATTGAGAAGGTGATGGGTGGCGCTATATATCGACGTGAACTCTCTCATGTTGATGGTAACGGAGACGAACGGATCGTTGATTTTGTTATCTCTCCATATAGGGATGATAAGGGCGAGATTATTTACCTTATCCCGGAAGGACATGACATCACAACTACCCGTACGGCAGAGAAAGCGGTTGCTGAGAGTGAGCAGCGTTTTAAATCTATCTTTGAAAATGCCCCGTATGCCATTGCCATAATCAGGTTTTCCGACGGTAAATTTCTGGATGTAAACAACGCATTCATCAATCAATGGGGAAAACCAAAAGAGAAGATCCTTGAACTCTTTTCCAGTGATATTTCCGGTGTCTCTCAAGAGAAATCCCGCTCCATCAGACAGCACATTTACGATTCAGGTGGCATTTACAATGTAGAGAGCCAGGTGGTCATGGAGAGTGGTTTACTCTCCTATCTCTTCTATTCAGCAGCGCCCATCTTGTATGGTGGAGAGGAGTGTATTATCTCTTTCACCCTGGATGTCACTGACAAAAAAAAGGCAGAGCTGGCTCTACAGGCCAGTGAGGAAAAATACAGAGAGATATTTAATAATGCCCCTATCTGCATCTTCAGAACAACGTGGGATGGTCGATTTGTAGAGGCCAACCCCACTATGGCAAGAATGCTTGGCTACCAGAGCCGTGAAGAGCTGCTCAGCTCAGTTAGCGATCTGGCACGAGATATCTACCCAAGACCTGCTGAACGGGAACGCCTTCTGAATGCACTGCTGCAAAAGCCTCAAGCGGTCAGCCTTGAGATTGAGTTGAAGAGAAAGGATGGCATACCATTTTACGGAAAGATGAAAGCTTCCCTGCAGATGGATGAGAGTGGAAAACCAGCTTTTTTGAACGGTACTATTGAGGATATAACAGAGACAAAAAAGATGCAGGAGATAATGGTACAGACTGAAAAGATGCTCTCCCTCGGGGGGATAGCAGCAGGTATTGCCCATGAGATCAATAACCCTCTTGGTATCATACTTCAGGCGTCACAGAATCTGACCCAGCGAACCCGGCCTGACTTCAATAAGAACCAGAGTGTTGCAAGGGATATCGGGATAGAGATGAGTCAGATAGAGGCTTACATGAAAGCCAGAAAACTTGATATTTTCCTTCAGGACATCCGTTCTGCAGCCATACGGGCATCTGTTATCATACGCCATATGCTTGATTTCACCCGTCGTACCGGATCAAAACGCACAATGTGTAATGTGCAACTGATCGTTGAGAAGGCTCTGGCTCTGGCTCAAAATGACTATGACCTGAAAAAGTGTTATGATTTCAAGAAAATTCAGATCCAGGTTGAGATAGATGCGAAACTTCCTGTAATAAGCTGTACTGAAACTGAGATTGAGCAGGTTCTTCTCAATCTCTTCCGTAACTCTGCCCAGGCCATGGCAGAGGCAGATCCCCCAGTGGATGCACCCAGAATTACTGTTCGCGTCAGTGGCAGCGCTGGTGGGATAAAAATTGAAATTGAGGACAACGGGCCGGGAATTCCCCTGAATCTCCAACGCAGGATATTTGAGCCTTTTTTTACCACCAAATCCCCTGGGATAGGCACAGGACTTGGACTCTCTGTCTCCTATTTTATCATTACAAAAGGCCATGATGGACGATTTTCCGTATCTTCAGAACCAGGTTCTGGTACCTGCTTTCTCATTGAATTGCCAATCGATAATTCTCTGGAGGTGATAGATGAACAGAATTCTCCCTGAAATTTTGATAATTGATGATGAAAAAAAGATCAGCACACTACTGATGGAGTTTCTTGACGATTATGAGGAGTTTAATATCCGGACTGTCCATTCAGGGGAGGAGGCCCTTGCTCTTCTGGCTGTTGGCCCAGTAGATATCTGTATTGTCGATATCCGTCTGCCAGGCATTGATGGCCTATCGCTCATTGCAGAGGCGAAGAGATTGAACTGCTGTCGCTACTATCTGATCTACACAGGTTCTGTTGAAGTTGACCTCTCTTCTGAATTGAGAGGAGGGGTAATTGAAGCACGGAATGTTTTTTATAAGCCGTGTGACATGAATCTCATTTTAGAGCGTATCAGAGAGCTTTTAAGAGAGGGAGTAAACTATCATGTCCATTCTGATTATTGATGACGAGGCTGGGCTGCGTCGCAATATGAGCGCCTACCTTGAAGATATGGATTACGATACATTGGAGGCTGAAAACGGTGAGCAGGGGCTGGAGTGCCTGTGCCAGAATATGGATCAGATAGAGGCTGTGATCGTGGATCTGAATATGCCGGTAATGGATGGCTATTCATTCGTTCGTCAGGCGATAGGTAGTGTGCCTGAAATTCCTATTGTGGTACTTTCCGGAGTAGGCATAGTTGATGATGCCATCAGAGCCATGCGCCTTGGAGCCTGGGACTTTATCTCCAAACCTCTTCATGATTTCACAATATTGGAGTTCACTCTGGAGAGAGTGTTTGAACGTGCAAGGATATTAAGAGAGAACCGTATTTACAGAGAGAATCTGGAACGCCTTGTCCTTGAACGTACTGCCGAAGTTGAATCAACCCGACGCCAGATCATGCAGCGGTTGAGTCGGGCAGCAGAGTATAAGGATAATGATACAGGACACCATGTTATACGGGTTGGCGAGATCAGCGCTCTGCTGGGCATGGCTCTTGGGTTTACAGAGAAGAGGTGCCAGCTTCTTAAGGAGTGTGCTCCACTGCATGATATTGGAAAGATAGGGATTCCAGATAACATACTTCTTAAACCTGGAAAGCTCAACGATGAAGAGTGGGAACTGATGCGTCAGCACTGTATATTCGGTTGTGAGATTTTAGGCCCTCTTTCAAGCAAGAATGAGGCCAGGAGAGCCTGTTCAGAAGGTGTGCGATCAGGTGTCAGCGGCAGTGATGAGAGTGAACTGCTCACTCTTGCACGGATGCTTGCTCTGTATCACCATGAAAGGTGGGATGGAAAGGGATATCCAAACGGACTTGCCGGAGAAGAGATCCCAATGGAAGCACGCATTGTGTCGGTAGTTGATGTTTTTGATGCATTATGCAGTGACAGGCCCTATAAAAAAGCCTTTTCCAATGAAGAGAGTATTGAACTCATACGTCGTGGCTCTGGAAGTCAGTTTGACCCATCTGTTGTGGATGCGTTCATCAGTCATGTGGATACCATCTCCGCAATTCGGGAAAAATGGAAAGGCTAGATGTGATGCTCTTTTCACCTGCCTCAACATCCGCTCCCTGTGCCTGAATTTTGCAGACCAGTAAATTGCATGTTTGCGAAATCGCATAGAAATTTCAGGGCTCACCAGATTTTAAAATAATTTCTTTATCCGTTTGACACTGTGATATGTGGTTGATATATTGTGTTTCAGGAGTTGCTGTTACTTATCTTATGAATTTATAAATTATCTTTTTTATATTTGACTGTATTATTTTTTTATAGTGCCATTTCTTTCAAGTTAAGACTCATTAAAATAACGCTACAGCTCGTGGCATCTTTGCTACCAGGGAGGACAAATGGGTGAAAACAACGATCCAAAATCGCTTCTAAATCATATTGCTTCTGTTAAAAATGGAAATAGAACCTTTGAAGATGCATTTCAGGGCGTATCAAGGATGATCCTTGAATCCGGCGTTGAAAAGATCAATGTCAAGGGTAGAACAACCTACCAGTTTGGTCTTTTCAGTAAGGGAAAGAAACATCTTGTTGGCATGTACGATGAGATCAACAGCTTTGTCTCTTTTGTCAAGGATGCTTCGGAAGGCGGATCATCAAGGGAGATGGCATTTGTTCTTGTTGGGGAACCTGGCAATGGAAAGACCTTTTTTGTTGACTATCTGTGCGATTCTTACAGAAGTTTTCTCTCAAGACCTGAGAATCGCAAATATACCTTCAGGTTCAAGAAGTTGGATGAGATTGAGGGGTATGGGAAGATCCGTACTATTGAGTCTCAGACATATGAAGATCCAATGATCCTTGCAATGAACATGATGGAGATAAAGGCTCACTCAAGAGAATTTTTTGAGAAGCAGTTCAAGTTTTCTGACAAGGATGTGGATAAGCTATTTGATCTCTATCGGCCCCTTGGAGCCTGTTCAGGTTATATCTGGAATCAGATCAGAGAGTATTGCGATAATGATATGGAAAAGATGCTCTCCTTTGTGGAGGTTATCTCTGTACCTCTTACAGAGAGCCTTGGTACGATTACCGGTAAATATCCTGCCAAGGACAAGATAACCTCTTCAGCGGTTGATCTGCTTGGCGAAGAGTCCATTCAGAGGCTTCTGCACATAACAGACACCAATAACCCCTATCGTTTTGACCTGCGACGTGGTGCTCTGGCAAGAGTTGCCGGTGGTGGTATCCATTTCAGTGATGAGATCTACAAGAATAAGAAAGATCTGGTACAGGTCTATCTTGGTGTGATCCAGAACAGAAATATTGAAATTGATGGCTATAAATGGCCCATCGACACACTGATTATCGCCACCAGCAACAACTCTGAGTTCAACACCTTTCTGGCAGAAAAGGAGGAGGCCCCCATTGTGGACAGGTGCCGTATCTGCTATGTGGCCCACAACACAGATTACAAGCTCCAGCGGGAACTGACCGATTATGCCATTGGCAGCGATGTGAAGAGTACCATTAACGGCGAAACTCTCCATCAGGATCCAAATCTCAACTATGCCGCATCTGTCGGTGTTGTGCTTACACGTCTTCCCAGGTCGGAGAAGCTCACACCTGTGGAGACCATGAAGCTATCTGCCGGAGAGGTTGCTGGTGAGAAGAGCCTCAAGACCCTGGGAGAACTTATTGGAAGCCTGAACCAGGATACTGATATAACAAAGAGATTCGGACAGAAGGGGCTTGGACAGAGAAACCTTGGAAGGGCAATCCAGCTGCTTCTGGAGAGTTCTGAGACCAACGAGGGTAACTGCATGTTCGCCCTTGATATCTTCAAGACTCTTGAGACAGTGGTGCTGGATTATGTTACAGAGTCCGGGGATCGGGCCAAGTTCATGGAGGATCTGAAAACAGCAAGAGGGCTCTATCGTGAAAGAATCATGACCGAGATATTCAACGCCTATATGGATGAGCCACTTGCCATTAAAAAAGATGTCATGAACTATGTCAACATGATCATTGGCGTGGATGCGGAACATCTTGGGGCAGACATGATGTGGAAATATAAGGATCCCCAGTCCGGTGAACTCAAGGCCATGAAGATTGACGAGCGGTATATAAAGAATGTGGAGGATCGCCTTGGACTGAAGACAGAGGAGCAGCGCTCATCTTTCAGAAATACCATCAGGAAGATCTATGGCCAGAAGCTCTCTCTTGACCCCAACTATGACTTCATGGACAACCTGGAACTGGTCAAGGCAATTACAGATGTGAGGCTCAAGTCTGACATTGCTGGTGCAGGAAGCCTTGTGGGTGCCCTTGCCAACAGAACCAATGAGGAGAACCAGAAACTCCATGACCGGATGATTAACACCATGATTGACAAACTTGGATACTGCAACACCTGTGCCCAGAAAACCATTGAATACTTCTGCAGTCAGGAGGATGATAAATAATGGTCATCCGGGCCAGCTGGAGGAGATATGACGATAACCCAAGCCAGGTGGAGGAGGAGTAATGATAAACCGAGCCAGGTGGAGCAGAGAGAAGAATAACCCGAGTCAGGAGGAGAATAAATCATGATAACACTGGATGAACTCCTGGAAAAGGACAGGAAGCGGGAAGAGGACGGATTTAAACGTAAAATCCGTATTGGCCGTATTGTAAAGCCTGTCCGAGGGGGCAAAGAGAAGATTGTGATAGTCCCTACCACTGTTGAGGAGAAGTTTGTCCATGATGAGATCCAGCTTGGTGGAGAGGAGGGTGAGGGTGAGTCAACTGGTGGTACAGGTGAAGGAGAGGAGGGTGATGTTATTGGAGAAGAGCGCATCCGCCCATCTGGAGAAGAGGGTGAAGGGGGAGGCGATGGAGATGGTGAAGGGCCAGGCCAGGGGTCAGGCGGAGATCATGAGTTTGAATCCAATGCCTATGAGCTTGGCAAGGTACTATCTCAGGATTTCGAGCTTCCCAACCTTGTTGACAAGGGGGGAAAGCGTACTCTTGTCAAGTTTACCTATGAGATGACAGATAAGCACAGGGGGTTTGGCCAGATTCTGGATAAGAAGGCCACCTTGCGCCGTATTGTGGAGACCAATATCGGGCTTGGTAATATCCCTGATATCTCAGCTATTGACACATCCACATTCATTGTCTCCCCATCAGACATGATATACAGAATTCTTTCACGGGAAAAGGCTTATGAATCTCAGGCTCTTATCTTTTTTCTGAGAGACTACTCCGGCTCCATGAGTGGGAAACCTACCCAGACCGTAGTCTCTCAGCATGTGATGCTCTACTCATGGCTTTTGTACCAGTATCACAAACAGGTGGTTACACGCTTTATTCTCCATGATACCGAGGCCCGGGAGGTTGAAGATTTCTACAAGTACTACTCCTATAAAGTTGCAGGAGGGACAAAGGTTGTTGCTGCTTACAAGATGGTTAATGAACTTGTGGAGAAAGAGGGGCTTGCCAGGGATTACAACATCTATGTTTTCCATGGAACTGATGGTGATGACTGGGATACTCAGGGCAAGGAGGCTGTAGAGGAGCTGAAAAAGATGCTCACATATGCAGCCAGGATCGGGATCACTGTTGCCAAACACAGTTATTCAAAATCAAAGCCTACAGAGGTTGAAAACTATATCAAAGCATCGGGGCTGCTTGAGAAGTACTCTAATCTGATCAAGATGGATGTTATGGATGAGGATGCCGAAGATGCCAGGATTATTCAGGGGATTAAGAATCTTATATCCTGACAGGAGTCCTGGCAAGAAGAGTGTGCTGTTTTTTTTTGTTTTCAGAAAATTTTATGAAAATAGAGTTTGGTTGAAATTTCCAAAAATGTAAAATGGAAAAAGGGAGCGTTTCATGGAGATAATTGATCAGCATGTAAAAGGGATCATGGAGGGGTGTAAACAGAGAGCCAGAGATGCGGGGCTTTCGTTTGAAGATGAGTCCCTTGAATACATCGTTACCAACAGGGATATGATTGAACTCAGTCCCAAGGTGATGATACCAACGCTTTATGATTACTGGGTCCATGATGTCCGTGTGATTTCTGGTAAGGGGATGTATGAACTTTACCCCAATAACCCCTATGAAACTGTTATCAACACAAGACCTCCCATCTCCTTTTATAATGACAACAACCCCGACTGGCTCAATGTGATGATATTTTACCATGTACTGGCACACATCGATTTTTTCCAGAACAATCTTTTTTTCAAGCATACCTGGGATTATGACTTTTCAGGGCAGGCTCTGGCAGACAAGCGGCTCATTGCAAAATACCGTTCTGAAAATGGCAGATGGGTAGATTACGTGATTGAGTTTGCAAGAGGCATTGATAACATTGTGGGTTACCATAACCAGGTATCTGATGCTGTAAGGGCAGATGAAAAAAGGGTCATGAGTAAACTGGATTACTACTTTGATATCTTTCTTCAGAAAGAGAAGAGAATAACTCAGAATGAATATCTAAAGGAGATCTCCCGCTATAACCTCATGGGTAAGGGTAAGGCTCATGGGCACTGTGTCGTTGAAGAGGATCAATTTTTCATAGATGTAAGAATTAAATACCCTGAAATTGATGCCTTCTACAATCGGCATATTGAAAAAAAGGAGGAACTCCGTATGGATGTGATGCAGTATGTTATGAAACATTCTGCATTTCTGGAGAAAGATGAGAACAGATGGATAAAGTCTGTGATGGAGATTGTGCGAAACACCTCCATATTTTTCCAGCCTCAGATCAGAACCAAGATAATGAATGAGGGGTGGGCCAGCATCTGGCATGAGATGCTCTTTATGAGAGATGACAGAATCAGAGGGCATGAGGTTGACTTTGCCAAAGTCAATGCAGGTGTAACTGCAATGCCCAAGGTGGGACTCAACCCCTATGCCCTGGGAATGCGTCTCTTTTACCATATCATGGATATGGAGGATCGTGGCTGCTACTCCTGGGATTACATCAATACGCATGACGAGCTAAGGCGTAAAAAGTACAACTCTCCTGAAAAAACCGGTAATAAGACAGGCTTTGACCGCATATTTGCCATACGGGAAAATCTGTGTGATTTCACATTTATCAACAGCTACATAGATCAGGAGTTTCTCAATAATCACAAGCTCTTTGTCTCAGGCAAGAGGCTGAACAAGGAGAGGATGACCTGGCAGTACTACATAAAATCACGTAGGGCAGAAGATTATAAACAGATGCTCATCGATACTCTGTACCACCCGCCAGTGATCAGTGTGAACCACGAAAAGACAGCCCAGGGGCCTCTCTATCTTGTCCATAAATTTGAGGGAAAACCACTTAAGGTTGATTATATTGAAAATACAATGATCGGGCTTGAATATCTCTGGGGACGCTCTGTCAGGCTTGAGACCAGTGAGCCTTTCTATTCAGCAGACACCCCACATCAAAGATTTGTAAATTACTGGAATCCCCCCTCACCAGGAGCAAAACCTCCGGCAAAGCAGGAAGAGAAATCCATTGTGTGGAAGCGGATGCTCTATGTGATGGAGAACCGAAAGCTGATTAAAAGGGAGATAAACTGATTATGACGACGCAATCCCTTGGAATTGTTGAAGATGATATGATTCGAGCTGAAAAGGCAATTGATCAGCTTAATGTTGAGATTGGAGATTATGAGAGGCTGAAACCGATCACCTTTAAAAGTTTCCTGGGTCTTGTTGAGACAAGGCCATCTGAGATGTTGCGCAATGTATTTCAGGTTTTTCACGATATGATGCAGACTCATGTCGATATCTCTGAGAACTCTATTTTAAATGATCCAGATGAGTTCTCCCTGATTGACTACGACTGCACCCGTCTTTTTGTTGAGGGGTCAGAAAATCCCTATTTTACAGACAGGCTCTTTGCCAACCGCCTGATGAAACATATGGAGGGGCTGCGTCACGGCACTCAGCAGAACAGGATCTATATTTTTCATGGCCCCCATGGGTGTGGTAAGAGCACCTTTTTGAATAATCTCCTGAAAAAATTTGAAGCATATGCAAACACCGAAGAGGGGATGCGCTATGAAGTTGTCTGGAGACTTGATATTGAGACACTTGGAGGTCATGGAAGAGCAGAGACAGTTACTGCCATTGAACGGCTTGTTGAGCTGATTGAGAAGACTGACCATAAGATGGCTGGTAAAACCAGTGAAATGGTTACAGAGCAGTGTATCGGAGCTGGTTTTAATGCGTCACATATTGAGATACCATGTATATCCCATGATAACCCGATACTGCTTATCCCCAAAAGCCATAGACGTAAGATTCTGGACAAGCTGATTAAAAATGATGAGTTCAAATGGCGCCTCTTTACTGAGAAACAGTATGACTGGGTCTTCAGTGGAGAGTGCTGTACAATCTGCGAGTCCATCTATCAATCTCTGCTGGAGAGACTTGGCGAGCCTGCCAGAGTTTTTGAGATGCTCCATGCAAGGCCGTACTATTTTAACCGACGGCTTGGTGCTGGAATCAGTGTATTCAACCCCGGAGATCGTCCGGTGCAGCAGAACGTTATTACCAACCAGATGGTGCAGAACAGAATTAATAATCTGTTCAGAGACAGTAACCTTATCCACTATATCTATTCAAGATTTGCCAAGACAAACAACGGCATCTATGCGCTGATGGATATAAAGTCCCACAATGTTGAGAGGATGGTGGAGCTGCACAACATAATCAGTGAGGCAGTTCACAAAGTGGAGGATATTGAGGAGAGTGTCAACTCTCTCTTTCTTGCCCTCATGAATCCAGAAGATAAGGAGAATATCAAGGATTTTCCCTCTTTTTCAGACAGAATTCAGTACATAAACATCCCCTATGTGCTAGATATCAACACTGAGGTGAAGATCTACTGCGATATCTTCGGCAGACATATTCAGGAGAATTTTCTCCCCATGGTGATGGAGAATTTTGCACGGATAATTGTCTCTTCCCGTTTAAAGGCAAAGTCTGAAAGTCTTATGGAGTGGATCAAGAACAGTTCAAAATACAGGCTTTACTGCGATGATCAGCTGATGCTGCTCAAAATGGAGATCTATTCAGGCACTCTGCCTGAATGGCTTGACAGTGATGACCGTAAGGCACTGACAGCCAGAATGTGGAGAAAGATTCTGGCAGAGTCTGAGACTGAAGGGAACCACGGTTTTTCCGGCAGAGATTCAATAAGAATATTTGATCAGTTCTACTCAAGATTTGCCAGGGGAGAAGATCTGCCAGTAAAACCCAGAGTATTGAGGCGCCCCTGGACAACTAAATTTGTGCGCGAGGATCGGCTTATCAACATGCCTGACCTGTGCGCATTTTTCAGGAATCTGATGACAGAGATGCCCAGAATGGTTCCAGACGGTTTTCTAGAATCATTACTGCGTATGTACGATTACAATGTACTTCAGCAGGTGAAGGAGTCACTCTACTACTATAACGAAGAGCAGATAGCAAGAGATATCAAGAACTACATCTCTGCTGTCAATTTTGAGATCGGCTCTTCAGGCAGATGTTTTTTCACCAATGATCTTCTTAATGTGACAGCCGTGTTTCTTGAAAGTATCGAGAACCGGCTCTCAGCTGATAATTTCAGCCCTGCCAAACGGCAGGAGATGCGCCGGGATGTCCTCAAGGATTACATCACAAATGCCCTGACCCGTGAGATCATGATTGAAGGAAAGGATATATCTGAAACCAAACTGTTTGATTCTCTACATGAACGGTATATACACAGCCTGAAAAAGAGGGTACTTGAACCATTTCTTGGCAATGAGAACTTTAGTCGTGCAATCAAGGATTTTGACTCACCTGATTTCAAGACCTATGATGAACGACTTAAGAGCGATATTGAGTTTCTTATCAGCAACATGGTATCAAAGTTTGGATATACCAAACAGGGGGCAAAGGAGGTCTGTATCTATGTGATTGACAGCAACCTTGCCACAAAGTTCAAATAGAAAACCGCTCTCACAGCGCCTGAGCAGATAAAATTGCCCTGACAGGCGCTGGATAACCCTCTACAGTCTTTGACAGGTCTTCAGGATCAAGGAAATCTGTCAGAGACTCTGTCTGAATCCACTCAGTCTTGTGCTGTTCATCTGACTCTGTTTTTGAGATGTCAAGGCATCTGATATTTCCAAAACCTGTTCGTTTTAACCATGATTCCATGACTTTAAGGCTGGGGATAAAAAATACATTTCTCATTTTTGCATATCTCTCTTCAGGAAAGAGGCAGAGCTGTTCATCTGATTCGATGATCAGATTCTCAAGAATCAGCTCCCCACCGCGTCTCATCAGCTCATTGATCTTCTTGAGCATATCAAGAGGAGACTTCCTGTGGTATAGCACCCCCATGCAGAAAATTGTGTCAAAATAACCGGTCATGGCTGGAAGATCGTCAAATGTGGCTGGAAGGCAGAATATATTCTCTATATTCAGATATCTCTGTAGGGCAAGGTATTGGAAATAGAAGGAGTACTGTGGCTCAAGACCAAGTACCATCTTCGGGTTATGGGCTGCCATTCTGAACATGTAGTAGCCGTTGCTGGAGCCGATATCCAGGATTCTCCTCTCTTCAAGCGGGGCAATCTTATCAATAAACCGATTCCACTTGATCCATGACTCCCATTCTGAATCAATTTTAATCCCAAACAGCTCAAATGGCCCTTTTCTCCATGGGGCAAGCTGCATGAGGTTTGACTTGAGCGCCTCAGCAATCTTATCTGATATCTCTTCTCTTTTTCCTGCTGAGACCCTGTTTCTGTTTAGTACCTGAGAGGAGGTGGAGGGTATCACTGGCATATTTTCAAGTGCAAGGGTGTATTTGAGTGGGTTGCCTTTAGGATGGTCAAGCAGATTCCGCTGGGCAGATATCAGAGTCTCAAGCTCTGGCAAAAATGAGCTGATCTTAAGTCTATCGTGTTGTTCAAGGAGCTTTTCCATTACAGTTACTTTATCGCAAACATTGATGCAAAGTTAAACCATTTAAGCCATACATCAATAGTGCCAAAACCAGCTCTTTTGAGCCTCTCTCCATGTGATTCAAGGGTTTCAGGAATCAGGATATTTTCAAGTGCATCCCGTTTTCTGCTTATTTCAAGCTCTGAGTAGCCATTTTCCATCTTGAACTGTTTATATAAATCCTGCTGAATTTCTGAAATAATCTCATTCTGATGGATAATCTTTTCACTCAGCAACAGAATACCTCCTCTGGTGAGGCCATCATAGATCTTCTGAATAAAGAGATCTCTTTTGTCAGGCTGAATGAACTGCATGGTAAGATTGACAACAACCACCGATGCATTGGCAACTCTTATATCTTCTGCAAGGCCACATACAAGATGTATCTCTTCTGATTTGTCTCTGCTATTGGGCTTTTGAGTGGCATTGCAGAGTGTTTCATCTCTATTGATTCTCTCAAGTCTGTTTCTGTATCTTTCAACCATTGAGATAGAGCTGTCCACTGCAACCATGGTGTAATCTCTCTGCTTGAATGCCTCACATACCATAACGCCAAAGTTGCCGTGTGAACAGCCAAGATCATAGATTGTTGTGGCTCTCTGGTAAAAGTGTGAGGTTAGCTGACACTGCCTTTTGAGACTCTCCATATAGAGTGGCACCGACCGTTTTATCATGTCATCAAAGACGGATGTGACCTCTTCATTGAACTCAAAGGGCGCCACAGGCTCCTCTTTAAGGGCAAATATGTTATCTCTTTTCATCTCTTAATGTATTATCCCGGATCTTTTATATGTTACCACTCAACTATATCGTGTAAAATAATCTTCAGCACCTCAAGAGCTACCGTATAACCAAAAATGCCACTGATCATTGAGAGGCTTCCCATGGGATTTCTAAGTCTTCCGCTTTCAAAGTAGTTATCCTCAAGATCATCAGAGACCGTATCTTTGTTTACGATCTCCGTGGAGTAAACACAGCGGATACCCCCGTCAACACCCATCCGCCTGAGCCGCTTTCTGACAGATCTTGCCAGGGGGCACCCCACTGTTTCTGATATATCTCCGGTTCTGATGAGGGTGGGATCTTTGCGCCTTGCTGCCCCCATGCTTGAAATCAGAGGTACTCCTCTTCTAACAAGTTCATAGAGAGTATTCACTTTGGGGTTAAGGCTGTCAATGGCATCAACCACAATATCTGTGGCAGAATCGAACACCTGATTGAAGCTCTCTTTGTGACATAGGGTATTGAGGCACTTTACATGCATATCAGGATTTATCTGTTTCAAACGGTCAAATGCGACATCTGTTTTCATGCGGCCGATATTGGGTTCTAACGCAAGGAGCTGGCGGTTGAAGTTGCTGACTCCAATCTCATCAAAATCCACAATATTAAGTGCCCCTATGCCGCTTCTGGCAAGAGCCTCAATGACATGTGACCCAACAGCGCCAAGACCTATGACAGTGACAGTTGACCTCTCGAGTCGCTCCATTGCCTCTGAACCAAGTAGCAGCTCTGTTCTCTTGAATTTTTCTCTGTTAAATGGCATTGGATAGTCTGGTTATCAGCAAAGAGGATTCAAAATCAAAAAAAGGGGATTGGCAGAGTGCCAATCCCCTTGGTATCAAATGGTAGCGGGGAGAGGATTCGAACCTCTGACCTTCGGGTTATGAGCCCGACGAGCTACCAGACTGCTCCACCCCGCATCAACTCGATCAATATAGGTTAAAAAAAAATTAAGGTCAAGATGTTTTTTGAAAAATCAGCAAAAAAATATCCTGACCCAGCTTTGGCCTGGGTTTAACCAGAGAACTTCTGCAATATGGCCAGTACGTTACAACAGCTTGGTAAGCTTCTCCTTTAACTCATCATATGTTCGTGTTACATCAAACTCAGGAAATTCTCTGGTTACATTGTCTGGTGGCCTGAAAAAGAACCCATGATCTGCCTCTTTTATCATGGAGGTATCGTTGTATGAGTCCCCAAAAGCAATAGTGGTGTAATTAAGCCCCTTAAATGCCTTGATGGCATGTTTTTTCTGATTTGCCTGTCGAAGTTTGTAATCTGCAATTCTTCCCTCAGCGTCAATAATCAGGCTGTGACAGAAGAGGGCAGGGTAGTTGAGTTTCTTCATTAATGGTCTGGCAAACTCCTCAAATGTATCTGATAGAATAACTATCTGAGCACGTTCTCTGATCCAGTTCAGGGTCTCCAGTGCACCGTCAAGGAGTTCAATGGTTGAAATAATATCGGTAATATCCTTGAGTTTGAGACCATGTTGATCCATAACAGAGAGCCTCTTTGCCATCAGAACATCATAATCACTTATCTCTCTTGTGGTGAGTTTGAGCTCTTCAATCCCTGTCTTCTGGGCAACATTTACCCATATCTCAGGAACAAAGACCCCTTCAAGATCAGAACAGATTAGCTTCATTTAGGTTTTTTCCTGTTTAAATGTGAAATTATCAATTATTCAGTACATAATGAATATAGTGTTTGTACCCCGGGTTCAGACCTGATCCTCTATTCTTATTACAACTGGTTCTTCAGGTATGGCATCAAGAAGAGAGATCTCTTTGAGTGCCTGTTGCACCTCTTTTTCCATTGCCATGTGTGTAATCATGACAACCGGGACTGTCCCATTGGAACGTCTCCCCTTTTGGTGAACAGACTGGATGCTTATGTTCAGCTTACCCAGTATGCCCGTAATTTTTGAAAGTACTCCTGGGTGATCTGCAGCCTCCAATCTTATGTAGTAGCATGTACTTATGTCTGTGATCGGAAGAATGGGAATTCTTCTTATATTGTTTTCCGGGCAACCCAGAATAGGAACCCTTCTATTACTTCCTGCCATGATATTTCTGGCAATATCTGCAATATCACTCACCACAGCGCTTGCCGTAGGCATCATTCCAGCTCCTGCACCATAGAGCATGGTCTGGCCTGTTGCATCTGCGTCAATGGTGATTGCATTCATGGAGCCATTAACGTGAGCCAGGGGGTGTGCTGTCGGGATCATGGCAGGATGAACGCGTGCCTCCACACTCTCAGTATTGTTTTTGCTGATGGCAAGAAGCTTGATGGTATAACCAAATTCTCTTGCAAATTCGATATCCATGGGTGTGATTTTAGATATCCCCTCAACATGAATATCTTCAAGGTTTATCTCCATGCCATAGGCAAGTGCGGTAAGGATGGCAAGTTTATGGGCAGAATCGTGCCCCTCAATATCCAGAAAAGGGTCTGCCTCTGCATACCCCCTGGCCTGGGCCTCTTTCAGAGCCACATCAAAGGGGCAACCCTCCTGGGATATCTTTGTGAGGATATAGTTGCAGGTACCGTTTAGAATGGCTGTGATAGAGTCAATGCGGTTTGCCACAAGGGACTCTCGGATGCTCTTGATGACTGGCATACAGCCGCCAACACTTGCTTCAAAGGCAAAATCCACACCATTTTTTACTGCTGTGCTGACAATAAGGTTACCATATGATGCGATAAGTGCCTTATTTGCTGTTACCACATGTTTGCCATTTGCCAATGCTCTGAGGATAAACTCTTTTGCAACGGTTTTACCACCTATCAGCTCCACGATAATGTCAATATCAGGATCATCAATAACCTTGCTGGCATCTGAAATCAAGACCCCCTGTGGGAAAGTAATGCCTCTGTCGGTCTTGGTATCAAGGTCTGCAACATACTTTAGATTCAATGTTACCCCTATCCTTGATTCAAGCATTGTCTGCTTTTCCATCAGGAGTTTTGCGACCCCCGTTCCCACAACCCCGCATCCCAGAATACCTATGTTGATCTGTTCCATTTTAAAAAAATCCTCTGATTGGCTTAAGTACTGTCAACCGTTTGCTTGGCTGAGCGCTGTTAATCCTGCTGTCAACTGGAAATATAGTGTAAATACAATATTGCTCAAATGATGTCAAAAAGGTTTTGACATTTTGGCTTAATAAGTTTACTGTTTTTCACTTCAATTTTAAACTTATGTCTGTAATAATGAGGAGTTTTTAATGAGTAAATCGTTGACATATGCTGATGCTGGTGTGGATATCAGTAAGGCAAATGATCTTGTTCATATCATAAAGCAGCTTGCCAAAACAACACCAAGATCTGGAGTAATGGGTGAAATAGGTGGGTTCGGCGGTCTTTTTTCGTTGAATCTTTCCCACTACGCCCATCCTGTGCTGGTTAGTTCCACAGATGGTGTGGGAACAAAGCTCAAGATTGCCTTTGCAATGGACAGACATAATACTATTGGTATTGATCTGGTTGCCATGTGCGTAAATGATATTGTGGTTCAGGGTGCAAAACCGCTCTTTTTTCTTGATTATCTTGCCATGGGAAAACTGAATAACGATGTGGCAGCACAGCTTATTGAAGGTATTGCCAAGGGGTGCTGTGAAGCACAGTGTGCCCTGATTGGTGGAGAGACCGCTGAGATGCCGGGGATATATCAAGAGGGTGAGTACGATATGTCAGGTTTCACCGTCGGCATTGTGGATAACTCCAAGATAATAGATGGTTCAGAGATCAGAAATGGCCATAAACTGATAGGGCTTGCCTCAAGTGGAGTCCACAGCAATGGCTTCTCACTTGTCAGGAAGATCTGTTTTGAAAAATGTGGACATACAGTAGATACATACATTCCAGATCTTGGTAAGACCCTTGGAGAGGAGTTGATTACGCCAACCAGAATTTATACCCAGACTCTGCTCGGGCTTATCAGGGATCTGCCAGTTCACGGCCTTGCCCATATTACCGGTGGGGGCATTGATGAAAATATCATCAGGGTGATACCTGATGCCTGTAAGGTTCTGATACACAAAGAGAGCTGGGAAGTTCCCCCTATTTTCAAATTTCTTCAGGATGCAGGTGGTGTGGAAGACCATGAGATGCATCGCACATTCAATAATGGTATTGGCATGATTGCAGTTGTACCGGAAGGGTCGGCTCAGGATTTCATGGATAGACTCAATGCCATGGAAGAGAAAGCCTATATCATTGGAGAGATTGCATCCAGAACAGAGTCAGAGATTCAGGTCGAGTGGGTATGATTATATTTACCATGAAGAGAGTTCTCAATTCATAAATGATCATACTTGGAATTGAATCTTCATGCGATGAAACAGCTGCCGCAGTGGTTGAGGATGGAAAGATCATCCGCTCCTCTGTGGTTTCATCTCAGGTGGCTGTGCACCATAAGTATGGTGGCGTTGTTCCTGAGCTTGCCTCAAGAATGCATGTTGAAGCCATTACTCCTGTTGTTATGGAGGCTGTGGATTCAGCAGGCATAACCATGGAGCAGATTGAAGGTGTGGCGGCAACAAGGGGGCCGGGATTAATCGGTGCTCTTCTTGTCGGATTCTCGTTTGCCAAAGCCTTTGCATGGGCAAGGGGAGTTCCCTTTACAGGGGTTAACCACCTGGAGGGTCATATCTATTCAGTGCTTCTGACAGATGAGCCTCCGAAGTTCCCCTTTGTCACTCTTTTGGCTTCCGGTGGACATACTAACCTCTATTATGTCTCATCCCATGATGAGTTTGAGCTTATGGGGCAGACCCGGGATGATGCTGCTGGTGAGGCGTTTGACAAGGTTGCCAAGATGCTGGGCCTTGGATATCCTGGTGGTGCAGTGATTGAGAAGCTTGCGCAAAATGGAGATCCTCTCTCCATCCCCTTCCCGAAATCATACCTTGAAAAAGATAGTTTTGATTTCAGCTTCAGCGGTCTGAAATCGTCTGTGGCAAGATATATTCATGATCATGCTGCTTCTAATTCACTCATCAATAATATGAATAGTGATCTGGACCAGAAGATGTTAGGCGCTATCGTGCATAACTGTAGTGGTACTGATGGGAAAATGGCCTCTGACATAGCTGCCTCCTTTCAGGACTCTGTAGCAGAAGTCCTCTCTCGAAAACTTATAAGTGCTGCTTTGAACAGAGGTGTTCGACACATTGCTGTGGCAGGTGGTGTAGCTGCAAACTCTGCTTTGAAAAAGAGGCTGCTCTCATATATCAATCCATCAACCTCTGACGCACCATCATACTCTTCTTCTGGCCAGGCTGCCGGGTCATCAGGCGGCTCCTCTACTAACGGGTCATCAGTTAGTATCAGAGATTTAAAACTTCATATGCCTTCCAGAGAACTATGCGGTGACAATGCTGCCATGATTGCTGCAAGAGGCTACAGATTGATCAGAGATGGGCGGTTATCTCATCTGGATCATGATGTCTTCTCCCGTACAAGAATCTGAAGCGATCTTATCTTAATCCGGCCATCTACTTCTCTTATTTGCAGTAGCCTCTATATATCTCTATTTTGTGCGTAGGTCAAAGAGGTAACTTGTATATCTGATCTTGTGTGTAGAGCCAAAGCAACCTGTATCAGCTTCTAAGATAGGCTTTTTTCAGAGCTGCAATCCTCTGTGCTGATTCAACCCCCTTATTGTACAATATCTTGTCAGTTGAGATCAGACTTTTAATCTCTTGGAATGCTGTTTCAATATCAGCCCCTTTATGGCATATCAGAGTTATATCGATCTCTGCATTCAGGATCTGTCTGACACTTGTCCTTATATCACACCGAATCGCTTTCATGTCCAGATCATCAGTCATCACAACACCCTGATATCCCATCTGATCTCTGAGCAATCTTCTGGCAATATCATAGGAGAGGCTGGCTGGCCACTCTCTATCCATTGCTGAGTAGAGGATGTGTGAGAGCATGATACCTGCAACATTGGATTTTATGGCATATTGAAAAGGGATCAGATCCGACTTTTTCATCAGCTCTTTGTCTGCATCAAGAATCGGAAGTTCAAGGTGGGAATCCTTTGTGGTTCTTCCAATTCCAGGAAAATGTTTGGCAACTGCCATAATACCACTGTTTTGAAGAGTCTCTATTACATGTGAGCCAAGTTTTCCCACATTTTCAGGGCTGCCTGGAAATACCCGACTGGCCATTATACTTCTGAACTTTATATGAGAATCTTCTAAACTGGTTGTGATTATGGGACTTTCACTTTTCGTTGTGCCAGTCAGGGCATGGCCGTTATATGGGAGTGTGGCTGCATTGGTGTGATCTCTCTCAACTTCTCCAGATTCAGGAATTTCAGGGATAGAGTCCATAACCGGAGCCAGATCCATGTTGATATGTACCGCCTTGAGTTCATTTGCAGTGACTGTTGCAAATTCTTTGGCACTCTTCAGATCCATGATGTGGGGATTACCCTGAAACTCTGTAAAATCTGGCTTTTTCAACCTTGCCACATCCCCACCCTCCTGATCCACGGCAATGAAGAGCGGGGGCAGGTTACATGACTCTGCATACTCCTGGGCTGACTTGCAGAGAGTCATGACCTGATTTGCTGATTTTATGTTTCCTGCAAACAGGATAATTCCCCCAATCTTCATATCTTTGATGAGTGTTCTGAGTTCCTGATTCAGCTCTATCCCGTCAAACCCCACCATGAGTCTCTGACCTGCAAGCAGATCAGCTCTTTTATTTTCAGATCTCATACTTATATCTATTCCTGCTGGAACTTTTTTGAATTTAGTGTAACCTTTTATTGAATCAGGTTATAAAAACAATCTCTCTGTCTTGGTACAAAACCTGCCTGTTCAATAATTCTGCGAAGCTCTGTTTCAGGAAGCATGAAATCTACCCCTGCCGAAGCCACAACGTTCTCTTCAATCATGGTACTACCCATATCATTGGCCCCGTAAAAGAGCGCTGTCTGGGCAATCTTATCCCCCTGAGTCACCCATGAAGCCTGGATATTATCAAAATTATCCAGAAAAATACGGCTTAGGGCAAGCACCTTAAGATATTCCACTGCACTGGCTCTCCTGATTCTGGGATTTTTTGTTCCAAGAGGAGTGTTGTCCGGCTGGAATGTCCAGGGGATAAATGCAGTAAAGCCACCAGTTTTATCTTGAAGGGAGCGGATCTTATCCAGATGTTCAAATATATGAGAAGGGGTCTCAATATGGCCGAACATCATTGTGGCACTTGATCTGAGCCCCAGTTCATGGGCCTTTTCCATCACTTCAAGCCACTCTCTGGCCGTACATTTATTTGGAGAGACCTCTGATCTTACCTCATCACAGAGGATTTCCGCACCACCACCAGGTATGGAGTCAAGCCCTGCCTCTTTCAAACAGGCGATTGTCTCCTTAATTCCAAGAGATGAACTCCTGGCAAGCCACGATATCTCCGGTGGAGAGAACCCATGGATATGGATATCAAAACTGGTTTTGATATATTTGAGAAGATCTGTATAGTAATTGAGATCAAGAGAGGGGTTCATCCCACCCTGAAGCAGAATCTGGGTTCCACCAAGGGCAATGGTCTCCTCAATCTTCTCATGAAGGCTCTCCTTTGAGATCACATACCCCTCTTTACCTCCTGGTACCTTATAAAATGCACAGAACCAGCACCCTGACATACAGATGTTTGTGTAATTGATATTTCTATCCACCACAAAGGTTATGACCCTTTCAGGATGTAGTTCAAACCGCCTCTTATCTGCAAGATGTGCAAGAGTTAACAGAGGAGCCTCATGGTATAGAGTAAGCCCCTCTTCTGCGGAGAGCCTCTGAGCTGTGGAAATTTTTTCAATGATCTGATCAATGTTTTGCATGAATCTCTCCATAAAACGAGTCCCGTTCAACTGGCACAAAACCACCACTTCTGATCATATCTTCCATCTGATCACGGGTAAGCCCCTTTGCAGACTTTGCACCTGCTGTATGGGTGATCCTCTCCTCAATGATAGTACCATCCAGATCATCTGCACCATAGTGAAGTGCCACCTGAGCAAGTTTCTCACCAATCATGACCCAGTAGGCTTTGATATGTGGGAAGTTATCAAGCATCAGACGAGATATTGCAACCATCTTCAGATCATCCATAGCAGTTGTGGCTGGAATATGGGCAAGTCCTGTGTTTTGAGAGTGGAACGCAAGGGGGATGAATGCTGAGAATCCGCAAGTTTTATCCTGAAGCTCTCTAAGCGCTATGAGATGATCCACCCGCTCTTCATGGGTCTCAATATGGCCATAGAGGATTGTGGCATTTGAGGTGAGACCTGCACGATGTACAGCCTCCATTATCTCAAGCCATCTCTCTCTGCCCATTTTTCTTGGAAAGAGTTTTCTCCTGACCCGTTCACTCATAACCTCTGCGCCGCCTCCTGGCATCATATCAAGTCCTGCATCTTTTAAAGCTGCAATAGTCTCATCAATTGAGAGTCCTGAGATATTTGAGAGATAATCAATCTCAACACAGGTAAAGGCTTTTATCTTTGCATCTGGCCGTACTCTCTTTACTGTTCTGAGTAAGTTCGTAAAGTATGAAAATTGAAGATCAGGGTTTAAGCCACCAACAATGTGAAGCTCATTCACTGGCTCATCAATTCTCTCCATGAGCCTTTTCTCAATCTCCACCATATCCCATGAGTATGAAGCAGCATCACCTTTATCTACAGCATAGGCGCAGAAAAGGCATCTGTTCTTGCAGATATTGGTGTAGTTGATGTGCTGATTATAGATATAAAATGCTTTTTTGCCATGCAGTCTGCATCGTACTATCTCTGCTAACATACCTACTGTGTTCAGATCAACGGTCTCAAAAAGAAGAAGCCCGTCTTCCTTTGAAAGACGGGTCCTTTTTTCAACTTTGGCATATATATTTTCAAGCCGTTTATCGGCAAATTTCCATTCCACTCACTTCTCCTTATTAACTGGTTTTTTTTACACGTCTGACAAGCCGTCTCTTTTTAGGTGGTGCAGCTGCTCCTCCTGGTGGCTGACCAGATGGGGCTGAGGGATAACCATGTGGCTGAGGAGCACTATAGGGATACCCAGAAGGTGTCTGAGGATCAGGGATTTGAGCATAACCATATGGTGGGGAGTTACCTGTCTGTGAAGCCATATTCTGTGCAAGGGCAGGGTCAGAGAGGCTGTTCTGGGAAAAGGTACATGATGCTCTCGGACATTTAAGGCCTCTGGCTCCAGAATCGGTCTCAAAATCGACAAGAAATGAATTTTTACAAAGGGGGCATGAAAAATGATAAGGTTGTGACCAGCTGACAAAACGACAACTTCTGTCAGAGCAGATGAAATACTCTTTACCGGTTGCAGTCTTCTGCCTCTTTACAACACCGTTATGGCAGACAGGGCAGGGGATCGTTAGCTCTGCTTCAAAGGCGGCAATTCTTGACTCAATATCATCTTCAATACTCTGCTCTCCAGCAGAAGGGGGGGGATCTCCTCGCTGTTCCTGTTCTCTCTTCTCTTTTGCTGCCTGCCCCTTGCTATATTCGTCGGCATCTATCTCTGTTTGTAATCTTGCCTTCTCAGATACATCCTGAGCTGCTCTTTCAATGGCCTCTTTTTGTGCAGCAGCCTTCAGCTGCTCTTCCCGAAGCTTCAGCTCTGCTTCACGGGCAGCCATCTCTGCCTCTCTTGCACGGAGCTCTGCCTGTTGCTGTTCAAGTTTTAATGCGGCCATCTCAGCATCTCTGAGCAACTTCTCTTTGACTGCAATTTCGCTTGCTCTTCTCTCCAGCTCTCTGGCAGAGGCCTCGACCTCTATCAGCTTTTGTCTCTGCGCCTCAATTTCAGCAGCTTTCAGCAATGCCTCCCGAGACTGTCGTTCAATATCTTCTGTTGCCCTCTGTTCAGCTGCAATCTTCTCTTCAGAGGGGCTTTGGTCAAAGACAGAGGTTATTCTTACCTTGTCTAACTGGCTTCCACCATCAAAGTGAAATGAGGGTTTTCCGCCTGCTTTACTTAGTTGGAGCTTCTGTCGTAATCTCTGCTGTGCGAGGCGTTTAATATTTGCCTCTTTCAGCTTTAATGCCATCTCTTTCATATGGCGGCTTTCAGAATCATCCAGAGCAAGCTCTCTTGCTTTTTTCTCAGCTTTTTCTCTGGAAACTGAAACTCCACTTTTTTTAAGTGCCTGCGCAAAACTGTCAGTAGCATCTTGAAGTGTTTTACGTTCTGAGAGTACCTCATCAACCATCTGCATGACAAATGCAATGAGTTGAATCCCCTCCATACCGGGAAACATTTTATCAAGAAAACCGACAATAGTATAAGCAGAGACTTCTGCCTTAAGTTCTCCTTGAGGAGCCTGAGTGAGATACCCCTGTGTGATAACAGCCTCCACCGATTTTAGCAGAGTATCATCTTTGGAGAGCCCAAGCTCTATAAGCTCTATAACTAGTGTGTTAAAAGTGAATCTTTTTGGAGGGGACTCTTTTGCATTTCTGATCTCTCTCTCCTGCTCCACAGCAATGATAATAGTGGAGATTGTGGAGAGATTATACGTTAACATGGCAATATCAGAGTCAATTTCTATCAGCGATGTAATCTCTCTGACAAGAATTTCATCAAATTGAGATCTGACAAATGAGGGGTCCAGCTCCTTATCGCTCAGTATAATTTTATTCATATTTAAGTATCCTGATTGATATCATGTATCATTTCTGCGATATTTAAGGCCATTTTTGACCAGTTACTGTGCACACCTTCATGGTTATTTGCACCACTGTCAGATTTATCAGGATTCAGGTTAAACTCACCAGTTTTCTGAGAGTCTTCATCATAATGAGTGCTCTCCTTGTCATCATTTTCCAGTAAATCCTGACCGTCGGGAGTCTTTATATAGAGGCACTCCCCCTGCCGGTTAAGGATCAGGGATAGAGATACCTTGATGTCAAAATCTAGTTGGTATGCAATCTGATTTTCATAAACCACAATATCTCCCTGTTTGTAAACTACCTCGTCCTGAAGTTGGAGTTTATGCTTTTCAAGAATGATCTTCTCTATTGCACTCCAGTCAAGCTCTGCATTGATGAAATCTATGAATTCTCTTTCACTGGATTGGATAATGTCTGCGTTGGTAATTTTCATATTCGCCCTTCGGCTATGCTATTGTAATAATTCTAGACATGCTAATGACGTTAACACCATTTTTTTTTTTTTTCAATCATGCAGACAAAAAAAACTGATATAAGATGGGGACAAATTCTTCAAAGAAATAACAGGGAGATTGAGGCGATGGCTAATGTGTCTATAACTAAAAAAGGGATTGATCAGGCGCTTTCATGTCTGAAGTATAAAGCAGATTCTACAAAACAGAAACTTATTATTGCAATACTTAAATATTATTCATCTGAAGATTCACTGTCGCACTTAAGTGCTATTGATACTGATAAGCTGATAAAATCTATCTGGGATACAGGAGATGATATAGCAAAGATCAGGTCAAAACGGAGAAACTTTTACAGCATAAGATCATCAATTAACAGTGATTTGGAGATGTTATCCTCTGAATATGAAAATCCTGAGAGGATCATCATCACATCAAACAATATTTTTGACATGACTGAAGATGCTAAAAGTAATCTTCTCAGCTCTTTTGCCCAGGTTGCAAGAAAAGGGAAATTAGAGGTTAATCAAATAGCAGATGTACTATCTGCTATCACAGAGCTTATGTCAAAAATAGATATTAACGCTGAGTCTGAGGATTCAAAAGTGTCAGACACTCTTGAAAAGATAAAAGAGAAGCTTGAATCACTTTCTGACCATGTTTTATCTGATCAGGCTGCTGAACAGTTGCAAAATGAGAGTGGCGGAGACGGGATATCTGGTGAAGAGATAGTCGATGTTGAGGAGGATGAGGAGATAGTTGAGATTGAGGATGAAGATGAGCTTATTGAAGAGCTGGGTGAAGATGACGAGCTTGTTGATGATGAGACTCTTGAGGAGATTGCAGAAGATGAAGAGATAGTCGATGTTGAGGAGGATGAGGAGATAGTTGAGATTGAGGATGAAGATGAGCTTATTGAAGAGCTGGGTGAAGATGACGAGCTTGTTGATGATGAGACTCTTGAGGAGATTGCAGAA